>VYKS01000157.1_pt1 | contig 57592 bp, 55 predicted proteins | sample 5114511 | NCBI WGS metagenome assembly VYKS01 (sample SAMN12291795, study PRJNA351875) | freshwater metagenome | isolation source: freshwater lake | place: USA: Michigan, Gull Lake | collected 2011-07-05 | reverse complement strand
AAAATCACAGAAATACTCTTGCTTGTAGATGTAATTGGCAGTTTACTACTGAAGATGCGCGGATTAAATTAACCCGCCTCTATCCAGTAATTGACGCTTGACGCTCTACTAGAAGGGGAACTGCATTCAAAGCTAGATAATTACGGTATTTTCATCCGAGAACTGGAAGCAAGGGCAGAAGTAAGAAAATCTGAAGCAAAGCGGTTGGAGGAACTAGCAACAGTAGATGAGAACAAAGTCAAAGCATTAAAAGCATCATTACTTTATGTATTCACAGCCCGTGAAATCAAGAAACTAGAAACCAAGAGATTTTCATTTTCTAGGGTAAAGAACGGTGGTAAAGCACCTCTAGTCCTAAATGAATTAACCCCAATTTCCAAAATACCTAAAGAGTTTCAAACTGTCATCGTCCAAGTCAGTAAAGAATCCGTGAGAATAGCTCTGGAATCTGGACGAGAATTACCTTTTGCCAAGCTTGGTGAACGAGGTGAGAACATCAGAATAAAGTAAGTCTTTCAGCAGAATTGAAATTAAATCAAAGTGAAAATTATGAACAAATCTCAAATTGCCCTAACTATCTTCAAATTATTAGGGATTGCCACACTGTTAACCATAGCTCTATTAACAATAATCCTGATTGACGGACTAAAGCTCATTGCTAATCTAATCCAATCTCTAACCGAAGAGAAATTAGAGAGAGTAACAGATCGACTATTAATCAAACCAGTCATTCCAATAAAAGTCCCCAACTCCAAACCCCAATGGATGCTCGATCTACTGCCTAGAGAATACCTCAACATCAAGCACCTAAAAGCATGGGCAAAACAACGGCGAATCAAAACCTACTCCAAACTCAGTAAGTCCAAACTAATCCTTGCCCTCAGTCCTGCGGGTTAAAACAAAAATAAGGAGAATCACAATGATTACCCAGTCAGATTTACAACAGTTCTACGGCACAGAACAACATTACCGATACCTCAACATCCTAATCACCGATGGAGTCAAATACCTTGCTGACCAAGGAGAATGCCATTGGCTTTTAGGAATAATGGCAAGCTTCCAGAATCAACTCAAACGCAACGGTAGACTATACGAATTCTGTCTATGGCAAGCAGAAAGGGAAGGTGATGGAGCCATAATCACAGCGAGAGGAGATACCAATGAACCAGCATTCCTAGAACAACATCTCGACTATGCCGAACTTCCCTTTAACATCAAACTCTATCAATGTGGAAAAGTGGTAATGCTACCCAGCGAATATTAAATATGCTCTACATCTAGTATTATGAGGCATAATTACAAATGTTACCCGCTAGATGTAGAGGCATTATGCAAACCACTCAACCCACATCTAAATTTATTAAAGAACTCCGTTTTCGACTTGGCATGACCCAAGAACAGTTTGCAATGGAATTAGGCGTAACCATGTCCTCAGTACAGAGATGGGAACGGGGACAATCCCAGCCATCTCCATTAGCCATGAAAACCATTGAAACCCTGAGCCAAATTAACACAAACTAAATTAGCACTTCACTTGCAGTGTCATTTGCCGCGTCATATACAGTGTCACTTGACACCTCACTTGCAGCGTCATGTGAACTGGTAAACCATAGGAAATCCATAGATAATCCATATCAAATCCATATCAGCCCCATATAACTCCCATATCTATGGCAAAAGTAACCAGTTTAATCAAATTCCAAGGCAGCATAGATGGCATGACCATCGACAAGAACGGTGTAGCCAAGATGGCACCCAAGTCTCGTGTTATTTCTGCTAATCGTACTAAAGAAAATAATTCCGAATTCGGAGTAGCCGCCAAACAAGGCAAAGTCATCCGTGATGCTCTGCGAGTAATGAATGTAGGCGATAGGTTCCTAACTTCTCGAATGCTAAAAGTAGTTCGCTCAGGCATTGCCCTTGATGATACTAACGAACGTGGTAAGCGTATCTTGTCTAACAACGAAGCAAAGACCGTCCTCAAAGGCTTTGAGCTAAATGCCAATGCTAATCTGTTATCTGTGGCACCAATTAAAATCAACTTCAATATTGGTGCTACTGAAACTGCAATCGACATCAAGAATCTTACCGATGGAGATGTAACCCTGAAGGATTTATACAGTCCTGAAGGAACTACTCACGCCGCTGCGATCGCTATGGCAGCCATCATCGACATTAGTCCTGAAGTCTTGAATTAAAAGATGCAGAGCAGGAAACTGTGGGAGTATTATTGCAGTACAACAAACAAGAGAGCCAAAGACTAATTGACCATTTTCGGAATTTATCCTTGCATTCTCAACAAAACTGGCATGATGGAACGCTTAGTTCCTCAATAGCAGATCAACTTGGAAGTTCTTCTTCAGTAATTGCTTCAGGTCTTAAAGCTGGACAGGTCTTTCGTGCTGTGGGGCCGCCAGATCTGATTAAAGGAATAGCAAAAGGTACTCACAAAATGTTGGGTATGCATAAGTAAACTGAAAATAGAAAGGGTCGCAGGACGCAGCGCCGCATTGGGTTTTAGTTTTTTTGTTCTCAAAAAGTGTTTACTTTTCTTTGACCTAGCTACTTAGTACTGGTCTTTTAGGAAGTGTTAAAAAAGTAGGAGGCAGTAAAATCGTCGGAAATCTACGTTTTGCTCCAGCTTCTATGGTATCTATCTTGTCACCAGTAGTTGCATATCAGATACTCCATACAATTGCTAGTACTCACCAACTCGCTCAAATTAATCAACGCTTGGATCGAATTCAACGTACCCTAGAAATGCTTCATGTTCGTCAAGATGCAACAGTTATGGGGGAGATTCATTATGCCTTGAATGTATTGGATGACATTATTGAGGAACGAATGCAAACGGGTAAATTTACTGAAGATATGAGTATCCGACTAGCCTTAGTAGAAAAAAGTGTTTTATCCTTATTAGAACGAAATCGAATTTTGATTGAATATTTCCGACAAAAGGCTCAGGGGATTAAGGAATCAGAAAAGCAACAGCCCCCTCGCCATAAAGCTCATAATATGGCTGATTTAATACATGAGGAAGGTTCTCAAGCTATCCATGATATGCAATGCTTGGTGGGCTTAATTGTCTCTGATTTAAAAGTTGAACAGGCTCGATTACTTTTAGCAATGCAAAATAATCCTGCTGATGTGGGTAGACGACAAGATCGAATCCGTACCAAGATGGAAGGATATTCTAAAGCTATTAGCGATCTACTGTCAGTGGAGGAACTCAAAGATTATGCATTTGAATGCCGTAAAGCAATGTCATGGTGGTCTCAGAATATTTTCAGTCGTGGAACAGTAAAAAAAGTTGAGCAGCTTAAAAACTTAGATTTAAAAGATGTTGAATTTCAGACAGACTCCTTAAAGACAGGTCTTAGTGGATATGTGTTTTGGAAAGATGACCAAGGTACTCATGTGTTAGCAGTTTCAGGTGAAGATTTGAAGCTACAACTTGACTTAACAATAGATAGATTACTTAAGGCAGGACAGGAAACTCAAATTCGGTTACCAAATACTCAAGACATTTTGCAAGTTCGTATTAAAGAGGAGATTGAACCAAAGATATGGCGCGGAGTGACAAACACGCACGGCATTGATGAAGAGGTAATTATCCGATATAGGAAGAAGTAGTATGGCAGACGATCGTGAACTTTTTATACATAAAGAATGGTTGGGGCTAATTCAGCCAGTGGGGTTGGTGGTGACAGCGCGATCGCTACTTCGGGCGCAGGCAATACCCGATCGCACTAAAGCTACAGATTTACAGCCAATTTTGCAGGGGTTAATGGCTGATGGCTATTTGCAGGATTTTCGAGCTTTTACCGAGCAGATTTTGGAATGGGACAAAAGCGATTTAGTTGATGCACCTGATGGGGTTGAGGTTTATTTAGAAAATTACGGTGAAACCCTCAAGCCTACATACGCTGTGCCTAATCCCGATGGTGAGGGTTGGCTGATGCTGGTTCAGCAGGTAGAAGCAGATATTTCTTTGGATGAAAAGTTTAGTTCGCAGGGATGGGAAGTAACACCGCAGCAAAAGTTTGAGCGGTTATTGCGGGGTACAAAAATCCCTATGGGATTGCTGACTAATGGTAGAGAATTACGGTTGGTTTATGCGCCAGAGGGTGAGTCTTCAGGACATTTGACTTTTTCTTTTGTGGCAATGACTGAGGTGGCTGGGCGATCGCTGCTATCGGCAATGTATATGTTGCTATCTGCCTATCGAGTTTTTCAAGCAAATGTCCTAAAGGACGATCGCAGTCTGGGGGCAATTTTAGAGAAAAGCCGACTCTATCAAAATGAGGTGTCAGAACGACTTGCCGATCAGGTATTAGATGCGCTGTGGCAGTTGTTAGGAGGTTTTCAAGCGGCGGCTACCAATGGCAAGATGATGTTTTCTCTGGATAATACTGAGGGAATGCAACATATTTACGGTGGGCTGGTAACGGTGCTGATGCGCTTGGTATTTTTGCTCTATGCCGAAGAGCGTGACGTGATGCCTGGCGATCCGATTTATCAGGGTAGCTATGCCGTGACGGGACTGTACGAAAAGCTGCGAGATGATGCCAGTAATTATCCCGACACGATGGATCAACGCTTTGGGGCTTGGGCTTGGTTGCTGAGTTTGTTTCGCTTGGTGTATGACGGTGGTGGAGCTACGGCGGAATATCTTCCTGCTAGGCATGGGCAGTTGTTCGATCCTGATGCTTATTGTTTTTTAGAAGGAAGAGTTCAAAACAGTCTTTATGAGGATTCAGGCTATGTAGAGATTCCCCGTGTACCTGATGAGACGATTTTTCGGGTGCTAGAAAAGTTGCTAATTTTAGATGGCGAGAGGCTTTCTTATCGGGCTTTGGATGTGGAGAATATCGGCTCGGTGTATGAAGGCATTATGGGCTATCGAGTGGAACAGGCTCAGAGTGTTTGTTTGGGAGTGACCAGTAAACCCAAAGGCTCTAAGGTTTCGACTACGGTGGTGATTGATATGCAGGCGTTGTTGCAAGCTAAGGGGACAGAGCGATCGCAATTATTAAAAACTTGGGCAAATTGTGAGATTTCACCCAATGCTCAGAAGGAGATTAAAGAAGCTAAAACTTTAGAAGCGATCGCTGCCGCATTAGGACGTAAGGTATCCCATCGCACCCCACACCTATTGACCAAAGGCACATTTTATTTGCAACCCACCGAAGAACGTCGAAGATCTGGTTCCCATTACACACCTCGTAAGCTCACTGAGCCAATTGTTCGTAAGACAATGGAACCTATATTGGCAGAATTGGGAGCGACACCAACAGCAGAGCAAATTTTGAGTTTAAAGGTATGCGATCTGGCGATGGGTTCGGGGGCATTTTTGGTAGAGGCTTGTCGGCAGTTAGCGGATGCGGTGGTGGCTGCATGGGAACGGGACGGGATGCCTGATGATTTGCCGAAGACGGAGGAGCCGATTTTGATTGCGCGGCGGTTGGTGGCACAGCGTTGTATTTATGGTGTAGATAAAAATCCATTTGCCGTGAATTTGGCGAAACTATCCCTATGGTTAGCAACCTTGGCGAAGGATTTACCGTTTACGTTTATCGACCATGCTCTGAAGTGTGGGGATTCTTTAGTAGGGCTGACAAAGGCGGAAATTGGTTCGTTTGGGAAAGAAATTAACGATTTGCCGTTGATGCGTTTGTTAAATCAAAAGGTGGAGCAAGCAAAGTCTTATCGGGCGGCGATTCAGGCAGGGGATACACGCACGGATGAGGATGCTGAGACCAAGGCAGAGCAATTGCTACAGGCTGAAGCGGTTTTGCAGGAATCAAAACTTATTGGCTCGGTGATAGTGGCATCGTTTTTTGATGGCAGTAATGCCAAGGAGCGTAAGGAAAAGCGGGTTGAGTATGCTGAAGAGGTCAGAGGTTTTCGGCAAAGTGGTGAGATTGATAAATTAGAGGCGCTTGTTCGGGATTGGCAAAAGCACGATCACGCAATTATCCCTTTTAATTGGGAACTTGAGTTTCCAGAAGTATTCGATCGAGAGAATAGTGGTTTTGATGCGATCGTGGGCAATCCGCCATTTGCGGGAAAAAATACCACGATTAATGGTAATGCTGAGGGCTATTTGGACTGGCTAAAGGTCGGCTATCCTGAATCTCATGGTAATTCGGATTTGGTAGCGTACTTTTTTCGGAGGGCATTTAGTCTATTGCGAAAAGATGGAACATTTGGTTTGGTTTCGACCAATACGATCGCCCAAGGTGACACGCGATCGACAGGGTTACGCTTTATCTGTCTGAATGGCGGCACGATTTATAATGCAACTAGGCGGCATAAATGGGAAGGTGCGGCGGCGGTGGTTGTAAGCTTAATTCATATCATCAAAGCAACTTATTAACAATTAAATTTGAGGAGGTAATATGTCTCTAGCATTAACGATCGCTTATCCAGAAAGTTTTCCTGATGCGACCCATCGCACAAGAGAAGAATTTGAACTAGAAGCTAAGTGGGCTATGGCGGTGAAATTGTTTGAGATGAAACAACTATCATCTGGGATGGCGGCAATTTTGATTGGTGTTAGTCGAGTTACTTTTCTGCTGAAACTTAGTGAATATGGTGTCTCAATGATTGATTTATCGGAAGATGAGCTATTGAGTGATTTTGAGAATGCCTAAAACAGAGTGTATTGTCATTAACACGTCTCCATTAATTGCTCTGACCGCAGCATGGGGAAACTTAGAGCCTTTGTCTAGTTTATATTCTGATGTGCTTGTGCCTTTTGAGGTTTGTCAAGAAATTAGACAAGGAGGTACTCAAAGCTTTGCTGTGCCAGAGTTTGAACAGGCAACTTGGCTAAATAAGCAGGGTTGCCCATTAAATATATCAAAATTGTTATTAAATTCTTTGGATTTAGGTGAAGCTTCTGTTATTCAATTAGCTATCGATCGCTCTATTGCAGTTGTTTGTATTGATGAGTTGGTTGGACGAAGACTAGCTCGTTTGCATGGCTTAAATTTAACTGGTTCAATCGGGGTTTTGTTGAAATTTAAGCAACTAAACTCATCTTTTTCGATCAAAGAAGCAATTCAAAATATGCTCGATCGCAAAATTCGCCTAAGTTATGCTGTGATTGATTTTGCACTAAAAACAGCGAATGAGGAGTAACTAAACCTATGACTACACCATACAAGCCAAAATTTATTCTCGATGGCAAGGAAGTCGAAAAGATTACGGCTTTCTTGTTTAATGCGGGGGGACATGAAGACCCGAAACCCTTGTTGGCTAATGCGGGTAAGAGTTTCATTGGTAGCTATGTGTTAGGGATGGGTTTTACGTTTGATGATTCTAATCCTGATGCGACAAGTATCGAAGAGATGCACCGTTTGATCGAGAAAGATCCTAAAAATGCAGAGAGAATCTTTCCTTATATCGGAGGTGAAGAGGTAAATAGCAGTCCGACTCATTCCCATCATCGCTATGTAATTAATTTTGGCGAGATGACGGAAAAGGAGGCGCGACAATATCCTGATTTGATGGCGATTGTTGAAGAGAAGGTTAAGCCAGCGAGATTAAAGCAAAATCGAGAAATTCGGGCTAGATATTGGTGGCGATTTGGAGAGACTACACCTGCATTATTTAAAGCGATCACACCGCTAGATCGAGTATTGTTTCATGCAAATGTATCCAAAAATCTTTCATTTGCTTTTATTCCGTCAAACAGGATATTTGCTGCTCCTCATAATGTTTTTGCTCTTGATCAATATTCAGATTTTGCAGCGTTGCAATCTCAAGTACATGAATCATGGGCGAGATTTTTTTGTTCATCAATGAAAGACGATCTTCGTTATACTCCCTCAGATTGTTTTGAAACCTTTCCATTCTCAACAAACTGGGAAAACAACCCACAACTAGATGCCATCGGCAAAGAATATTATGAATATCGCGCCCAGTTAGTGATCGCTAATAATCAAGGACTCACCACCACCTATAACCGCTTTCACGATCCCGATGAATTTGACCCAGCCATTCTCAAACTGCGAGAGCTACACAACCAAATGGATAGAGACGTCCTTGATGCCTACGGATGGACAGATATTCAACCTACTTGTGAATTTCTACTCGACTACGAAGACGAAGAAGAAACCGATGACGAAAACACAAACAAACGCCAGAAGAAAAAGCCCTATCGTTATCGTTGGGCAGATGAGATTCGGGATGAAGTCTTAGCGCGATTGCTGGCACTGAATGAGGAACGCTATCAGGAAGAACTGCTAAGGGGAGATAAGCCTGAGAAGAAGAGTAAATCTAAATCTAGTAAATCCAAAAACATATCTTCTACTACAATTCCCATCCCTAATATGTGAAAAGTTATATCAGCTAACTTACAACTTATGACATGGAACAAATATTTCAGCAGGCTCAGTTAAAAACATCTCTCTGATTTTAGGTAAATTACTTCGTGCCTCTGCATTACCCAACCCTTCTAGTGCAGGAACTTCATCAACCCCATCTAAACTAAAGAGCCCACTTGCCACAGTAGGACAAATCCTTATCAAATTTTCTTTGCCAATGAACTGTGCTGTCATGCCCAAGGCAGAGGCTGATTGCCCAGACATAGAGTATGAGATGGCTGACTTAGCCCAATATGCCAACTTGAAGGGATTCCAAAATGCTTTTCTCGACTTTATAGGACTTGTTGTACATCCCAAACTAAGCAATCGAATGGAATCGGGATTCCATCCTAATTTAGTTATTGCTTCCACAACTCCGATAAATGTTGGGTTATTTGCCCACATTCCGCCATCAATAAGTGCTAAACCATGAATAGATTTATGTGCAGGAAAGAATGTTGGAGCAGCAGATGTTGCAAGAGCAACTTCTAAGGCATCCTTTTTATAGTCAATTTCAAGAGTTGGATGATGACAGGTTTTGTAAAGATAATCTTTACCAGTATCAAAAATCATGGAAGGAATTACTAGACGCACCTTGCTATCCCCAATTTTTTTCTTTCCAAAACTTTTTTTTAGGGCATTGCGTAGTGGTTCTTGATCATATTTAGAGTAGAATAGCTGTTTCATAAATTTAATAGGAGGAATACCTGAAAAAACGCTATCACCTAACTCCTTGTAGATATTGACAATATCTTTTGCTGGAATACCTAACCCTAATCCTAAAGCAATGATCCCGCCTGTTGAGGTTCCAACAATTAAGTCAAAATATTCGGCAATAGATTTCCCAGTGCTTTCTTCTATAGTCGCCAAGAAAGAAGCAGGAAATACACCCATAATCCCACCACCATCAATTGATAAAATGCGTCGTATCTGAGTCATTTAATTCCTCTTTTTTTTGATTTTTTAGGAATAGGATGCTCACCTCCGCCTAGCCATTCACCAGTGGCTTGCCATGTCTCATAGTAAAAAAGCCATAGAGATGTCCAAGGAATTATCGTCTCTGCAATAAGCATTGTATGGTTCCACTCATTTTTCCTTGGATGAAAAAGGCATAGCTTATTTTCTGGATAAATATGGGGTATTGATTTACTCTCCTCACGTTTTGTCAATTCAGGATAAATCACATTTACAAATGGAGCTTTGTTTAACTTGTAAGAAATTCTCACTCTATAGCGATCGCAAATAACATTGGGTTGTAGATCCCCTGTCCAATTAGCTATACCCCTAACAAAGCTATATCTAAAAGTTGGAAATAGTCGCTTCATAGCTAAGATTTGATCTCCAATTGACATATTTTGTTGTCTAAAATATTTATGAGCCATAAAAAGTATTTTTGGGTAAAGTAATGCCTACTTGTGTGTTCAAATGCCCATTTGGTTGAACGAGAATTAATTTTTTGTCCCGATTTTGGCTCATCCTTTCTGAGAATTCTACAAATGCCTCTTTTGTTGGCTTTTCTCCAAATAACTGATTCATGACTTGGTGGGATGCTGAAATACCTTGGAGATTTCTAAACCTCTCCCAACATTCTTTAAAGTAATATATCCATGCCACAAATTCTTTGTAAGCAGCTGGATCATTCCATTTTTCTCCCAAATTTTCATAAGCTTTATTAGCTGGGTTTATCACAACTAAAGGAGTTGGATGACATTTTCTAATTTGATTGTTAATCGATTCCAAACAAAGAGTAACAGTATCAAATACTGACACCTCACCTTGATAGACTTTCGCACACAGAGTGCTTAAAACAATACTGGCTGGTGCAAGCTTACAGTTGTTACGGAAGTACATATCGCGAGATCGCTTTATTAATTGCACTGCACATTGCAATGGTGACTTTTCTTCTAAAAGCTGACGATCTGGGACAGATTCAGCAAATCTGCAAATTTTTTGTTTTTGGAAATTTACTTGATAAAGATTAGATTTCCCGTTAAACCACTTGATAAATTGTTTTGAATTGCTATCTTTCCAACCACCGTTACCATCAGGTAGTCTGATTTGACCCTCTCCTAACTCAGTATTCTTACAGGCAGGCACAATATCGAGATGGAAGTTATGGGCATATATTAATCTTACGCAGCGAGGCTTAAGTTCCATACGTTCCTTATAATCACCATGTTCTTCTAGCCTTTGCGCCACCAACTTTGCTAGTGAATCTGGATCATTGACATATTGCCAGCTAATATCAAGTTCGCAGACGGCATCAAGGTCATACTCATCTCGTTCAAGTGGTTTATTTGTCGTGCCCATAGGCAAAGATCCTTGAGGATATACATAAGGCTCTAATCTAGTTAAGCTTGATTCACTTCTATCAAGCCAATCCCCAACAGCAATATAGTGTCCAACTGCTGAATCATACTGAGTTTTAGTTAACTGTAGTTTTCGGCAAATGCCTTCAAGAATGCTATCTAGTTCAACAGAAAATTCAACATCATGTGTGAGCGTATAGGTCATAGGTTTTTTTACCTGTTTAATTGTTTACTCCTCGTCTTTATGTTAATATAGCATTATTAAAATCAATTTTTTAACAGTTCGTTAATTACGGATTACCGAACCATTATGGACAGACACTTATGTTGAATTATGAGCAAATAGGCGATCGTTTAAGATCAGCCCGTGATGCATCAGGAATGAATCAACAGGAGGCAGCCAGTTTTTTAGAAATTACTTCGGCTGCTCTATCGCAGTACGAAAAAGGGAAACGACGGATTGAAGCTTTGTACCTAGAACGACTCAGCCATCTATATGGAGTACCCATCGGTTATTTCTTTGGTCGTAACACCCCTAAATCTAACTGGGAGGAAGCGCTGCGTTCCGTGTCGGGCATTATTCCTGCGAACAGCAAGAAAGGTATTTCTTACTTGGTCAAACAAGTCAAAGTGCTAGAGAAGCTGTATCGCATCACTGCAACTCCCTTACCCGGAGTACCACATCCACCCTTTGCTGCCCTTAGCGAAGAACATTTTGCTGACTACGAAGTAGAAGAATATGCTGATAAAGTTCGGCATTACTTTAATTTAGGGATTGCTCCTTTAATCGATCTCAAGATTTTTCTCGAAAGCTTGGGCTATCATATTTTTTCTGTTCCCTTTGGGGCTGATAGCACTGAACTGTCAGGGCTTTATTTTACCCATCCCGATCTTGGTCCGATCATTGCTTTCAATGAGAATCAATCCTATGGTCGGGCAGTTTATACAATGGCGCATGAATTGGCTCACAATTTATACCATTACGATCGCCCTACAATTTTGTGCAGATCGAAAGATGCCCGCGAGATTGAGTCTTTTGCCGAACGCTTTGCCTCTTACTTTCTCATACCAGGGGAAGCTCTTAAAGAGCGAATGAAGTCAATGCACATCAAAACCGTCAGTACATCTGAACAAATTGTGCATCTATCAAGGTACTTTGGGGTAAGCTACAAGGCAATGAAGAGACGACTAGAACGTGAAAACGATCTCCGTCCCGAAGGCGATCTTGACAATGTAAAACCCGTGAATCTTGCGAGATCGCTAGGCTATAAGCCCACTCCCTATGAGTATGGAATTCGTCCTCTACCTCTAGGAATGCGATTACCGCGCATCTCTTTGGAATTAGCAAATCACGCAATTAGACAAAATCATGTTTCTACTTCTCATGCCGCCGAGATGTTAGGAGTTAGCGATATTGAGCTAGAAGAGACATTTTCATCCATAGATACTGAGGAGAGCGATACTGCCCAAGATGTCTATTCTTAAACCTATAGTTGATAATGTTGTGCTGCGAGTTATGTCTTTCGCTCATCCTAACGGGTTAGATATTTTACTTGCAGCCATTGATTCACGTCTTCTTTTAATTCCTGCTGAGGTATACAACTTTGACCAGTCATCTATTGCTCTAAATGAAAGCGAAGAAAGTCTGAGCGAGTTAGCAAGAGGGTTAAGGTATGCAACCAGAAAAGTAAATGAATTACCTTTGCGAGAGGCAATACGCTATCAAATTTGGTTGAAAAATTCTGAGCAACTGGCTGAACATCAATCTCAGCAAAGTTTACAGATTCAAACCTTGACATTAGAAGAGTTAGATAAACGAGACGAATTACAACAAGTACATCTCATTGGTCGTGGTGAAGCTGCCTGTATTATTCTTGCCCAACGGTACGAATTACAGGCAGTTTTTTTATCTTCAGACGAAGAAGCGTGTAAAGTTGCAGAATTATTAGGAATTAATCACACAACAATCCTCGAAATCTTAGATAGTTGGATTGTAAATTTACACCCTTCTGAAGAATTATTTGAAGAATTGATTACAGGTATGAAAATGGCTAAGTTTGGGCTAAAAGAAATCGACTTTACACAATTAAAGAACAGGTTTTCTGGTAATAGTTAAACTATGGACGCTAACATGACATCTACTAAATCTGACCCCAGTTCGGATCAAGTGCGATCGCAACTAATCAAGGCATTAGAATTAGATCTGATTGGGGCAAAGCCCCACGAGATATTATCTGAAGCTCCGACTAAATGGTACTTGTCGGGATTTCTATCGCCTTATGGTGTTCCCCAAAGCGATCGCTCTGACGATCTGGGTGATGATGAAATAGATCAAGCAAGTCGCACTGGCATGGGTGATGACGAGAAACCGCCCGAAGCTGCTGCTGCTCGTAAAGCATATTTCCCCTCCTCGATGGGGTTAAGCTTTTTAACTGCACCAGAAACTAAGAAATTAACAGCGATCGCTTCATGGGGAGATTATGAAATCATTCCTGAAGTAGAAACCACCGATGAGGGTAAGCAGAAAAAAGCCAGTCAATTAAAGTGGCAACGCTATCCCAAATTAGAAAATATTGAACTTAACTTGGCAGACATTAAAACACCTGCCCAGAGAATCCCAGTTCCAAATAGTGGTGGCTTATTCCTCTCAGTTTCTATGCGTCCGATTACCGATCCGCAGTTTGCAGGAATGTTACCTAAAGGAACCTGTTCCATATCAATATTTTTGGTGAACGATCGCCGACCTGTCGGAGATGCCGAACGCGATCGCGCCTTTATTTTCCAAGCCCGTCTTGAAATTAAATCTTCCAATCCTGATGAGATTCCCTTCGTGCCTCGCCCCGATCTACGCAGCAAAAGTAACGATTGGGATGAGCGAGTTGCCGACCTCCAATATCGCCAGGATTTTGAATATGCTGTGGGTCATAATATTTCGGCTGGTTATGAATTAGATCACGAAGGCAACTGCCAGAAAATTTATACTACATGGATGCCCAGTGCCGATGTGGAGAAAGTAATCGCCAGCCCCATTGCAGGAGTTGAGTTCCAGATTGAAACCCTGGCTGAGTCACCTGATATTAACAGCTTAAAAGCTATGCTCTATCCAATGGTCGATGCCTATCAAGATTGGATTTTGAAACAAAGAGATTCATTTACCTCCTTGGGTGAGAACTCTCAACGCTATGACACCGCTAGAACTTTGCTAAGTAATGCAGACAAAATCAACCAACGCATCAGTAAAGGCATCAACGCCATGGGCGATCCGATGGTATTTGAGGCATTTAAGTTGGCAAATAAAGCGATCGCCGTATCAATTCGTCAAAGGAATTCCCATAACAGCGATAAAGCTCCCCACCAATCCGATCCTCCTAAATGGCGACCGTTTCAGCTTGCCTTTATCCTTACCAACATTGCCGGTATTGCCAACCCTTTAGACCGCGATCGCGAAGTAGTAGATTTGCTATTTTTCCCCACAGGTGGCGGTAAGACCGAAGCATACTTGGGTTTAGCCGCTTTCACTTTAATTCTAAGAAGATTACGAGATCCAAGTATTTTCAGTGCTGGCTTATCCGTGCTGATGCGCTATACCCTCCGCCTTCTGACTTTAGATCAACTGGGTCGTGCTGCTACCCTGATTTGCGCCCTAGAAAACATCCGTCAAGAAAATGTCGATATTTTGGGTAATCATCCCTTCCAGATTGGTCTGTGGGTAGGACAAACAGCTACCCCTAATCGCATGGGTTCTAAAAAGCAACCCAATCCAGACAATGCCCGCGATCGCACCCTTGCTTTTCAGAATGATTCCATCCGCAAACCCTCTCCAATTCCTTTAGAGAACTGCCCTTGGTGTGGAACCCGCTTCACAAAGGATTCATTTCACCTATTACCAACTCCCGATGCACCGTTAGACCTTGTAGTAACCTGCATTAATCGCAAGCGTTTGGATGGCAAGCCAGTCTGTACATTTAATGGGCAAAATCCTCTCCCAATTCTGGCGGTTGATGACCAGATTTATCGCCGACTACCGTCTTTTTTGATTGCTACTGTGGATAAATTTGCCAATCTGCCTTGGGTAGGTCAAACTGGTAAGCTCTTCGGCAAGGTTTCTCACTATGAACAAAAAACTGGCAACTTTTATAGCCCTGCCGATACTACAGAAATACAGGGAAGAAGACTAGAAAGAGAGTTGCCCCCACCTGATTTAATTATTCAAGATGAGCTACATCTCATATCGGGCCCATTGGGGACAATGGTGGGATTGTACGAAACGGCGATCGATGCTCTTAGCGCATACGAAATTAATGGGCAGAAAATTCGTCCTAAAATAGTTGCTTCAACCGCCACAGTGCGTCGAGCTACCGATCAAATTCGTGCCTTGTTTGGGCGATCGCAAGTTGATATTTTCCCGCCACCGGGACCCGATCGCCGCGATTCATTTTTTGCCAAGACAGTCCCGACTAGCCAAACTAACGGGCGCACTTATTTAGGAATTGCTGCCCAAGGACGAAGCCTGAAGGTGGTTTTGTTAAGAACCTACTTGGTTTTACTAGCAGCGGCTCAGAAAGCATGGCTGGCAAATGGCGGAGCCAAGAATCTTCAAAATCCTGCTGACCCCTATATGACCTTGCTAGGATATTTCAATTCCCTAAGAGAACTGGGAGGCAGCCGCCGCATTGTGGAAGATGAAGTCAGTACGAGATTGCAAGGTTTTAGTAATCGCCAACGGGTAAATGAAACTTTAAAGGAATTTAGCGATCGCACTATAGACGAACCCTTAGAACTTACTTCCCGCGCCAAAACTAATGAAGTAGCAAATACGAAACGCCGACTATCTCTTGAATTTCAGGAAAAAGATCGAGTAGATGTGGCTCTCGCTACCAATATGATTTCTGTCGGTCTGGATATTACCCGTTTAGGGTTGATGGTAGTGTTGGGACAACCAAAAACTGCTGCCGAATATATTCAAGCTACCAGTCGTGTGGGACGGGATGATAATCGCCCAGGTCTAGTGATTACTTTATTAAATGTCCATCGACCTCGCGATCGCTCGCATTACGAACGCTTTCAACATTGGCATACCATTTTTTATCGTGCAGTTGAAGCCACCAGCGTTACACCTTTTTCGCCAAGGGCTGTAGATCGAGGTTTAGCAGCAATTACTGTGGCTCTTGCCCGTTTGGGTTATGGGGATTTGACTGCTCCTTTGGGGGCGGCGGATATAATCAATCATGCTAATGGGGACTTGGGTTTTGTAACTGATACAATCTCCCAACGGGCTGAAAGCCATGCCAAATTAGATGCCCAAGAAGCCGAAACTTTGAGAAAGAAACTCCGCGATCGCACAGTGGATTTATTGGATACATGGAAAATGATCTCGGAAGATCGTGGGGCATTACAGTATCAAAAAGAAGCGGGGAATGCTCCGCCTTTACTCTACGATCCTTCTGACCCAGAACTTGAGAAAATTAAGCCTACTTACCGTAAGTTCAAAGCACAGCGCAGCTTAAGAGATGTGGAGAAAACTGTAAATCTTTGGATTCGCAATCCCGACGGCAATGAAGTTGTAGAGGAGGAAAAATCATGAGCGGACAAAAGAAAATTCCACCAGCAGGAGAGATTCGCCAAAGCCAAATTGTTTCCACCTTTGGGGCTGGGTCGATGGTCGATTTACCCAATCAGTCAATTATTATTGGTGGGTTAAATCAATGGTCGAAGGCAGGACGCAATCAAATTTTCGAAGAAAGACTTGCTCAATATATTTGTCGAGTCTTGGAACTTAATAAGATTGAAATGTATGCTCCACCTGTAGATGATGACGATCCTCTCAGTCCACGCACTGGCATCACGGCATTCATCTTTCCTGTATGGTTTCTAGCGCAAACAGATCAAACCATTGAGCGCAATGGCAAGCAATATCGCACCCGTCCGCTTATTCCTTGGGGACATCTCACCAAAGGTAAATACGTAAATGATGATAAAAAGCTCATTTCAGTCGTACCTGTCCGCTTCGTACAAGCCTGCCTGAACGGACATATTAGTGATATTAACTGGCATAACTTTGTAAATCATGAAGAAGGTTGTACCAATAAAAAAGGAAGATTATGGTTTGATGAAGGCACATCTAGCAATGACTTCTCCGAGATATTTGTACGATGCGATCGCGGTATGCATAAGTAAACTGAAAATAGAAAGGGTCGCAGGACGCAGCGCCGCATTGGGTTTTAGTTTTTTTGTTCTCAAAAAGTGTTTACTTTTCTTTGACCTAGCTACTTACCCGCCGAGCCCTAGCAAAAGCATCAGTTCAGGGTACTTTAGGCAGATGTTTAGGCGATCGCCCTTGGCTCGGACCAAAAGCCCAAGAAGTATGTATATCCCAAAAAGATGGAAGGCAGGAATGGAATCGTCTGCTAGTGCGCTCTGCCAGTAATGCTTATTTTGCCCAAGTCATCAGTGCTATTTCGATTCCAGATAGTGATGAAAAGTTACGAAAAGCAGTTGATGAAGTCTATGAGGATTTCTTACAGTATGCCGAAGAACAAAGTGAAATTAAGAAAGAACGCAAGAAGCAAAGAGTTGCCAATGCCCTAGAGGGAATCAGCGATGAAAGTGTATGGAAAGAGGTGCAGCGCCGAAAAAGTAACCACACATCTGAAACCAAGAGCCTCAAACAAGTTGAAATTGAAACTCTACTGGCACAACCCGAAGGTGGTCTTGACGATGATATCCCTGATACTGATTTCTATGCTCGCAGGTGTAAACTCGACAAACTCGATCCCATCTTTAGTAGTCGCATCGACCGTGTTGTTTTAGTGCATCGGCTCCGCGAAGTGGTAGCTCAAATTGGCTTTACTCGGTTTGAAGCAGCCCTATTAGATATTGATGGGGAACTAGCCCTAGATGTGCGGCGGGCTGCCTTAGACATTGATACAACTTGGGTTCCAGCCTACGAAAACAAAGGTGAGGGCGTTTTTATCTCATTCCGCCCCGAGGCGATTGATGAATGGCTTAAACGCAGCCCAGTCAAGGAACGTGGAAAGAAATTGTTGAAAGGCTTTGATAAATGGAAATCTAGTAGAGGCATTGAAACTACTTGGGAACCTAGCTTGCCCTATGTGATGTTACATTCGCTATCACATTTGCTAATTTCGGCAGTTTCGTTAGAATGTGGTTATTCTGCCAGTGCGATCCGAGAGCGCATCTATGCCAGTAAATCAGGGTACGGCATTCTACTTTACACAGGCTCATCTGGTTCTGAAGGTACATTAGGAGGACTGATTGAAATTGGTAAGCAAATCGATCGCTATCTTAAAACCGCATTAGAAATGGGGCAGTTATGCTCCAACGATCCCGTCTGCTCCCAACATGAAGCAGAGGATAGTCAAGAAGAGCGATTTTTGCATGGAGCCGCTTGCCATGGTTGCTTGCTTATTGCCGAGACATCTTGCGAACGCAGAAATGAGTTTTTGGATCGAGCATTAGTAGTGCGGACAGTTTCGGCGATCGGGGCTGAATTTTTCCCATGACCTCAATATTTCGACAGTTAAGCTTACCTAATTTAATTGGTTTGGCAACGGCGATCGCAGATGATAGATTACCTATCCCTGTAACAGAGGCAGCCTTACTCAGCTATGTGCCTTGCTTACTAGCTAAACCAGTCGTCTCAGAACTAAACCGATTGATCGATACTGGAGTTACCCTGTCCCACCTCGCTTACACACTGCGTATTCTGGCTGAAGAAAGGTTAGAAAGTCAAAAACTGCGCGATCGTATCGATCTTGTTTGGACTGGTCAGGAGTTTTCAGGCTCTTCCAGCCGTGATACCAGAATTGTGGTATGCGAATTATTTCAGTCAGCAACAGAAAGCGTTTTAATCTCAAGTTTTGCTTTAGATAAAGGCGATTCTACCCGTTTGCTCTTTCAAGCTCTATCCGAACGTATGACTTTATTTCCTAATTTAGACGTACGCATTTTCTTAAATGTTCATCGTCCCTATCAAGATTTAACCTCTGAAAGTATTCTCCTACGACAATTCGCTGAGTTTTTTCGTAGAGATATTTGGAGTGGTAACAAGCTACCTGAAGTATTTCACGATCCGCGATCGCTTTCAGTTGAACCCAATAAACGGGCTTGTCTCCATGCTAAATGTGTGGTGATAGATCGAGAGCGGGTATTGGTTACATCTGCCAATTTTACTGAGGCTGCCCACGATCGCAACATTGAAGCAGGTATTTTAATTGACGATCCAGCGATCGCTGATGCCATTACTAATCAATTCAATTCATTAGTAGTGTCAGGAAAATTGCGCCCTATTGCTATGTAGTTCTATAATTTTAGAAGATCACTAATTGTCTTTACGAAAGTCGAGACTGATTATGTTACAGAGCGACAAATTCTAGCATAGGTGATCCAAAAACTGCTGCGTATGACACGAAGAGCATTTGAGCTATCTGTCAGCAAAGCACTGCCATCTTCTTCATGTGTCAGGTGATGTCTGCCAAGTTGCGTCTTTAAACTCTAATTTCATACTTATTCCTTCCTCTTCTTCTACAAGCTGATCTTTACTTAAATCTATACCTATTCGCTCTGGAGCTGAACATGACACGCGAAATCCTAGAGTTTTGAGACTACCATCGGGATCAAAGTAGACCCGGACGGCTGAGCGACAAAAAATAGGATCATCGTTCCAGGAACCACCGCGTATTACACGAATTCCGTTTGATTTATCTGTCAGCAAAGAATCTACAAATTCTTCATAATCTTCAGCATAATCATCATGAATATCTTGACACCATTCAAATACGTTGCCATGCATGTCACAGAGTCCCCAAGCATTGGCAATTTCAAAATGGTCTACAGGTGTGGTTTCACTTCGATGATCTCCTGTCACTCCAACACCATAAGGTTTTTTTGAATTGTAATTGGCTAATTCAGGCGAAATAGTTTCACCAAAATGAAATGGTGTGGTCGTTCCTGCACGACAGGCATATTCCCACTCAGCTTCGGTGGGGAGTCGATATTGATGCTTAGAGTGTGTAGCTAATCGCGCACAAAATTCTTTAGCCTCAAGCCATGTTACCTGTTCTACTGGTCTGGTATCTCCCTTAAACTTTGAAGGATTTGGCTTGAGGTTTAGTTTTTCTTTAGGCATTTTCGCGACGAGTCGCCACTGGGCTTGGGTGATGGGATATTTAGCCATTAGGAAACTTGGGACAGACACTCGATGTTGTGGGCTTTCGCTCCCAAAATGTCCCTCTTCACTTTCGGGTGAACCCATCAGGAAAGTGCCTGCGGGGATCTGCATCATCCGTAAATGGGTTTTATAGTCCAACATTTCATCGAAGTACTGGTTTGTAGCTTTATGTTTATGGATTGTGACAGGCATAGGAGGATTACCAGAAAGTCCTTTGCAAAGTTTAAAAGGTTTTGTGCCCCCCTAACCCCCCAATTTTGCGGGTAACAAGAGAATTTATAAGTCTTAAAGTCCCCCAGTATTGGGGGATTTAGAGGGCAAAAGGGCTAGAGGGTAAATGGCAATCAGAGTCCTGGAGCTGAACATGATACGCGAAATCCCAGATAGGTGGAACGATAAGCGGAATTGAAGGGGAAGTAGCGACACACAGAGCGACAATTCCTAGGATAGCGGTCCCAAGAACCGCCGCGATTAATGCGGCTAGTACCATTATTGTCTATCCAGGCACTACCATCTTCAGGTGCACCTTCATAATTATCATGCCGGTGGTCTTGACACCATTCCCAGACATTTCCATGCATATCGCATAGCCCCCAAGCATTAGCAATATCAAAATAATCTACAGGAGTTGTCTCTTGGCGATATTCACCTTTAACGCCATTTCCGTAGGTGTAATTGCCGTTATAATTAGCCAACTCAGGCGAAATAGTTTCACCAAAATGAAATGGTGTGGTCGTTCCGGCGCGACAGGCATATTCCCATTCGGCTTCCGTTGGTAAGCGGTATAGTCGCTTAGTTTTTTTGGCTAGGCGATCGCAATATTCTTGAGCTTCATACCAAGAAACCTGCTCGACAGGACGCTTAGCTCCTTTAAAGTTTGATGGATCGGGCTTGAGTTCGATATTCACCTGATCGTAAGTTTCGGCAACGATTCGCCATTGTGCCTGTGTGATTGGATAGCGACCTAGAAAGAATGATTTGACGTTTACAGGATGTTGTGGACTTTCATTATTGTTATGACCTTCTTCAGTTTCTAGCGAACCCATCAAGAAGTTCCCGCCATGCACCAAGATCATGTCTAACTCGATCTCATTGCCCAGCTTTTCGCGGAAATACTGTGCAGTTTTCTGCTCTTTTTGAATGATTAAGGTTGCCATTAGTTAATTCTTAAATCGTAACTACTCAGGTCAAAGTGAACTAGACAAAAAGAGGGTTGCCAAGAAATGCTCTGGTCAAAGCATCTAAGACATTTAACCCCTGTTTTTTAAGCGTAGAGATATAGCCTCGAATTCGAGCGAAAGCACGGGCACCCAATTCGGAGCGGAAAGTACCCGAAATCTTGAGTTTGAGCTTAGTCATTCTGATATCGCGTTCAGCCAGATTATTATCAAACGGCACGGCAAAATCATACATAAAACCGAGCGCCTGTTTTCTTTGTAAGTCTAACCGCCGGATTAAATTTAGTGCCTTCGACCGTTTCGGTCTGCCTTTAGTTTTGACTGCATCAGGCGGTGGAGTTTCAGGATTGGCTGCATAGCCCTTGTCAATAATCGTATGAAACTCCGACTCAAAATCTTTGATTGTTGTTGCTGCCAGCGCTGTTTTATCTTCTAGCTTCGATACCTTCACCGCGTCGTTAATTTTACAGAGTAGTTGGATCATTTGTTCTGCCCAAGGCTGATTGAACCGTTCATGGATAAAAACTAATTCGCGCAGATGATGAGCATTACAGAGATTGTGCATACACTCATATTGGTCATAGCTTTTCCAGCCGTCATGCACGGCTTTACCTTTGAAATTAGGCAAAATCCCAATCTCATCCATAGCCTCTGCCCCGCGTTTCTTGTGAACTTGATAATGGGTATGGGTTTTGGTGCTGCATACATGCAGCCACCACCCTTTGGCTTCAACCCGCATTCCCGTTTCGTCAAAATTGGCTACTTCAGCGTTTTGTAGTTTTTCCTTTATCTCTGCTTCCACTGGTGCCAAAACCTCATGACATTTTTGCACTTGGTTGTATATTGTGCCTTCGCTGATTTCACAGCCGAACAGATCTCTCATCAATTCTTGCGTACGTTGACTGGGGATTAGCTGATATTGATTCAGGTAGGTGACTATGCCTTTTACCCTACTGCCGTACTGTACCCAATCTTGCACTGAGCTCGGAAATCTGCTCGTGGTCGCTAATTGACAATGAGGACAGATTTTTCGCTCTACTTGATGCTCGGTTACTTCAAGTTTTATAACTGGTAATTCGTGTACTTGCCTTTGCTCGACTACTTCCCCTATGACCTCACTGATGTCCTCTCCGCATTTCTCACAGGCTTTCACTTCATGCTTAATTACTTGGTCTGAGGTCTCTACCCATCTTAAATTATGTCCTTCATGTCCCTCTTGCCCTCCGCTTTGCTTCCCTGTAACTGCTCTTAAGCTCTTCGTCTGTTTCCCGAATCCATCCCCTGAGGGTGGCTTGTCACTGTTTTTACTGTTCTTGGCTTTCTGGTTTTCCAACTCTTCTATTCGGATTGCCAATTCTAATATTAGCCCTACCACTGCTTCAATTCCTTGCTGGTATGCTATTTCTATTGTCTCTCGGCTTATCTTTGTCATTTTTTCCTATTGCTCTTTGCCTTTTTTATCCTCTTTTTCCTTTTCTATCTGTATCTTTTGATGCTGAGTAGTTACCTTAAATCAAAAATAATATCGATACTATTTTGCCTCGATTTATGCGAATTTTCTCTACTAGCGAAGCTTCTCGTAAGAGACTAGCCCAACGGAAATTTATGATCTCTTAGTAGGCGATTGAGGATCGGCACAGCAATTCTCATTATGAAAATTAGGGGCATAGTAACCTGAAATAGCCATAAATAGATTAATAACTGTGCCTCAAGTAAAAAGCTTTGATGAAATAGTCGTCTACTTCAAGTCCATTTTAGAAAAGTTTCCAGACAAAAGGACGGGCAAGAATAAGCAATACGCAATTAGTGACGTAGCTTTAAATGTGGGTTGGAAAGTAGAAAATGAAAATAATAATACTCTCAAAACTAAGGGCTATCATCTCGAACATAACTTTGGTCATGGACAAAAACATCTCTAGGCTTTGTTAGCTACTTTCAATATTTTGGCTTTTCTCTTTCATACTCTGCTTGACCTTACAGATAAGAAATATCAGCTTATTCGTCAAAATTTACCTTCACGCCAAACCTTTTTGATGATTTACGGGCTTTGATTCGTTATATGTTTTTCGATAATTGGAATAAACTTCTCGACTTTATTATTCTGGGGCTTGAGTTGGAGTTCCCCCCGCCTTAAAAGTCATAATTAGAATTGGTGCCCCAATAGTAGTTAAATTGCTAGGAAGAAGCGATCTCGACTCGATATTGGAGTTCGTAGATTGAGGGTAAGTTTGGTCAAGGAAAGCGTCGCTTCAGTTTAAGACTGATTAAATCTAAGTTGACAGAAACTGCAGAGACCTCCATGGGAGCATCTCAATTACAAATTGACTAATTATATTTATAGGAATGAATGGTCGTCATGATTACAACATATTACAGTCTGAAAGCTTTTTTGAAAGTGAAGAGATATATCTAATACTCATACGCTCAAATTGTTCTACTGTTTTTGCTCTAAATATTTGATAATCAACCTTCATTGACCCAGAACGGGATTTTCTTTTGCCATCTTTCCACTCTCCCAAAAAATAAGGAGCGTGTCCAGAAACATATTTATTAAAATTAAAAAACGGATGTTTTTGCCAATGCCCATCTCTATACCAGCCAACTTTTTTTGCAAATCTTTTAAAGATCTCGGGATCGTTTTGCCCAGGTTCACAGCCAAATTGTAACCAAATTTTCACCTGCACACTAAAGCCATAGCTACCATTACTATGATGTACCCATAATTTGTCAATCCTTTTCAAATCATCATCGGGGAAAGCACTAATATCTTCAGGTCTTAGATAGTTTTGCTTGTCAAGATCTGCAATTCTAAGCATTAGAATCAAGGTTTCATCATTTGCCTTACTCCACTGCTTAGACTGCAGATATTCCTCCAGACTTTGATAGAGTCGATCTTTTTTTACACTAGTGATTACTCTATCTTTTTTTACACTAGCGATTACTCTGTTTATGTCCTCCACCAGTCGCGCCGTCGTAAAAGTCAGCACTTCCAACTCAGGGAAATTAATATCTGGTTCTATATCTGGTTCAAGAGGCTTAAAGAATTTGGCGACTTCGTATTCTAGGTCTTGGAGGGGGAAGTCCTCGCTTTCTAACTCCCCATGACCGCCTAGATCGTAGCGACGGGCTAAGGCAGCATGTTCGCCCCCCAAGCGGCGTAATACATCTAAGCCTACTCTGGCAAAAGGGAGCGCCGCGTCCCGCAGTTCGCTGTTCTCTGACGCTTGCAGTTCACCGAGCAGCGCCTGAAAGCTTTTGGAGGGGCTGCCCAGTTTCCGACAAATAGATTCGGATAGGATATTCAATACTTCGAGCGTTTTCGAGAGCGAGGCATCTCCCACTAAAATGTCACGCACCCGCTCGTCTGTATTTGTCGAATCGTCACCAAAAAACTCGTAGCGACAAGCTTTTTCCTCCTCCATATCAGCTCGTCGCAAAAGCCCGCTAAGCAAAACCTCGGCAACGTGAGATTGTTGCACCTCTTCCTCAAAATCACCTCGAAAGGCATCCCGCAACAGATCGATTACTGGCAAACTAACGGACACTGCTGCCATCAAATCTGCTAATTTCTGCACAGTCTTTGATGCCGTAGATCGAAACAGAGCGACACGCTCCTGGGCAGTCCGTTGTGGTGTCAATCTTTGAGGAGCCTCTGATTCCCCTCTTTCCGCCTGCCTGCGGATAAAGGATAGGTCAAATGTTCGGCCTGGCGTATGACTATCCCCATAGCCAGAGGCAACACGCGCCCAATGAAACATCGAAACTGCATCAAGGGTGACAATTGGCACCGTTACCAGATCCTTGCTATTGCGCTGTTCTAGACGTTTGGGCAAACCTTCGATCTCTAGCCGAGCACTTGGTAACCCAGGCCCTAGCGCGCTCAGCCTGACAATATGCCCATTACGCAAGGCGGTGCGCGTCCACATCGGCTCCGGAAACATCTGCACGATCGCGATCGGCTGTGCCTTTGCCCAGTCCAACATTATTTCGTAAATTAGATCCTGTCGCCAGAGTAGGGAAGTGCAGTCCGTTACCAGCCAAATCAAACGCCGACCTGTTGGATCAATCAGTTCTCGGGGCGTGTGTGGTCTTTGATTACTGACTAGCTCGGTCTTACTCAAGGTCGGCATCACACCATCGCGCCAGCGGGGAAACAAATGCACTTTACCTGCCTGAGCTGATAGGTGCCAGGTGCGGACGGCGCGAAATGCCCCCTGATATTCCGCTAAGTGGTTCATCTCAGCGATCGCACGTTCCCAAATCACGGTGGTCTTGGATGCCTCAACGACTAAATCCAATTCTAGCCAGCGTTCTGGGCGCGGTCGAACCACGGGCATCCAAACCTCTGTTTCGGCAATTTGCATTACTGTGGCATCTTCATCTAAATCAAATCTGGTACGCGATGATACTTTCCGCATCAGAGGACGCAGCGATCGCGCGAGGTCACGTCGAGTTCGTAAGGCAGGGGCTGCTGGCACTGAAAATGGCGTCCCTTTAGCTTTCTCCGGTTTCTGCTCGTTTTTCTGTTCCAAGGATGTGCCTGATTGGGATTGGAGTTGTTCGTCAGAATAAAGATTTAGGGATGATTCATTACTATCAACGATCTCAATCGGCTTTTGATGTTGTTTGCTTGTTGCACGCAAGAACGTTGCTGATTCAATGAACTGAGCCAGCCACAGCATATCAACAATGTCAATGGCATCGAAGTCTAGGTGGGCATCTGCTAACGTTTTAGCGAACTGTCCGACTGCTGGTCTTCGCTGCTGCTCAGATGTTTCCACAGGCGATTAATGAGGTCCTCTCGGCTTTTTAAATCTGGGTCGCGATCGCGCATAACAAGGTATACCGCATTTAGGAGCTGATCGGTGGCTAAATCTCCTCGGCTGCGATCGCAGCGCTTTTTAACAAAATCTCCAATTAGCTTTTGGATATCTGCTTCTGACAGTACACTAGTCGGCTGACCGTTTTCAGTATCTTGCTCCATTTGTTGTTGCAAGTGAGCATTGACGATTTGCCCTAGACGATGCTCATCCGGTTCTTCCATGGTCAAGCGCACGCAACGCCTGAGAAATGGGGGTGGAAAGTCTCGTTCGCCATTGCTGGTCAAAATCATCAGCGGAAATTCTTCACTAACAATCTTGCCACCCTGAATTGTCGTTTTGCCATTGGCGATCTTGTAGTTATCATTAAACGTAAATTCCTGTTGGTCTCTATAGGCCGTTCGGACTTCTACGGCGGGCTTGATATTCTCAATTCGCATTAGCTCAGGGATCTCGAATGCGCCCTCTTCAAAGACATAAAGTAAATCGTTCGGCAGATCGATATCGCTTTTATCAATTTCATCAACAATCAAGACGCGCGGCTTTTTGGCGGGCAGCAAGGCCGTTCCTAAAGGACCCAACCGAATATAATTGCCAATGTTCTCGATGCGATCGCTGGTCTCTCCATTAGCGGGACGCGAACTATTAGCATCTTGCAGGCGAGAGATCGCATCATAAAGATATAGCCCATCTTTGAGGGTTGCCCGAGTTGTGATTGGCCAGTACAACACTTCACCCAGACCTAACTCGCGGGAGATCGCATAGGCAAGGGAGGTTTTTCCATTGCCTGGCTTGCCTGTGACTAACAGGGGTCGCCGCAGATACAATGCCGCATTCACCAGCTCAATTTCTTCAGGTCTGGACTGAAACGTCGCACCCCGTTCTTTTTTACGACGATCAGCCCTTCGCCAAGTTGGTGCAGGTGGTAATGCTAGCATGTCTTCGGGCTTATACCGCTCTTCGCCAGTACCTTTAAAAATCGGATGAAATGGTTTGGTATTGGTAGTTGAAGTCACTGAAGTTTCATCGCTCATGGTCTTAACATGCCTCCGGGTCAAACTGCATATCGGGCGGCAAGATTCTGTAATCTTCCCATACTAGGCTCAGATGATGGCCGATTAAAATCTGATCTCTGGATTGTCTAGCCATTATACGTTCTTGCTGAATACGTTCCGGAAAATTTTGGATAATACCATCTAGTAGAGTTGGTAAATCAGGCTCGAACTGCGAATCGCGTGCCCATAATGCTACAGGCAAAGCACTGTCCTTTTCTTCTGCCAGCAGTCCAAACAACCCCTCAAAATCCACACAGTTTCTCAGAATCGCCACATTTTTGGTTTCTAGGCTTTCAACTAGATCGTCAATTAGATTTGGGTCAGATAGAGCCTGACAATCTATATCGTCAAAAATTTCGTGGGTGGGTCGATCTAAAGATTGTTCAATCTGTTGCCATTTCTTCTCCCAATCGCTGACATACCATCGGCTTGTCGGATGAACAGCTAGATTTGTCCGGATTACTAGTGGGTAGGTACTTCCAAGCACATCTCTCAACTTACCCATCGGCTGCATCTCTACATCACAGCAAAGTAGGTCGCGCGGCACAAATAGGTGGATGAGGGGGACAGTTTCTCTACCAAACCTGTTTCGATGTTGATCTTTAATAAGTTTTGGGAGATCGCCTAAGGTTTTGTTCTCTTCCTGAAAAATCCGCAAAGGTGACGATGTTGAATTACCAATATCGGGATGAGTGATCGCCCACATGGAAACACTGATTTCGGTAGAGGATGTTTCTCTTCGTTTAATGGCTACCATCAGATGCCGACACACATTGCTGAATGGGATTTTCTCCTGTTTCATCTCGCGATCAATGCGCACGAAGAGGTCTGAAAATCTAAATCCGCATCGTTCTACCCATATTTCTAAATGTTCTGATGTGTGTGTCGGCGTCCCGTCCATCCGCGCTAACATCAAGGCAAAGTGAACCAGTCTTCCTTCTCTTTCCCAACCACTAGCGGGGGCACGATCTACACTCAAGTCTATTAATTGCTCTAGTAAAGTGCGATCTTCTCCTTTAGGATTGCAGCGCCGCAAAGCAGCATTTATCGCAATTTCGAGTTGTTGTTTTTCATTATCGCTGGCACACATTGTCATGCTCTGTGTCAGGATATCATGTAAGTAGAAAGCATCAACTTTTTTGAGGACGGATTGCAGTTCCTTGGTTGGAATTGCATAAGCTGTACTCTGTTGCTCTTCCTTAGCCACCACTGCCGTCGCCACCATGCCGATGACACACCGACGCGACTCATTCCAAACAGGAGCACCACTAAACCCTGACTTGATTGTTTCGTCATTTGGATTGCCAAACTTGCACAATTGAAAGCGACCACCAGCAACATTGGCTTTAGGGCGGTAAGCATCCGAACGACCACCAGTTTTACTCCCAAAGCCATAAACCGAGTGGCTATCTTTCTCTACCTCAGCGCGGGCAAACTCAACTAGAGGAATTGGCTTCGCTCCCTCCGGCTCCGAAGTTAGTAGCTTCAGGGCGGCAACATCACCACTGTCCAGACTGTATGGCAACCACGCCACTACTTCCGCCTCAATCTTCTGACCAGTAGCAAGGACGGGAAAATCCAGGCAAATCTTTGCCTGATATTTCCCAGTATACGTGGCAAATTCTTCTTTCTCTATGCCGATCGCCTGCAATACCACATGGGCGCAGGTCAGTATATACCCGGGCGCAATCAAAAATCCTGTCCCGATCACATGCTCATTCTTATCAAATATGCGGGCGATCGCCCGTTCGTAATAATCAACGCCGAATGTCATTGATTCTTCCATTTCAGCGTAATTTCGTAGGTTGCTTCACCTCCCACTTTAGTCACAATCGCACCGATCTCAGCGCTCAGCTTGACACTAAACTTCACTTCTACTTCATCGGCTGGATCGGTCAGAGCATTAAGGCGGTTCTTCAATGTTCGCACCATTGGAGCGATATCATTTAGCGCTGTACTCAAGGTTTGGCGTGCCAAGGCTGCCAGTTCCCCTGGTGATTTTGAAACTGGTACGATTTCCTCAGACTCAACATCCTCGACCTCAATCAAAACCGTCTCGCCATCACCAACGTCGAATTTAACCAGTTTTGTCATAAAAGCTAAGTTTTGTGAATGGTTTTTGGTAGCCTTATATTACTATAGTTTAAGCGATTTATAGCTAACAAAGTGCGCGCACACATCACTCTTTACAAAAAGGCGCGATCGCCTAACGACGAGGAAAAAAAGGGCTAAGAAAGATTAAAGTGCTAAGGGACTAAGAGCTTTAGAGCTAAGAAGGAAGAGTCCTCGGCGGTACGCAACAAACACGAAAACCAACGCAGCTGTTGATGAAGTCGCGCGCACTGCTGCGGCGATAGGCAGAACGGCAATTCACAGGATAGTGGCGCCAGGAACCGCCGCGCTCAAGCCAATTCGTCTTCGTGAGATCGTTCTCTACCCAAGCGCTGCCATCGCTAGGAGCACCCGTATAGTTATTGTGATAATCATCTTCACACCACTCCAACACGTTGCCATGCATATCGTGCAAGCCCCACTCATTTGCAGGAAAAAGTCCCACATCTGTTGTCTTTTGTCGATATTCCCCCTTCGATCCATTCTTGTAGGTTTTATTCCCGTTGTAGTTTGCCAACTCAGTTGTAATTGTCTCCCCATAATGAAACGGACTAGTTGTCCCCGCTCGACAAGCATATTCCCACTGGGCTTCGCTCGGTAGCCGATAGTCTTTGCCTGTCTTAGCAGACAACCGCTGGCAAAATTCCTTGGCATCCTCCCAACTTACATTCTCAACTGGGCGGTTATCTCCTTTAAATCTCGACGGGTTGGGTTTTAGTTCTTTATTAATGAGTTCATAGCCTGCCACCACTCGCCACTGAGCCTGCGTCACTGCATAGCGCCCCATCAAAAACTGCGATACCCTGACCGTGTGCTGTGGTCGTTCAGCTTTACTACTTTCTGGCTCCTCTTCCGGTGCGCCCATAACAAACACACCCTGTGGAATCAACATCAGCGTTAGCTTTACTCCATCACCCAAATCTTCGGTATAGCTTTTGTTGGTGCGTTTATAGCGATGGAGGGTCAGATTGCGCGATGTGGTAACCATGATGTTATCAGGTGAGCATAGGTTTATCTCTATCTTATCGCGCCTTTTTATAATATTCCCAGAAAAGCTATGCCACCCTTAAAAACGCTTCTATATATATACAGACAATGAGGAGGTATAGGCACTTACAGGTCTAACCCAATTACTTTCGATTCTTGAAACTATATAAAATTGATTCACAACTTTTGTAAAGACTTGCTTTACTAATTAATTATGTGCTCTATTGACGTATTTGCGCTTTAATCCTATTCCATAAAGCCTACCATCCTAACCTCAGACCATTCAGAAGTACATCTTGCCGATCTATTCCCGCACTGCATCCGCCAAGCTTTATTAATTCCTGCTGCCGCTAAGGTAAGGCTACCTTGCCCAAATCGGTTATTGATTTGATCTATCACTTCCATTAGTTGCTTGGATTTAGTTCGGTCTTTGGTGTCGAATAGAGAAATTTGTACCGTGCCTTCGGGTTGCAACCCCAGCATGATTACCCCAGCCTTTTTGAACTCTAAACCTTGGGCGTAAATCTTATCCACTAGTGGCAGAGCATACTGCAAAAGTTCGGTGGTGTCATTAGATGCTACGGACAACTCAATGGAAAGCGAAGCAGAATGGAAATTGTCTTTGAACGGACTGGAACGTGCAAAAACCGAAAAAGCAGAAGCAACCTGTTTTTGCGCCCTTAACTTCTCAGCCGCTTTGCTGACATGAAATGCTATAGCTTCTCTTAACTCTTGTTTAGTAGTAACTGATCTTCCGAAGGAACGGGATACGCAGGTATTTTGCTTGGGTTGAGGACAGAGTTCGAGAGGTAAGCAAGATTTTCCCTGTAGTTCTAATTGCAATCGCACCCCCACAATCCCCAATTTCTTCCGAACTAATTCGGGGTTCGCATCTCGAAACTGAAGTGCATTATTAATATCTCTATCCTTAAGCCACTGTCCCCACTTTCTACCTACCCCCCAAATATCATCTACAGCGGTAGTTTCTAAGGCTGTCTCTGGTTCGGTGAATACTCCAGTCCGTGATTTTTTAGCAACACGATTAGCTAGTTTTGCCAGTACCTTTGTACAACCGATACCCACTGATACAGGTATTCCTGTCCATTGCAGAACTTTGGCTTTAATTTGTATTCCGTAATCCATGAGGTCGATATGCTCGAAGCCATCAAAACCAAGAAAAGCTTCATCTATGGAATACACTTCCAAATCGGGAGAGAACTGGGCGAGAACTTGCATGACTCTGTGACTCATATCTCCGTAGAGAGCGTAGTTAGATGACATGACCTTGATATTATGTTTCTCAACTTCATGTTTGATTTTGAAAAGTGGTACGCCCATAGGAATACCCAAGGCTTTAACTTCAGGCGATCGCGCTACGACACAGCCGTCATTATTGGAAAGTACGACTACGGGAATATTCCAGAGTTTGGGATTGAATACTCTTTCGCAGGAAACATAGAAATTATTGCAATCAACTAAAGCAAAGGTAGTCATATTTTCTCCTGTTAAAGTCGGTGAATGACGGCGGTAGCTACTCCCCAGATTTGTGCTTCCCTATCCCTTCTTAGTTTGTGAAACGGGCAGATCGCCATCTCCCCATCCACAACTGCAATGACAATACGATTGGCAGAGAGAGATTCGGCTTTATCTACAATCAAAATATCGTTTTGGAAAATGCCATACCTCGGAGCTTCGTTACCATCCACCCGCATGAAGAAAGTAGCGGCTGGACGCGAGATGAGATGCACATTCAGGTCGAGAGTCGGCTTGAGATAATCCTCCGCAGGGGAAGGAAACCCAGAAGCAATGTAATTGTGCATAGTTAATTCCCCAATCTTTTAATATTCCAAATCACTTTGCCGATAATTTTGAAGTCTAGATTTTCATCATCAAGATTGACAGTAAAAGGCTCATAGGCTGAGTTATCCGAAGTAATCCGTATACTTGCCCCTGTCTGCCTTTGAATGCGCTTGACTTGGAGGAGAGAATCAGAGCGAATCACAAAAATGCCCTCTTGGATGGGTTGCTCTTTATGGGATACCAGAAGCACATCACCATTGTTGATTGTGGGCTCCATGGAATCGCCACGGGCAAAGATTAGGCTGACTTGCTCGGGATTCACTTTTAGTTGGTCTTCTAGCCAATGCTTGTCCACCATCACCATTTCTACTTCTGGTTCTCCATCTACCAGCGAACCCAAACCCGCCGAAGCCGAGATGTCGTATTGGGGAATTGGTATATAGCGAGCTGCTTCCGTAGGAGAACCCTTACCAGTAATCAGCCAAGTGTAATCAATACTATGATTCTCACAAATACGGGCAATAGTTTCCGCATCGGGGACACGCTCTCCTTTTTCATATCGTAGGAGGGTAATTTTAGCAATTTCAATACTCTTTGCAAATGCGTGTTGTGTAAGCTTGCCTCTGACTTGAATGATGCGATCGCCGATACCTTCAGATAAGTCCATATATTTCTAGGATAAAAAGCCAAAAGGGTCAAAAGTTATCCATACGGATAATCAATAAATTCCATAAAAACTACTATAAACAGAATTTTTGATTTTGTAAATAGGCAATTTTTAATTACAATTTCACACCTAATTCTCAACATAAATTGAAATAATTTCATTCATAAGCAAATAAAGGCAAAAGAAAGAAGAATCATAAGAAATAATAATCTAAAAGTTATCCGTTCGGATACTTTTTGGTTTGACAAGCTTGCTATGACTGGAATATACTGAGTCCTATCCGTCTGGATAATACATCTTAAGGTTCGTACGTAATTTGTTAAATTTTAAGGCGGTTAGATATGTTTTGGTCTTGGATACTGAAGGAGTTATGAAGTGAATAGTTATCGTTCTTCGGCGAGAAATCCCTGCCCTGTTTGTGGCAGAACTAAGGATGGTGATTGTGCTGTGGATGAAGTTGAATCTGGGCTTAAAGTGAGGTGTCATACTCATTTAGGTGATGCAGGGGTTGAAGGCTTTGTCTATCGCGGTCAGACTGAGTGTGGGATGTGGGGTTTATATTATTCTGTGACTGAAGATAATTCGGATCGACCTAAAGCAATTCGGGCTAAGGGTTCGCAGGAGTATTTCTATCCCAATATCAAGGGCGACCCTTTAGCTAAGGTGGTGCGGACAGATGATGGGCAAGGCAATAAGAAGTTTGCCCAGTGGCATCGGATTCATGGAAAGGGGGTAATCTGGGCGTTGGGCTTACCTGAGAAGTTACAGAAGCAGTTGCATCTTTATCGGATTGCTGATGAGGTGAATAAAGTGGCGATCGCCAATCATGAACCAATCCTAATTGTTGAAGGTGAGGGTAAAGCCGAACTACTAATTTCTATGGGTATTGCTGCTACTTGTGCGATCGGCGGGGCGGGTAAGTGGAGAAGATACGGTTATCCTAATTATTTGGATGACTTGCTAGGGACTTCGATTATTTTAGTTCCAGATCGAGATGCTAAAGGCTTAGAACACATGAGGGATATTCAGAATGATTTTCCTGATGTTAAGTGGCTGTACCCCTATCCTGATTCACCGCTATGGAATAGATTGCCTGAGAAGGGAGGTTTAGATATTGCAGATTGGATTGATGATTTTAAGCTTTCTAAAGAACAGATTTTGAATGCTGTGGGGAAGGTTCCCATACCTCCAAAAGTGACTAATCCACATGAGCTTAACGAGCAAGAAGATAATGATATTCTCAAAAGTGAGACTCAAACCTTACTCACTTGGATATCAGAATCCATTGATATTAATTCACTAATTCCCAGTCTTGCCAGTCCCTTTACTCAGGTTGCCCGCGCTTTTAATATTCCTGAAGTTGTCTTAGTTTCTGCACTGCTACCTATTGCCGCATCTTTGCTAAGGGTTGGGACAAAGATTGAAATTGCAGCAGCTACGGAGTTTTATCCACCTCCCATTATTTGGACTGGGATTATTGCTGAATCTGGTGCTACGAAGTCGCCCATCTTCAAGATTCTGACTAAACCTCTAAAAGTATTACAGGCAGAAGCTGAGGAAGATTACAAAGCAAAAGTCAAAGCATACGATCTACTAATGGAGAAATATGAAGCTGCTAAGGATAAGGGAGAGAAACCTGAAAAGCCCAGTCCTCGTAATTACTTCTTCCAAGATTTCACTACTGAAGGTCTGGCTCTTAGCTTAGAAGGAACCACTCACGGCACGATGATTGCTGTTGACGAGTTGGCAGAAATGTTGGCTGGGTTTAATCAGTACAAGGGTGGTAAGGGTAACGATCGCCAGAAATGGTTAACGATTTATGATTCTGGCGGTATGAAGGTTGATCGTAGTAGTGGGAAGAGGATGTTTCTAACCCACACTCCTGTGAGCATTTTAGGCACGATTCAACCTGACGTTCTCAAGCAACAGATGGGAGATTTATACTCTGTCGATGGGCTTTGGCAGAGGTTTCTATGGGTGAATTTACCCGTGACTAGACTTCCTGCTCCGAATAATGGTGTAACTTGCAATATTAGTGAGTTATTACTGGGGATATATAGAAGGTTAGAAGGTTTACCTGCGACCTCCTACAGTATTTCTTCCGAAGCTCGTAAGCTATGGTCAAGCTGGCATGACTGGTGTGAAACTCAGAAATTAGCTGAAGCTCATCCTTCGATTAGAACGCTTTACCCAAAAGCCAGGGAACGGGCGGCAAGAATTGCTCTTGTATTTCATATTGTGGAGGCGATCGCTAAGTATCAAATGCCTAGTCATGAGATTTCTGCTAACACCTTAAATGCTGCCATTCAATTCGTGCAGTGGACGATCAAACAGACGCGGCTGCTCTATGCGGACTTAGGCATTACCGAGCATCAAGACTCTGCCAAGATTACCCGCTTTGTCGAGCGTTTTCGTCACATGGAATGGGTAACTGCTAAACAAGTGCGATCGTGGATTCCCGCCAAACAAAAGCCGACCTGCGATCAATGCCGCGAGTTTATGCAGCAAATAGTAACTATGGGATATGCAACTAACAATGGGCAAACAGGTAGGGAATATAAGATTAAAATACTCTCTTGTAGTCACTTTAGTCACTTTGCCGCTCAAACCCAGACGGAGTATGCATCTGAGCGTAGTCACTTTAGTAGTCACCCTGTAGTCACCTTTAGTCACTTTGAGCAAGAGCAAAAAACCCTGAATTCACCCACGTTAGATGCTGAAATACTTACTAGAACTGAATTTTACCCTCTTCTCCCAGATTCCAACCTTAACAATGATTTTGTTAGTATTTGTACTTTGCATCCCGATAGCGGCGGTACGCATCCCGAAGGGAATCGGTCTGAAAATCCACTTACCCCAACAAATATTGACAGCCAAATTTCTGACGAGACTGAGTTAAAGCTGGCACCGAAAGTGACTAAAGGTGACTACAAAGTGACTACAAAGGTGACTACGCATAAACCCAGTCAGGATATAGCTTTGAACCCCAAAGTGACTAAAGTGACTACACCTATAGATATAAGTGTTGGGGATAGAGTGCGTTATCGGGGTAAAGGAGAGAATGGTTTGTTTACGCTAAAAGGCTTAAAGACTGATGAATTAGCGGTTGTAGCTATTAATGATGACATGGTTGAGGTGTCTAACGCTCGATGGCTGACTACCCAGAATATTCCTGCTAAAGATTTGGAGAAAATTTACTAACTTTCAGACGCTATATGTAGCGTACTGCCTAAATACTTACAAGAATTATACATAATGTCCGCATTTAACTTAAAGAATATGAAGGATTCAGTGGCTTCGCCCCAAAACTTAGACCCATCATTAAAAGAGCAATTGCCAAAGGTTAACAGTAGATTTTCATTGACATTTGAAGAGGCTTGTATATTTCTGGGATACAGCAGTCGTTCAACTCTATCGGGTTTGATCAACTCGTCTTCGCCCACGCTCTGGGAGGGCATCCATTACACCTGTACGGGTAAGAAAAAGCGGTTTGACCCTAATAAACTTCAGGATTGGTTAGATACGCCTAAACTGCTGCGAAAATCTAGGCGATTGCCCAAAGCTTAACCAGTCTCATATTTCTTGATCGTCTTATCGTAAACTTCATCCACAATATCTTGGCTCATGTGTCTTAAATATGTAGCTTGATGTACGACTACCGAATGTCCCAATATTTTTGCTACCAGTGCGACAGGCATCTCATATTTAATCGAAGCTCTAACGGCAAAGGCATGACGCAGGTTATAAGGTGGAAATGGCACTCCATATCGTTTGAATTGCGTACCGACGCGATCACCTAAATCTTGGTTGGTCTTACCCGAAATTTTAGGCATATCCATTTTCGGGTGTATTTTAAACTGTTCTACCCATTCGGGGGGGAAAGGTTTTGCAATTCTGTAGCCAGTTTTAGTATTCTCGTGGATCTGCAAACTGGGTAAGTCTGATAAATCTATTAGGGCAATTTCATGGGGTCGAATGCCAAAGGTTGCCATGAGCGCGTATGCGTTTTGCCAACTTAAATTAGGAATGAGGGCATGATATTGAATAATTTCCCCTTCATGGGGTAAATTCCTCACTTCTAGCTTTGCTGGGGTATAGCCGCGTCCATAGCTTTTAATGTCGATATTTAGTCCTGCAAACTTAGCTAACGCGCTCAATGCCATTACATACCGTTTGCGTTGTCTGGTTTCTGGGATTGTAGTAGCGATCGCTGCCATAATTACCGCCTCAGTAAGCTCTTTATCTTGGGGCAGTTTCTTGAATATGGGCAGATACTCTGATGTAAATGTTGAAATACTTTTGGCATCCTTAGCCCGACGGGTAAAGTAGTCGTGCTCAAACCGTCCCGCCCAATCACTGATTAGAACGGTCGATACTGGCTTTGACACCTCTGCTCTGAGTTCTTTGCTCCAGGCCAGCCAATCAAAACGCCTTTCAATAATGGATGCTCGAATACTAAGCGCGTCTTTTTCTGCCTGTTTTATAGCTTCTAAGGTGACAGGATAGCCAAGATAAACCTTTTGTTCGTAAGGAGTAGGTTTGTCGCTATTTGGCTTTACAGGCAGGATTCCTCGTAAAACTAGGCGATTATTTTTAATTTCTATAGATAAGCCAATTGCGCCAGATTTTAGCCTAGAATTGGCTGCTAGCAAGGATTTATCGGGGGACATTTTGGGACGGATGTCAGGACGACTAGAGGGACGGGATTTACCGTATATTTTTGCATAAATGCAGTTAATCCTGCACAAAACTGTATACATCTGCACACACTGAAAGACCCTCTAAGTATTACCCAGAGAGTCTAAAGCCTTATTCTGTATTAATAGCAGCACCCAGAATTGAACCGGGGACCTACGGGTTATGAGTCCGTCGCTCTAACCAACTGAGCTATGCTGCCACCCATTTCATAGTATCATAAACTCTAATTCACTTTTAGAGAGATCTAACCTTTTCTAACAATTACAAATTTAAACACAGCCCTGAATCTTTTGGCTCCCTGAAAATTTACGCTATATCAAAACATTAAAAATTCTTGTAGCAGAGTGTTAAGTAGATCTCAATAGACAATGAAAACTAAGAAACTTCTTTCCATTGGGCATTCATATGTAGTCAATCTAAATCGGCGATTAGTTAATGAAATGGCACATTTGGGGAGAAATGAATGGGAAATAACCACTGTTGCCCCTATATTTATGCATGGCGATTTGCGTCCTTTAACCTTAACTAAAGATGCACAGGATATTTCTAATCTCGAAGCGATTCCTGTCTATTTCAGTCAGCGTATTCATTTTATGGTCTATGGCGCTCGGCTCAAAGAAGCTTTAAGTGCTAATTGGGATCTGGTGCATTGCTGGGAAGAACCTTTTATTTTTTCTGGTACTCAAGTAGCTTTTTGGACTCCAGAGAAAACACCTTTGGTCTTTTTTACTGACCAAAATAATTCTAAGAATTATCCGCCACCTTTTAATTGGCTGGAGCGATATTCTATGGATCGGGCTTCAGGCTGGATTTGTTGTGGGCAATTGGGGTTAGATGCCTTGAGCGATCGCCCTAATTATGATAAACCCGTTAGAATTATTCCCCATGGTGTTGACACTTCCCATTTTCATCCCAACTCAGCGATGGGATCAAAGATTTTGAGATCGCTTGATTGGGAAGATCATATTCCTGTAATTGGTTATTTGGGTAGGTTTGTTCCCGAAAAAGGCTTACATTTACTAATGCAAGCCCTAGATCAAATCCAGTTACCATGGCGGGCTTTGTTTGTGGGGACAGGGCCAATGGAAGCAGAATTAAAACAGTGGGCTAAACCATATGGCGATCGGGTACGAATTTGTACAGATGTGAACCATGACGATGTGCCGATATATCTTAATGCCATGGATATGCTTTGTGCGCCTAGTCAAACTGCTCGAAACTGGCGTGAACAATTTGGCAGAATGCTGGTCGAAGCCTTTGCCTGCGGAGTTCCAGTAATCGGCAGTGATAGTGGCGAGATTCCCTACGTAATTGGTGATAGTGGCATAGTTGTGGGTGAAAAAGATACCCAAGGTTGGATCAATGCCATCTCTGATTTACTCGATAACTCTGATAAACGTGCTGATTTGGCGGCTAGGGGGCTAGAAAGAGCTAAAACTAAATTTTCATGGACAACTGTAGCTAAACAACACTTAGAATTTTTTGACCAATTAATTGATGACTAATAATTTATGACTAGTAAGCAACAAATCTGGAAATATATCCAACGAGGGGCGATCGCTATTGTCGGAATTTACCTAGCATGGCGATTAAAACAAACAATCCAGTTATTATTAGTCAGTTTATTTTTAGCATCAGCGATTACACCTCTATTAGAACAAATGGAGCGATATAAAATTAGACGAGGTTTAGGTGTCCTAATTATCTATACCGTTTTATTGTTGATCATTTTATTAACTATCGCTCCTGCACCTCAGCTAATTATTGAATTAGGACAGTTCTTAACTAAAGTACCTAGTTTAATTTCAGATATAAATGTTAATAATCTAACTTTTCTAAATATAAAGTCTCAGCAAATTCAAGAACTACTCAAATCTAGTTCGGTTCTAAGTCAAATTCAAAATTTAGGTACAGAAGTTGCTAATCAAACTGTTAGTTTTACCTTTAATTTAATTAATGTTCTAGGCATTGTATTACTGACGATGTTAATTACAGGTTATATGGTAATTAATTCCCAAAGTTTAGGACGGCGAGTTCTTAGACCTTTTTCGGAATCAGTGAGAACAGAAATTTACAAACTGATGCCGCCAATCAATCGTTGCTTGGGTGCATACGTGTTAGGCAGAATTGGTACATCTACTCTTTTAGGATTTTGTACATACTTAGCATTAGTATTTTTAGGTGTGGACTTTGCGGGAGCATTGGGTTTATTGGTGGCAGTTTCTAATTTAATTCCCTTTGTAGGACCAATTTTAGGTTTAATTCCCATTGTTATAGTTGCTTGGAACTTAGGGATTTTCAAGGTAATTGCCGTGATCGGAGTTTCCTTTTTATTACAACAGATTGAAGCTTGGATTTTGCAACCCTGGTTAGTTGGTCCTTATTTAAATCTTGATCCATTTGAATTATTGCTATCAACTATTGTGGGGGCAGAATTATTAGGTGTAGTTGGGGCTTTAATTGCTCCTCCTTTAGCAGGAGTTGGACGGATAATCTTTGATCATTTTGAGCGCAAGAAGTTTGCAGACGTTTCTAATTCTATAATTGATGATGAGCAAGGATAGCTATTATTGATAGGAATTTGCTTTGCGAAGATTATATAAAGCTTTGACTTCAGCCGAGCGATCGCCTAGTTTTTGAGCAATTTCCAAACATTTATGAAAACAAATAACAGCCGTAGAGTAGTTTTTTAGAGCTTGATAACTTAGTCCCAAACCCGAAAAAATCGATAATTGTATGCGTTGATAGGTGAATTTGTCAGCGATCGCCTTGGCATTTTGATAGTGTTCGATCGCAGTTTGATATAGACCCAAAGAATAATAAGTAAACCCTAAACTAACTAAACATCCAGATTCTTTTTCCGAATTTCCAATCATCTGAGCAATTTCTAAATATTTTTGTTGGTAGTTAATTGCGGCTTGATATTCGCCCAAATTGTAATAGGCATTACCCAAGTTCCCGATCACTAAAAATTCCAGTTCGATCTCATCTTCACCATTCGCTAATTGCAAAAAACCTTGATAATAATTGATCGCAGTTCGATACTGGCGGGAGGCATAGTAGATATTGCCTAAATTACCTAGGGCTTGCAATTCTGAGGGCCGATCTTGGGATTCTTTGGCTAGGACTTGGGCCTGTTGAAAATATTTGAGCGCACTTTGATATTGAGCTACGGCTTGGTAAATCAGACCTAGCCCATTTAGAGCTTTGATTTTTAGTCCAGAGTTTGATTCTAGGTTTGGTTCTGAATTAGAAGCGATCGCTAAAGCCGTTTCATAATAAGCCACAGCATCTGTATATTTTTCTAAATAAGAGGAAGCCAACCCTGCATTATATAAAACTTGCCAATGACTAAGGCGATCGCTAATCTTTTGTTCTCCATCTTGCCATTTCGGGGGAAGAAGCTGATTATATAAATCCAGAATTAAAGCTAAATCAGATGTTTTTTTAATATAAGTTAGATTAATATCATTAACTAAAGCTGCGGCAAGATCCCAGTCTTGAGCATCACAGGCACTATAGAAGGCTGTAAGTATCGGTTCTAAGTTATTGGATGAGGGCTGATAGGATTGTGGAATAGTTGCAATTATGGGCGCAGTTACAGAATTTGGAACTTTACTTGGGATTTGGCTTGCAATTTGTATGGGGACTTGATTGGAAGTTAAAGGCTTTGTGATGATAACTTCTTCCTTCTTGACTGGACTTTTGACCGGAATGGAGGCGGAATTTAATAAGTCACTCAAATTTAATAAACCTAAGTTGCTAGATGTCTTTGTTGGTTCTATTTGCTTAATTTCTGCCTTAGGTTGATCGGGTTCAGGTCTATGAGTCGCAGCAATAGTCGGTAACTCTTGGGCAATAGTTGGAGTATTAGATAGGGGTAAATTTTTACTAAGATTAGTCGGTATTTCTAATAGCTTTGGTTCTAATGGTTCTAGAATTTGGACTAGATCTTTATTTTCTATTTTAGGTTCTGGGACTTGGATCTCTTCTATGCCAATCTTTTCTATAATCTCTTCTTTGACTGCTGGCTGGGCGATTACCTTCGATATGCGTACCGCCGCTTCTGGAATCGGCTCAGGATCTGGCTTGCTTACTTCACTAACTAATTGCTCAACTGGTTCTAGGATTTGATCTAATAATTGATCTGGAGATTTTTCAATAGAATCAGGTGAATCAGGAGATTTAACATTGATAAATTTTTTCTGAGGAATATAGTCCTGAGATTCAAAGGTTCTAAATAAACTAGAAGCTAACTTCGGAATGCCATCAGGTTTCTTAGCTTGGTCTTCAATATTTTTAGCTAGTTCGTTTTTAGCTAATTCGGGCTGTGGAACTGAAACTAATTCTTGCGCTTTAGCAGAAACTTGGGAAGATGTCTCAATACTTTTCATGATCTCTGAAGAAACCTTTGCCACCTTTTGCCACTCTAAACCCAGCCTTGCACAAATAGCAACAAAAATGTCATAGTCAACCGACTTACCATTAAAAAAATCACTAGCTTTTCGAGGTGAAATTTCTAATTCCTCAGCTAATGCTTTTTGACTAGAGAAATCATAGCGACTAAGAGCTTGTTTAACTCTTTTGAGCCAACCATTACTAACTTTGAGCGATCGCAACATAATGCTGATGAACTTATCGGTTTACCCGCCCATTGGGTTTGTGTTGAGTAGTCTAGCATACGGGCAGTAATTTGTTTTAACTGAGAAAAATGCCACTAGGACAAGTGCGATCCAGACAACAGCTATATTCGGTAGTGCGTCAGCATAAAGTACGATAAGTGCAAACATCATGAGACTATAAATTAGATTATGTATAGTAGCAGTCAAGTTACTTAGGACGGGGTTAAGGGGTGGAACCCCTTTATGGGGCGCAGCCCCACACGCCCAATTAGTCAAAATGTCCTAATTATAAAGACAACGACTATGTCTGATTATTTCAAATCTCAACTCAAAAATCCTTCTATTTCTATGACTCTTGCGTAAGTCCTAATTAACTGACGTTACATCTACTTTAAAGACTCCAATAATCCTGAACAGGCATCAAATAGTAAATCAATCACATAATCAAATCCATCTACTCCGCCATAGTAGGGATCGGGAACTTCTTGATCAGAATAGGAAGTACAGAAACTACACATCAGCTTCACTTTGTCTCGATATTTCTGCTCTGAAGCCAGAGCCAAGATATTTTGATAGTTAGAGCGATCCATTGCCAAAATCAGGTCAAATTCCTGAAAGTCTTGTTTAGTAAATTGTCTAGCTCTTCCTGTTAAATTTATCCCTCGTTTTTTAGCTGCCATTGCCATCCGTCGATCTGGAGCGGCCCCTGTGTGATAGTTGGCAGTACCTGCGGAGTCTGAAATAATCCGATCGCCTTGACCATTCTCATTAACAAGATAATTCATAATATTCTCAGCCGAAGGAGATCGGCAAATATTCCCTAGGCATACAAACAGTAGTTTTTTTTGCACAATTTCTTCAGATCTAGATTCAGGCATAGATATATTTAGGGATTAATTTGGGGTATTAATTATTACGGCTTTGGCGCAGTTCTTGCAATAGATCTCGGATTGCTTCTTGGTGAGATTTGGCGATCGCTTGGGAAGACTCACCCGCTTTGGCTAAATGTCTAGCGGCTTCGGTTGATTCCTTGAGGGATAGTAATAATTCGGTTACGGATTTAGCCTGCTCATAAAAAGCATCCACAAACTTATCCATTCCTGTCTGCTGATTTGCTGCAAGTTGCAGGGCTTTTTCGATAATTTTGCCCTGTTCCGCCGTAACATTTTTTAACTCTTGGACACTTTCGGCAATCAAGGCGATCGCTGCACATAGCTTGTCTAATCTGGATTCAAAACCCACGTTAGAATGATCAGAAGAATTATTTGAAAAAAACTCTTCAGAACTTTGTGATGTTGTCATGCTAGTTACTAATTTCTATATTTTGATTTTGATTTATAAAGATGCCAGATCAAACTCTAAGTTTCTTAAAGTTCTAGATCAACCTAATACCTATAATCTAAGCTAAATCAATTTATACTGAGAATTAATTTTTTATTTAAAGTTTTCATTCTTGCTAATATGTCACAGTCACAGCCTGCGATCGAGTCTATTCTTGCCGAAAACCGCCATTTTAGTCCTTCTGAGGCATTTTCAGCCTCTGCTCATATTAAGAGTTTTGAGCAATATCTGGAAATCTATAGTAAAGCCAAGGCAGATCCAGAAGCATTTTGGGCAGAGTTGGCAGAGCAGGAATTGCACTGGTTTCAAAAATGGCATACAGTTCTAGATTGGCATCCGCCGTTAGCGAAGTGGTTTGATGGCGGCAAGATTAACATTACCTATAATTGCCTCGATCGCCATTTAACTACAAATCGAAAAAACAAAGCGGCTTTAATTTGGGAAGGTGAACCTGGGGATACCCGCACATTTACATACGCTCAACTGCATCGAGAGGTTTGTATTTTTGCTAATGTCTTAAAATCTCTAGGAATTAAAAAAGGCGATCGCATAGGTATATATCTGCCTATGATTCCTGAAGCCATGATTGCGATGCTTGCCTGTGCCAGAATTGGTGCGCCCCATACTGTAATCTTTGGGGGATTTAGTGCTGAAGCTGTGCGCGATCGCTTAGTGGATATCCAAGCAAAGTTAGTAATTACTGCCGATGGTGGCTGGCGTAAAGATGCGATCGTACCTCTTAAAGATCAAGTGGATAAAGCCTTAGCAGAAGGTGCTGCTCCGACCGTTAGGAATGTGGTCGTGATCAAACGCACTGGACAAGATATTAGGATGGGGGAGGGCGATCGCTGGTGGCATGACTTGCAAAAAGGGGTATCGGCAATCTGCGAACCAGAACCAATGGATAGCGAAGATATGCTATTTATCCTCTATACCAGTGGTAGTACAGGCAAACCGAAGGGCATTGTTCATACTACAGGCGGATATAATCTCTACTCTCACATCACGACCAAATGGATTTTCGATCTCCAAGAGACGGATATTTTTTGGTGTACAGCCGATGTGGGCTGGATTACAGGTCATTCCTACATTGTCTATGGTCCTTTATCCAATGGAGCCACAACTTTGATGTATGAAGGTGCGCCCCGTCCATCTAATTATGGTTGCACTTGGGATATTATTGAAAAGCATGGCGTGACAATTTTTTATACCGCTCCCACGGCAATTCGCACTTTTATTAAGATGGGATCGGAACTCCCCAATGCCAGAAATTTATCTTCTTTGCGACTATTAGGAACTGTGGGCGAACCAATTAATCCTGAATCTTGGATGTGGTACAAAGAGGTGATTGGCAAAGATTCCTGTCCAATTGTGGATACATGGTGGCAGACCGAAACTGGAGGAATTATGATTACGCCTTTACCGGGGGCGATCGCTACTAAACCTGGTTCGGCAACTCTCCCTTTCCCCGGAATTATGCCCGATGTTGTCGATTTAGATGGCAATCCTGCGGCGGATAATGAAGGTGGATATTTGGTAATTAAATACCCTCACCCTGGAATGATGCGAACTGTGTATGGAGATAGCGATCGCTTTCGCAAGAGCTACTGGGAACATATTCCACCCAAGGATGGTAAGTACGTTTACTTTGCTGGTGATGGAGCTAGAAGAGATGAGGATGGATATTTCTGGGTTATGGGTAGGGTTGACGATGTCATTAATGTGGCAGGACATCGCCTTGGGACAATGGAAATAGAATCTGCTCTCGTTTCCCATCCTGCCGTAGCCGAAGCTGCTGTGGTTGGCAAGCCCGATGATATAAAAGGAGAAGATATTTTTGCCTTTGTGATTCTTGAAAGTGGATATAATTCTAGTCCAGAGTTAAATAAAGAACTAAAGCAGCACGTTGTTAAGGAAATTGGCGCGATCGCCCGTCCATCAGAAATTCGATTTACCGATGCTCTACCCAAAACCCGTTCAGGCAAGATTATGCGAAGATTACTGCGAGCGATCTCCTCTGGGCAAGAAATTACCAGCGATACTTCAACATTAGAAGATCGGACAATTTTGGATAAACTGCGTACAGATATTTAACAGATACTTAAGAGGTTATAAACTATGGTTGCTGCCCACGAAAATCCCCCACAAAAATTCACGCCCGAAGAATATCTAGTCTGGGAGGAAGAACAACAAATTAAGCACGAATATCTGGGCGGTCAAGTCTATGCTATGAGTGGCGGTACAGTAAATCATGGACAGATTGCCATCAATTTTGCCACCATCCTGAAGAATCATCTAGGGAGTAAATGCCGAGTGCTGAGTTCAGATGTCAAAGTCGAAATTCCCAAATTCAGGGAATATGTCTATCCTGATGTCAGTGTGACCTGCGATGAGCAAGACAGAACCGCAACTAAATCTATTAGCCACCCATGCTTAATCGTGGAGGTTTTATCTCCCAGTACAGAAGGCTACGATCGTGGTGGCAAATTTAACCTGTACCGTAGGTCTGATAGTCTGCAAGATTATGTTTTGGTAAATACAGATAAAATGGAAATAGATTTATATCGCAAAAACGAGCAAGGTAAATGGGAAATTATTAATTACGGCTCTGATAACGACTCTGGTAGTTTAGTTGAACTTCAAAGTGTTAATTTAACCTTTGCGATCGCTCAACTCTATGACGGCATAATTTTTGAAGACGCTCTTTAAGAAACAGGCTTTATTTGCTATCCATCTGGAATCATCTACCAAAGTAGAACTTAACTGCTAACTCTTAGAGAAAACTATATGACATTCACCACCCATAAATTTAGTTCTGAACAATATCATCTGATGGCGATCGCAGGTGTATTTTCCCATAACCAAAGAATAGAACTAATCAAAGGAGAAATCATTGAAATGTCACCGATTGGCAAAAAACATGCTGCTTACGTGGCTAAATTGCAATACTTACTCCATGAAAATTTTGCAAATAGATCAATTATCTGGACACAGAATTCTATTAAATTAGAAAATGGTTCCGAACCCCAGCCCGATTTAGCTCTATTGAAATTGCGTGATGATTTTTATATAGAGAGCTTGCCTGTCCCAGAGGATATTCTGTTGATTATTGAAGTAGCAGATAGCACCCTTAGCTATGACCGTGACATTAAGATGCCTTTATATGCAGAGTTTGGAATTCTTGAAGTATGGTTAATTGATGTGAATGATAAAACCCTGACCAGATATACAAACCCCAGTCAAAGAGGATATAAAAATACAGAAAGCCTAGATGGGAACGATACAGTTTCAGTCTTAGGAGTGGAAATTTCTGTAAAAGAAGTATTAGGAAGTTAAATAAAGCTCTTAACTAGTTTTGAATATGGATTTACTGACATTAATTCCTGTAATAGGTACATTAGGCTCAATTGCTACATTTACAGCAAAGTTAGTAGTATTAGTTTGGGTATTTTATAAGTCTAAAAGATTTGCAGCGATCGCATATTTAGGTTTTCTAGTTATCGATTTGTTTGTCTATAGGTCGCTAACAGGATTGCTATTTAACAGCCTTCAAAATGGTCAAACTATGATGTGGCTTGGGGAATTAAGTGGTGAAAGAATGGCTAATTTTTTGTATTTAGAGAGATTTATCCCAAGTATAGTCGAACCCATTCTCTTTGTTTGGTTGCTAGTTTCATTAACTAAGAGAACTTAATCCCTTATGATAGATTGAACTCTTTATAAATTTAAGATAAATAGAAAGGCAAAAATAATTTGCGATAAATTAATTCTGATAAATTACGATATTTCTTTGTTTAAGAGTATTCAAACTTGATAAGGGAAATGTAACTTGCAGATGATCGATTTCGGCATAGTTTTTGTAGCCTAGTTCTTGTAGTAACTGTTTTAAATCTTCCCCAGTTATGTTTGAAGCTTTTAAGGTTCCGGGATGAATTTCCATAATTAATGTGGGTTTAAGCTGTTTAATCATTTTTGCTGCTCCCATTAAAAAAGCACTTTCACTACCTTCGATATCAAGTTTAATCAAAACTTTTCCTGTCAAGCTTTGCCACTCAATGAAGTCATCAATTCGTTTAAGTGGAACCATAATTCCCTTGAATTGCTCTGTAGCCGAATGTTCCGCAAAGATACCTGCCGAGCCAGATGTACCACGGGGAATTAATAACTCGATTTCGCCATCCAGATTCCCAACGGCGATCGCATGAACTTGAAAGTCCCCAAGAGCATTAATAGCAAGGGATTTTTCGACAATTTTTGCCAGATGGGGCTGGGGTTCCACCGAGATTATTCGACCTTTTGTGCCTACCAATTTGCTAGCGGCGATCGAGAAGCTGCCATGATTTGCGCCAATATCCATAAAAGTATCACCTGTGGATAGGAGATGAGATAAAACTTGAATGTCAGAATGGGAATTTTTTAACTCATTTACCACCTGAAAAAATCGAGCATCCAAGAGATCAACAAATATTTCATAGTCAGGTAAGGTAATTTTGAAATCCCTCGAAGTGATTTTTCCTAAAATACTGGCGAGAAATTGAAATAATGGTCTTCCGCCTTTAAGATTTGGGGCATGGGTTATTCGGAAATAACAGTAGGCATAGACTCTAAAAATTTGATATAAAATCGGTAGTTGATTGCCCAAGGCTGGCTCAAATATCCATGCTAATACTGCGTAGTTATAGATCCAAGCATCAGGCTTATAGTCAAGAATTGGTGACTCTAGTTGGGAGTTTGGTTGAATTTTATTAGTCATTTATTAAGGATTAAGTTTTAAGGATTATCACTTTGGGCTTATTACAATGAATCAGCCAGATTTTTAGCTAAATCACCAAAAAGCAACCAAGTTAGTAAAAAATTAAAGATAAATATTGCCAGCAATGAAGTGACAACTGCGCTGGTAGTGGATTCTCCTACGCCTTTAGCTCCACCAGTGGTTGTAATTCCCCAATTTGCGCCGATTAAAGCGATCAACCCCCCAAAAACTACAGATTTAAGTAAAGCACTGATTAAATCCCATGTTTTGAGGAAATTTAATACCGAGCTTAAAAACACCGATTGGGGAATATTGAAAACAGCATCAGAAATTAACATCCCCCCAGTCATCCCTGTAATTAAGGATAGGATTGTCAGAATAGGTAGCATCAGAATGCAAGCCACGACCCTAGGTGTAATCAAATAATCGATCGGATCTGTCCTTAGCATATATAAAGCGTCAATCTGTTCTGTTACCTGCATAGTGCCAATTTCTGCTGCAAATGCCGACCCCACCCGCCCTGCAATAATCACACCAGTTAATACTGGAGATAATTCTCTAGTGAGGGCGATCGCTAATACTCCCCCAATTGCCTGCTGTGCGCCAAAATTAATAAATTCCTTTGCTACTTGAATGGTAAACACCCCACCCACAAAACTTGCAGTTACTAAGTTAATTAATAAAGATTCTGTCCCCACCATCGACATCTGCTCCACAGTATTACGCCAGTGCAGTTTTCTTTTGATTAACAAGTGCCATACCACTTGTCCTGCGAGTAAAAATGTCTGGAGGAGTTTAATAAACCAGATACGCAAATTTTTCATGCTTTGTTTACTTTATTTAACTGATCCAAGTTGGGTTTACGAAATCAATCCCAGAATAGCACTCAATCTGGATTGGAACCCCCAAAGCCGCCAACACCGAGATAAAGCTCCCCAATTTTAGGATCGTTTAGTAAGTCGCTACCTTTGCCTTCAAACCGATCGCACCCAGCATCTAAAACATAACCCCTCTGGGCGATCGCTAGAGCTTTTCGGGCATTTTGTTCGACTAAAATAATCGTAGTGCCAAGGCTATTAACATACTGAATTAAATTAAAAACATCCTGAACTAAAATCGGGGAAAGTGCGGCTGTAGGCTCATCTAAGATTAATAGCTGTGGTGATAACATCAAGGCTCTACCCATTGCCAGCATTTGGCGTTCTCCTCCCGAAAGGGTTCCAGCCCTCTGACGTTGCCGTTTTGCTAAAGCAGGGAAAATATCATAGATTTTTTGTTTTTGAGTTTGGACATTGCGATCGGAAATATATGCCCCCATATCCAAATTTTCGGAAATACTCAAAGAGGGAAACACATTGGCAACCTGCGGTACATAGCCCATCCCTTCCCCCACAATTTGATTCGGCAACATCCCATTAATTTTTTTACCATTGAAAATCACTTCTCCCGATCGCACAGGCACTAGCCCAAAAATCATCTTTGCTAAGGTAGATTTGCCTGCCCCGTTTGCCCCAATTACCGTTACTAATTCACCTGTATGCACAATCAAGTTAATGCCTTGTAAAATATCCACCCCAGCCACATAGCCTGCTACTACGTCTTTAACTACTAATATCGGAGAATCACTATTCATCGCTTTATCTTTACTTTTTATTTCTACTAATTGACTCAATCTTTCTGCTACTAACCTTAGAAGTGCATCTGCAAATTCGTAGGCTTTGGTTTTATTAATGCGATTAAATCGATCTAAATCAACTATTAAAACTGCTAGAGCCTCTTGGTTGGCGATCGCTGCGGTAAATTTATCATTAAAACTATGACGATTAAGTAAGCCTGTAACACTATCATATTGGCTCAAATACTTTAACTTTTATATTACCGTCGCAGTTGGGATTAGGCAAAAGTTTGATTCTTACTACCCTATTAATGTAAGATATTATTTCTATGCTTGCGGTCATGGCGGAATTGGTATACGCGCTACCTTGAGGTGGTAGTCCGAAAGGGTGGGAGTTCGAGTCTCCCTGACCGCATTTAATTTTTTCCATCTCAGATCTGAAATGTATTACGAAGGTAAACTAATCCTCAAGAAATTAGGCTGATCGATAAATTGATTTTTGTGGGTAAGATGGATTAATCGCCTAAGTTAGAGAGCAATTTCCATGACAAGAACAATAGAAAAACAAAAGCGTTTGTCTGGTTTTGAGATTAGCCACGGCATTTGCCAGTATAGTTCCCACGATTACTATGCCATTCTAGGCATTCCCATTGTCCCGGATATTAATAAAATCCGTAGATCCTATCTGCATATTGCCAAACAGTTACATCCTGACACCTACGGCGAAAATCAGCCTAATGCTGCAAAAAATCAAGCAACTAAGTATCTTTCCAAACTGGTTAATCCTGCCTACACATTTTTGATGGCAGAAAAGGAGAGAGATGAATATTCGACTATCCTGAAGCTCCTTGCCAAAAAGATTATAATGCAAGGTCAAAAAATTATTCCTGCTTCAGAGGCAGCGCAGAATTTACTATACTCCCCCACCGTCGCAAATTATGAACGTGCTGTGGAAGCGATCGCTCTTCAACAATATCAAGACCTAGATAAAATTTTAGAGCGCACAGGTCAGCTAAGTGAACTAAACCTAGTTTATATTCTTTACCAAGAAGGGTATCAACCTCAGGAAGTAAAACCTGTAACGATCCCAACTATCTTTGCTGCGCCGAAGTCTACCGCAAATGCTGGAAGAACACCGAATAAAATTAAAATTGCTGAAGATCATATTTCCCAAAAACAATGGATGCTGGCGATTAAAGAGTTAAGGGAATATCTGCAAATTGATAACCAAAATAGCTACTGCCACAGTTTACTAGGACTTGCCTATATGCACCAAAAACTTGATGGCATGGCAAAGATGTCCTTCCAACAGGCTTTAAAATTAAATCCCCAAGAGGCGATCGCTCTGGCAAATATTGATAAAATTGGTAATCCTCAACCTAGTAAAGCCACTCAAAATACAGCCACTCAAAATAAAGTAAGTCAAAATTCTAAGTCCGATCAAAAAACTGATAAGAAAGGGGGCTTCTTTGATTGGTTGGGCGGCGGATAATTTTTAGACCAAATTCTGATTTTAACTAGGAGATTTATACCTGTGATTCAATCAGCCCTTCGGTTTCATTTACCAGAGCCTTAAGTTTTTCTAAGGTTTGAGCCGAAACTTCCTGCCACAATTTACGTTGATTTGCTTCTAATAATCTTTCTGCCATATCTCGTAATGCCCAAGGGTTAGATTTTTGCATAAATGCTTGAACTTCGGGATTAAAAAGATAAGTTTCGGCAATACCTTCATACATAAAATCTTCAACACAGTTTGTAGTAGCATCATAAGCAAAGAGAAAGTCCACGGTTGCTGCCATCTCGAATACCCCTTTATATCCATGGCGCATTATTCCTGCAATCCATTTGGGATTTACGACACGACTGCGATACACACGGGCAATTTCGCTTTTCAGTTTACGCACCTTGGGTTGCTCAGTTTGAGAATTATCACCAAAATAGATGGATGGAGTAGTTCCTGTGAGGGATTTGATCGCTGTAGTCATCCCACCTTGAAATTGGTAATAGTCATCAGAATCCAGGAGATCATGCTCTCGGTTATCTTGATTTTGGAGGACGATTTGCGTACTCTCTAGTCTTTGCTTAAAGGCTTCGGGAGCAGATTTGCCTTCGGATTTACGCGTGTAGGCGTAGGCACTCCAGTTAATATATGCCCGTGCTAAATCGGCTTCGGTTTCCCAATTTTGGGATTCAATTAAGCCTTGCAGTCCTGCTCCGTAGGCACTGGGTTTAGAACCAAAAATCCGATAAAGCGATCGCTCACTTGCATCTTCCAAACTTAAACCTGACTCCTGCCATTGAGTTATCTCTTTCTGTACCTTTGCGGCCAGGGGATTATCATCCTCAGATTCATCCAGACTGGCTACAGCATTTACAGCTCGATCAAATAATTCAATTAAGTTGGGAAAAGCATCACGAAAGAAGCCAGATATGCGTAAAGTTACATCCACACGGGGGCGATCGAGAATGGATAAAGGTAAAATCTCAAAATCCACAACTCGCCGCGATACCCCATCCCATATAGGTCTTACTCCGATTAAAGCCAGAGCTTCTGCTAGATCATCTCCTCCCGTTCGCATGGTGGAAGTTCCCCAAATTGAAAGTCCGATGGTTTTAGGATATTCTCCATGTTCTTGGGTATAGGCTTCAATTATACAATCAGCAGCTTTACGTCCAATATCCCAAGCGGTTTCGGTGGGAATAGCTCGAATATCGACAGAATAGAAATTTCGTCCCGTGGGTAATACCTCTGGTCTACCTCTAGTGGGTGCGCCTGATGCTCCACTGGCAATGTATTCACCGTTTAGTCCTCGCAGGAAATTGGTGAGTTCTTGGGTGGTGTTTTGCAGGGAAGGGAGTAGGCGATCGCAAATCCAATTTAATTCCAGATTTAATTCATGATTGGGCTTACTTTCCCCCAAAGATAAAGAATTGGAATTGAGAATCCGATCTACCAACTCCGATGCATACGCTTCTATCACTTCCACAGCATCCCCAATAATCCGACAGTCTTTTAGTTTGGGATGGTTTTGGATATTTTGGATTGACTCTTCTAAGTTAGCAGTAAGTGGATCGAAATCTAGATCCCAATCGGCAGCGATCGCCCTAGTTAAGCCCATACGATTAGGGGTAGGATTTCTGGCTATGGCAATAATTAAATCTCGTAGTTGCGAACCCGTGGGACACTTGCCAAAAATATGCAGTCCATCTCGAATTTGAGCTTCTTTTAATTCACATAGATAACCATCCGCAGTGGTGAGAATACTATTTAGAGAATCCTCTAGGCGATCGCTAGAAATACCTAAGTCTAGATGCAAATTTTCCTGCTTAATTAGTTCCAATAACCGTTCCTTAATAAGTCCTAAGCGAGATGGATCTAAGGTCTCAGCTTCATAGTATTCATCTATTAAACATTCTAGTTTTTGCAAGCCGCCATAGAGTTCAGCCCTTGTCATCGGTGGAGTGAGGTGATCGATAATTACTGCCTGCGATCGCCTTTTTGCCTGAGAACCTTCCCCTGGATCGTTGACTATAAAAGGATAGAGATGAGGCATTGCCCCAAATACAGCTTCGGGATAACAATTTTCCGAGAGGGCTATACTCTTTCCAGGGAGCCATTCCAGATTACCATGTTTGCCAATGTGGGCGATCGCTTGAAATTTCGTTCTGAGCCAATAATAAAAAGCGACATAGTTATGGGTTGATTCCAAATCTGGAGCATGGTAGTTCAAGGTTGGATCGATGTCATAACCTCTTGCAGGTTGAATCCCGACAAAAATATTTCCGAATTGTACGCCTGAAATGGCAAATTCTGATTCAGAAGCTTCTCCCCAACGTGTATTAATTCCAGATTGCACGGGATCGGGTAGAGCTTGGAAGTGAGCTTGATAATCTGAAAGTGATAGAGATTGATTGACTGTTCGGTCGGTATAGGGCTGCGGATCGTTGGTAACTCCAGTCATTAATAATTTAATCAGATCCTCTCCACTTTCAGGAATTTCACCTGTAGTATAACCCTTACCTTTTAGTGCTTTAAGAATCTCCACACAACTTGCAGGAGTATCTAGCCCGACTCCATTCGCTAATCTGCCGTCTCGATTGGGATAATTGGCAAGTACAAGGGCAATCTTACGCTCGGCAATTGGGGTGCGTTTTAGAGTTATCCATTTTTGGCTCAGATCGGCAACAAAATTAATCCGTGATGGTTCGGGTTCATAAACTACGATTTCCGTCTGCAAGGCTGAGTTTTGAGCTTGCCCAGACTTAAAAGATACTGCTCTCGTAATAATTCTGCCATCAACTTCAGGTAGAGCCACATTCATCGCCAGATCACGGGGAGTTAAACCTTGATTACTGACTTCCCATGTTTCTTTGCCACTACCACTAAAAATTACCTGAAATACTGGTACATTCATGGCTTGCCATAGATCAACCTTAGGGCTATCAGTTTCTAAGCTAGCTAAAGAGAAGCTAGTCGTATTCAGAATTAGATCGATATCCTTAAAGTAATGCAATAGCTCCTCTTGAACATCGGGTTCCTTCAGAGAAGAAATATAAATGGGAAGGGGATGAAGATTATTAGCAATTAGGGCTTCGCATAAACAGGCGATCGCCTTCGTATTTCCAGATAGATAGTGCGATCGATAGAAGATAATTCCCACATCTCCACACTGATAATTACCAAAAATTCCCACTCTAGGCACTGCTTGAGCTAATTGATATTCAATGGGAAAGCTCAGAAATTCAGCAGCTATATACTTTAATAAATTCCCATAATTCTCTACACCCGCTTCGATAAAATACTGCCATACCTGATTGAGCGATCGCATACTCACCGTAGAATGGCTAGTTAGAGTCGGATCGGGGCGTTCATCCCCAGGTAATACAAATAAACTTGCTCCCGTTTCCATTGCCACAGCTTTAACTACTTCCAAACCATAACTCCAATAAGACTGCCCCCCAATGAGACGAAGAATAATCACCTTAGCTTGGCTCAAAATCTCATCAGCGTAGGTATCTATAACAATCTGTTGTTGCAGGTTTAAGATATTTACAACTCGAATTTCAGGAAAGCGGCGGAACGCATCCTGAAGGGAATCGCCCAGATGACCATAAGCAGCAGCAAGGGTTTGAATATCTGTATCCGCCGCCGTAATGATCACAATTGGGGCTGGCTGTTGCTCCACAAAGATCACATTATCGGGTTGAGAATTATTTTGAAGGGTAGCAAGACGATGCATTATTTACTTTGATAATATTCGTTATGATCGCACACTTTAAAATCACACCTTAATATAAATGGCGATCTTCAGATTTGAATTGGCGAGCTTTTCTAATAGTTACCACCATCCTCAGAAAAAGATAAAATATCAAGGATTTCAGAAGGTAATTTTGGCTGCTCCTTTGACAATACTTCAATTCTACAATGCGATCGCTTTACAGTTTAACCATGAGTAAGAGTATACTAAAGTAAGGAAATCTTACATTCTACTTTTTTGCAAACTTAGGTAATGAATTATGCTAGCTAAGTTAACTTCCAAAAATCAGCTTACCATTCCTAAAAGTATTACTAAAGCGATTGTCCCTCTATCAAACCCCAAAAATCACGATCGCCTCTCCACAAAAATTAAAAAGCGATCGCCACACATCCAAGTTTTTACCCATCAAGATCACCATCAGATTAGAATTAAGGAAATCAAGTAGATTTATAGTGCTATGCAAATCAAAGAACTCACTACCGAACAATTTCGTATACTTGTTCGTGAAATTGTTATTGAAGTGTTGGAAGAATATATCGATTTAGATGAAGGTAAAAGACTAAAAACATCAGTTGTAGAGCGTTTATTACTTCAACAGCAGCAGGCAACAGCAATACCTGTCGATCAAGTTATGCAAAAGTTAGGGATTAATTGGAATGAGCTATAGCATTGAATTTAATCCTGAAGCGATCGCCGATCTTGCCAAAATTGACCGCACTAATCAATTGCGAATAGCCCGTAAAATCAAATGGCTAGGTGAAAATTTTGAACAAATTACGCCTCTATCACTCACTGGTAATTTATCAAGTTTTTTTAAACTGCGTATTGGTGACTATCGAGCGATTTACACGATCGCCCGGTTCCAAAAAAATATCATTATTCATCAAATTGGACATCGCCGAGAAATTTATGATTAGACAAGTTTGTTAGCGATCGCCCCTCTATCAAACCCCAAAAATCACGATCGCCTCTCCACAAAAAATCAAATAGCGATCGCGCATTGTTTAAGCTATTTGGGCAACTGCGGCTAATTTAATAAGTCCTTTAGTTGTTAAATCTTCATCGATCGCATACCAATGAATCCCATAACCTGATGGCGAGATATGGTACATTTTTCGTTCAATATCCGTTGCTTGAGCGAGTTTTTTAGAAGCTTTAGTAATTGGAATTTGATAGGTTTCTTCGTTAACCGATAGAATTATCCACTCACCGCTAAATTCTATATTCGATACGTTGTATTGCTTATCCATTTTGTTGACTCCTGAATATTTGCCATTCATCTACTATGTCATCAAAGTTTTGTAAAATTATCTTCTTGACTTCTCTTGTATCTCGTGATGACATTCCATAGGAATAAGCCTCACGAATTTCGTATAGATCAACATCTAGCCAATATTTACATTCGCTGTCTGCTTTCTGAACGTGAATATGAATTGGCTCGTTTCCTTCATCCGAATAAAAGAAAAATCGCCATCCTTTTAAATACAGAACTGTTGGCATTTAACTTAATCTCATCACATTTGTTAAATTAGCATATTTTCAAAACTTGTAAGATGTTATGGTCGCCCCTCCAAAAAAATCAAACAGCGATCGCCCCATCAACTCCAAAAATCATGATCGCCCCTTCAAAAAAATCAAACAGCGATCGCCCCTCCACAAAAAACAAAATTGCGATCGCCACTCCATAAAAAATCAACCAGCGATCACCCTATCTAAAACTGCAACTTCCATTTTCAACTTTTCGCCAACCTCATCTTCAGCTATATCTAAATCATAATCCATTTGTAATCCGAGCCAAAATCTGGGGGACATATTGAAATAGAACGCTAAGCGAATTGCCGTATCTGCCGTAATTCGTCGCTTACCGTGAATGATTTCGTTAATACGTCGGGCGGGAACTCGAAGAGCTAATGCTAGTTGATTTTGACTCAAGTTCATCGGTTTAAGAAATTCTTCTAAAAGAACTTCCCCTGGATGGATTGGGTTAAGTTTATCTTCGTTCATTTTGATTCCTCAATGATAATCAACAATTTCCACATTGAAAGTGTCATCATTTTGCCATTCAAAGCAAATACGCCATTGATTATTAATCCGAATGCTATATTGACCTTCGCGATCGCCACTTAGTCGTTCTAATCGATTTGCTGGTGGAATACGAAGTTCTTGAAGGGTGGGAGACTGATTTAACATACGCAATTTTCGCAGGGCTACTTGCTGGATTTCTGATGGCAATTTACGCGATCGCTGTCTCTCAAAGATTTTTTGAGTCTCTTTATCCTTAAAGCTTCGGATCACGACTAAGGAATAGTAAGGTTATATTTGTATTGTATAACGGGGTACGTTAAATGCAAAGGGTTATATCAATGTAGCAGCAGTTTCAAATTCAAAAAGTAGCAAATAATACAGATATAAGTAACAAAACAAAGGTAAAGCTTAAAATATAACGAAAACAATAACTCCAGCCAGTTAATGCCCCCAACAATCTCAGTTTTTAGTGTTTTCTTAGATTCTTTGCAAGAAGCAATAGAGAAAATAAAAGACCCAAGAAGCGAAAGCAATGCGACAAAATTTAAAGTCAGCGATGCGATGCTGTCGGCGTTCTCCATGTTTTTCATGCAGAGTCAATCATTTTTAGAATATCAAAGACAAATGCAGAGTCGCAGTGGCAAAAATAACGTTCAGAGTATATTTGGAGTGGAGAAAATACCCTGTGACCAGCAAATACGGAATATTCTCGACCTAATTAACGCCAACAGTCTGAGTGTTATATTTGAGAGAATCTATCAATTTCTGCAAAATGGAAAGCATCTGAAAC
>VYKS01000099.1_pt1 | contig 58084 bp, 43 predicted proteins | sample 5114511 | NCBI WGS metagenome assembly VYKS01 (sample SAMN12291795, study PRJNA351875) | freshwater metagenome | isolation source: freshwater lake | place: USA: Michigan, Gull Lake | collected 2011-07-05 | reverse complement strand
CCCCCCCCCCCCCCCCCCCTCTATAGTGATGCTCGCTGGTTGGGTCCAGCGAGCATCACCGAATTCTATACTCTACGGGTTGACCTCTATGAAGGCGGCAATCAGCGTCACGATGGCGGCTGCTAGCTCCGTCGGCAGGCCCAGTTGAGCAAGGATTTGCAAGGCGGCCGAGAGGACGGCCAGCCATTTGGAACTCTTCATTGTAGCAATCTTTCGTGGATTGAAGGATCGCCGTCCGGACGACGTCAATGCGCCAGTCCAATTTATCGAATCCCATCTCCCCGACTTGCGGGACGCTTGCGGGCAATATGCGGAGTAAATGCGGAAATGGCGAATGAGACCTTTGGGTAAGCGCTGGGCGAACTGATACTTCAGAAGCGGAGAGCGCTCGGCCTTACTCAGGTCCAGCTTTCTGAAGAGGCTTACAATACGAGCGCGAAGACACGCCGGATCAGTGAGCTGGAAAGTGGCCTGGTGGCCAACCCGCACTTAAAGACGATTGATCCCATTATCGTCGCGTTGAAAATTACGACTGCGGAAGTCGAGGCATGCGCCAAGCGAGCGGGTGCGCGGCGAGATGGAGATCTGGATCGCGCGTACAGGGAAGCGCGAAATCTAATTGATGCTGTTGCGCGTCAATTTGAGAACGCCCAGCCCGATGCCACCCTTGCTGAACTTGACGCCTTCCTGCGCGCAAAGGCGAGAGAATGGGCGGCGCTGCGTGATCGCATTCGAGAGATTGAAGCGGCAGATGCGGAACTAATAAAGCTTAAAGACGACGCAGCGGTCGCCCTTTCCGAGGGGCGGTTTGACGATGTCGATAGTGCACTGGCAGCGGCGGAGCAGCGCTTCCAGCATGAGCGGACCCTGGCCGAGATCAGAAAACATTCCGCTCTACGTATTACTCGCGGTGACAACAGCCTCCTTCGTGGAGATCCTCAAGCGGCGCTGGGCTTCTATCAGTCAGCCGCAGCATTTTTTAAGCCGTTCGACGAAGTTGAGATGGCCGAACTTCTGCAAGATCTCGCTCACCGGGTCTATGAATCTGCTATGAGGTCTTTGGCACCTACCTTCTTCGTCGCTGCATCTCTGCTAGAAACGATTACTGAGCTAGATCATATCAAGGCCGATCCTCGGCTCCTTGCGGAAACTTTCTATCGACTGAGTCTGATCTATCGAAACGACTATCAGACTGGCGCCCATGTTTCGGTACCGCTGTTAGATAAAGCGATTTCCTATTCGCGATCTGCTACTGCCTACAGTGGAGCCGAGGACGAGACTTTCCAGGTTGCGTCCATGAAGATCAACCTCGCCAATTGTTTGATGGACCGCGCGAAGTTTGTGCGCGGCGATTCCAGCGACATCACAGAAGTGATCTCGATATTGGAACAGACCAGATTGTCGCTCAGGGATGATCCAAATGCGCAGGAGCTGCGAGCTACCGCTTGCAACAGTTTGGGTGCCGCGCTGTTGTCGTCGCGCGACCTTGATCCTCGCGTTGATCCTGAGGCGGCGCTTGATCTGGCTCTAGACGCCTTCAGCGAGTCCTTAGAGGTCAGCGAGCAATATTTCGACGCCGAAACCTGGGGGGTCACCAAGGCAAACATCGGCGGAATATTAGCGGAAATGGCCGACAGGGGGGATTTTAAGGGCTATCGGGAGCATTTCCTCCGCATTCGCGCGATTTCTGAATATCATGCTGCCGTCGAAACAATACATGTCGCGGCATTTCCTTTCAGGGCTGCTGATATACATAATTCCCTTGCTGGAGTTCTCATCAAACATGCAATGGCGGTGGGCGAGCCATTAGCTGAGATGTATCTTTTCCGAGCTATGCAGAGCTACGAAATAGTAGCTCGCGTTTACAGCCGTGAAGATCACCCGATGCGATGGGCTCAAGCAAACGAAAGAATTGGATCGATTTTTGCTCAACATGCCGCACTGCCTGGCGTGACAACGGCAGAGGCGGACATTGCCAAGGCGACCGAATTTTTGCAGGCGGCTGCAGCGGCGTTTGACGAATTGGAGGCGCGTGCCGAAGCAGCTAAATGCCGGGCTAAGATAGAGCGTTTAAGGGCACCGGAGTCTCGTTCCTAAATTTTAGATCGCCTCCCCACCACAAAGCTGACTTCACGGTGGATAGGACGAGGCACGCACGGCGTTGGGGCGTGTCGGTTGCTCACCGTCGGTGTTCTCTGGACGTTTAGACGGCCGCCGGCCCTGGTGCTTGTTGGCCAACCATGTCCTGGCGACGGACCAGACCCATGGCGATGATCTGGTCGTCGATGTGCCGCACCAAAGTGGTGACCCTGTCGCGCGCCGTCGACACGAATGCGAAGTTGATCTGGATTCTGTCGCCGTCTAGTTCGATATCGGGATAGTCATTACGATAGATATCGTCGGTTTTGCCGTCGCGATGAACGAGGATGTGGCGGGCGTCTAGGTAAGGCATCGCCGCATCGATGACCTGGGCGTTCAGCGCCAGCCCGAGGCGTACACTGGCCTTGCGGATCAGGTCTTTAGTGTTCCGCTCGTTCTCCAGCTTGCGAAAGATCGCGTCGGAGATTGTCTGCACCGCCGCATCCCAGTTACCGGCCTTGAGGATCGACGCCGCTGACAGCTCAAGCTTCACGTCGCCGACGAAACGCGCGGGGTCGATGCCGCGCTGGGCGGCGCGGATCAGCGTCGTCGAGAGGAATTCGGAGAAGTCTTCGAACAGGTCCTTCACGAACGCCGTATGAAGAGTACGGACTAGGTGGCGGCCGACGATCATCCGAGACTGGCGGTTGTTCTGTCGCCTTCCGAGAAAGGGATGGCGCTCGTTGGTGCTGTTGAGCGCCTCGGCGATGGTCTGGTCGCTGTTGCCCTGCCCCAAGAACCTGCGGACGATAACATCGCAGAGTTCCAGGTCCGCATTGTACGAGTCCACCCGCTGGGCGAAGCGATGATAGGCCTTGGTCGGCATGTTGCTCTCAGCAATGTGAACCAATCGCTCAACCTATCATGGCTAAGCTTGAATGGCACTCTTCGCCATTCTCCGCATGCGGCGCGGCAAATGGCCCGCCGATCATCGCTTTGGTTCGATGGCCCGGATTTCCGTAGGCCGAAACGACGGATTATGGAGCGCGTGGAAGGTGGGGCTCAGATTGCGACGGTCAGCAATTGTTGGTCTCGGATCACATCCGCCCTGAAACGACGGGGATAGACCGTTTCCGACAAAGCCGGTCGCCAGCGCCGAAAGCGGACATGACCAAGGTCCGTTCGGGGTGGTGAGGGGGCATTAGGCGTGGCGAACGTCGCCCGACTCGCATTCAAGCTGTAGCGTTTCCCGGCGCAATTTTCGCGCTCGGCCCGTTGCGAGGTTAAGTCGATGGAACTCCAAATAATAGGCGGACAGCTGAAAGCGGGAGCCACCTTCCGATTGATTGCGACCGGCTACTTCATCGGCGCGGGAGTAATCTTCGGTCCGTTGTTCCTTCTAGCGACGTTGGCGATCAGTTTTCAGCGCCCGGTAATGCTCTTGGGCGGTCTGCTCCAGCTTCTGTTGCTGCCAATCATTCTGGGAATTCAGTCTGTGTTGTTCGGCGGCGTGATAGTTCTGGGCCTTTGGCTGTATCAGAAGCGCAGACCTATCTTGGTGGTAGACGGTGATGGAGCGCTCTAGACGGTTGGGCCGCGCACCAAGGAGCAGACCGATCTACAGTCCGCAACGGGTGGAAGTGGGACGTTGACGGCGATGCGGCAACGGTCTGAACTTTGCTCTATGAAAATTGGGTGCATGGGCCGCTGGGCCGGATCGATCGCAGTGGCGTTCCTGGCGCTGACTCTGGGCACGACTGGGGCGTCGGCGGCCGAAACCTGCGCCTTTCCAACGCCACCACGCGTCATCACCAGCGAAGGCGTGAGTAGCGCCAAGGGCTCGCGGCTCCTTCAGGTCTGGGATGTTCCCGACGCGAGGATCTATTGGACGACGGCAGACCCGGCTGATCCAGCCTTTCAGACCTTTGTCACCGGCGTTGCGAAACACGTCTCTGTCACCGATCCGGTGCGGCTGCTGCGGAGCTCGCCAGCCTGGGATAACCCACGCCTCAAACAGAGCAACGCCTTGGTAGCCGACCGGGCGACCGAATGGATTCATCCCGCAGGTTGCCTTGAGAAGCTGCTGCTATCTTTGCAGCATCAGCGCGTGAGCCTCTTCGAGCGTCCGACCGAGTTCGCTGCTCTGGTGTTGCGCTCTCCCGATGGAAACCGACTGCGAATCTACTACCTCACGATCAATGAGGACGGGATTGGCCGCATGTCGCCCTTAACGGAGCCTGCCATGCTTGACGTTGGGGCTGGCTGGCACGTTGGGATCGCGCTGCACAATCATAGCTTTCACCCGGGACAGCCATCGATCGACGGAGTGTTGGCGCCGAGCGAGGCGGACGCCCAATTCGTAGCGAACTTCGCCGCAGATGCCGGTCTGCAAGCGGCCTGGATTACAAATGGTCTGCACACTAGCCGCATTCCCGCATCGGCCTTTGGATTGTTCACAGCTCCAGCCGAGACAAGCCGATAAGCAGACGCCTCTAAGGTCTCACAGGGGTCGTGAAACACCCTCAGCAGCGCGCCTACAACCGGACCTTCAAATCGCCACCGCGAGCAATTGTCGGTCTCGGATCACATCCGCCCGTGAGGCAAGGAGGGCGGTGGGCGCGATTCACGGGCTTGAGGCGGGGAGCGTACCGCGAGCAAGCCGCAATAACCGGGCTGCTTCGTCAGTGCTGAGGTAATGCGGCAAAGTCTCGATCTTAAAGGTTTCCGTGGTGGAGTCCGCCGTAGGCGCTCGGCTTCAAACGGAGCCGGCGCGATGAAGGGCTTTTAGAAAGATCCCACGTGCCGAAGCCCACACGAGCGCGGGGAAATCGCGCTCTAGAGGGCCAGGGGCCACTCATAGTTCTCATGGGTGTCCGTATCAGCGCACCGTTTCACGCTCGTGCCCGGACGTTCCCAAAGTTTCCCGGAGGCGCCAAAAACCCGACCACGCTAAGGGCCGGGAAGGGGGATCGCGAACGCAGCTACTGAAGTGGCGTAGCTTCGAGCGCGTCTTGGACAAGCCACTCATCATCTCCCGCGCCGGACCTCGCAGCTTCCAAGTTGGCGCGAACGGCTGGACGGTGGAGTCAAGCGTCGAAGGTGGGGCGCCGCGCGCCCGAAGGTTAACGCTATTGCTGGCGTCCAGGCGCAGCGGGTTGCAACGGCTCCGGCGTGTCGCGGTCGGCTGGGGTTCGGGGCCAGGCATAGGGACCGGTTGTCACCTTGTGGACCTGAGTCAGCATCTCATCGGGTAGCGCCTTCATGTTCGGCGAGCCATTTCGGCGTCGAACGATCATGTTGCGGAGCGGCCGGTTGGCCAGCTCGGGAAGCCACTCCAAGAGCGCGCGGGCGATCTCGTGCTGAGTCTGATAGGACGCCACGTGTGTGGCGGCCGCCTCGAAGTCGTTGGCGGTTGACCCGTTTGCCCGAGCGCCGGCCAACAAATCGATCAAGCTATCGGGCTGGCCGGTCTTAGCGGCCACCTTATTCACAATCTCCTGGACCGGGGCACCCGCTGCCTCTGAGGCCCTGATCAGCAGGCCCTTGAGATTGGCAAAGAAGAAGACGCTGGCGGTGACGCCGTGAGGGCCGATAGCGAAGGCTTCACCATAGCCAAGCTGTGCGGAGCGACGGTTGAGCGTTAGTGCGGCGACCACAGCCTTGTCGAAGCGCATCGGAATGCCCTCGCGAGCATGACGCAGTTGGGCGGCACCGTAGGCGACATCGCACCAGCTGCCGTGATGGACTAAAGCGTTTTGATTGAGATCGCGGGCGACCTTTTTGGCTTCCCGAATGAATTGGGCCTCAAAGTCGGCCTGATCGACAGGCTCCTTGGGATCGCTCTCGCCATCTTCAGCTTCGGCCTGTTGATCTTCGACGAGCTGATCGAAGAGCGCGAAGTAGAGCTTTGCAAAGTCGGGAATACGGAAGGCGGCAAGCCGGCCGACGCCTTTAAACCAGTCGCGCTCGCCCCGGAGCTTGGTGTCAAGGAATTCGGAGGCTTCGTCTGGGCCCTTGATCGCATTCAGCTGCAGCAAGCGCTCGGCCTTCCATCGCCACTCTGACCAGCGGACCGGCGATCGGCAGAGTGGAAGTCCCCTCGACGACGCATTTCCTCCAGGATTTAAGCTAGACAAAAAAATCAAGCGCGCAATGAAAACATCCCAAAACAGCCATATTTGAGCCTGTGTCGCGATGTGTGCCGGCATTGACCTCTAGCTTGTCGGGCGGCGTTGCTCGGCCTTGGTTAAGGGTTGAGCTCTCCGCAGGAAGTCCCGTGAGGGCCCGAAACGCGCAATGGCGCCGCGAGCCCGTCTTGCTGGCCCGGAAGGCGCGCATCGGGGTCTGGAGCGGGCTGTTGGGCTTGCAAGTCTGTCTGAGGGCACGACTGGCCTATCAGGCGCGGCGCAAGGCCTGTCGCGTCCTCGCTGTGCGTTTTCGACTCGCAAGCGGCAGTGGACGGCCCAAGACAGCAGCGTGATCCCCTCCCATGCCCGGCTCTAACTTCGGTCGACCGCATTTCTGATGCCTCCGAATATCGGGGTATCGGATCGACGGGAACACGGCCATGGCCATGGGCTCCAACTTCAAAAGCTTCATCGCTCGGCTGCTGGCTGGCGCGATTGCCGACGTCACCAAGTCTGGTTGGGTTGTGACCCTACTGTCGGTGCTGTCGTTGTTCGTGGCCGTGATTAGCTTGCAGGTTGCCGTCGCACAGCTGAAGGCGGGGCAGGCGCCTTCGGCCGCTGCCGCTCCGCAGTCGTCAGAGCCGAAGAGCCCGACGGTCGGAGTCGAGCCTCGTCTGGATGTTCTCGACTGCGCGTGCCCCGGTGCCGACTGCCCGCTCAACAACGCTCCGGGGCGCCTTATTCTGGTCCGCCGCCAGGCCGCGCCGCACGCCGTCACCTGTATCGGCGACGGCATGGATGGGCTGCTTTGGCGCGGGGCCGAGCCTCTGAACGCGCCCCCTAAGCGTCCCACAACCACCCTCCATAGACATAGCGTCAGGCAGATTCTCTAACTTTCCTTCTGATCGACAGTGATCGCCGTTGATGGCCCCTTAGATTGCGATTTAGATCGCCAGAGACCATTCATAGTTCTCACAGGCGTCCGTATCAGCGCGCCATTTTCTCCTAAGAAAAACAGAGGCCTAGGTCGGCGCGGTTTTCGCGTCGGTTCCGCGCATGGTGATCGGAACCACTCCGGAACAAAAATCCTCTTATCGACAATCCAAGAGCGCTCTTCGGAGCGTCCTCGGATTGTTCGGCCATCGTGCTGTCGGACATCGACGACCAGATCAACGAGGCGATCGCCGCGCAGCATCAAGGCGACTGCCTCAAGGTGGTCCTGCTGCCGGATAGATAGGTTTTCGGGAATGGGCGAGAACACGCCCAACTGACGGGCGCGGCCGCCCCCGCGTCAAGAGCGCCGGCTAGACCAAGGACTTCAGCCGGTCGATCCCCGTCGCCTGCCGAACGATCCGGGCGGCTAGCGCATTGCCGTTCGCGGCGTTGGTGAAGACGACGATCGCGCGCCCCCGGCGGGCGTCGCCGACGCCCAGCGTCTTGAAGATCCCGTAGTTGCTGCCGCTGTGCTGGAACAGCGGGCCCGCCGAGGATTGTTCGAGTTCCCAACCCAGTCCGCGCGAAATATCGCGCCCGCGGATGTCGAGCAGAGGGGTGAGCATCGCTCGCCTTGACGCCTCGCTGATCTCCCAGTCCGCCCGTGTCGGCCGATCGATCATCAGCTGCATGAACCTCGCGTAGTCGGACGCTGTCGTCAGGAGCCCGCCGGCCGAATTGACCAGCAGGTCGTGCGTCGACGGCGCGGTCTTGGGATCGGTCTCGCGCATGGCCGCGATCGACTCTTCGTAGGTCCATGACGCGATCGGCTTGCGCCACCGCGACGCGACCGGAAGCAGCCGGTCGCCCAGCTCGCGCGTGGGCTGGGGCGGAAGCGTCTCCTCGCCCTCCGGAGGCTCGGAATGGCCAAAGACGGCCGACCTGGCGATCTGTTCGTCCCAGCCGAAGCTGCTGTGAGACATTCCGGCCGGACCGAACAGCTTGGCCTGCATCACGCCGCCAAGGCCCATTTGCATGATCGTCTCGACGACCAACTGCAGCCAGATGAAGGCTTCGCCCGAATAGGTGTAACTGGATCCCGGCGCCTTGCTCGTGACGAGTGGTCCCGTCGCCCAGTTGGGCAAGCCGGTCGAATGCGCCAGCACATGCCGGGCCGTGATCCGTTTGAGGTTCGGGTCATCACCCAGGTTCGCGGGCCGGCGGTACGCGACGAGCGGCGTGTCCAGGTCCAGGCGCTTTTCATCGACCAGCCGCATCACGACATAGGCGAAGACCGGCTTCGTCATGGACGCCGCTTCAAACAACGTGTCCTCGCGCACCGGGGCGCGGGTGAGCATGTTTTTCACGCCGAAGCTGCGGCTCCAGGCGAGCTTTCCGCGGTCTATGACCGCGATGGCGACGCCGGGGACCCCGGCAATGCGCATGAAGCGTGGAAGCTCGTGAACCAGGTCTTCCGACGGAATCCAGGCGGCATCCTCGTCCCGGCATGGCGCGCGCGGACGGGCGCGGGCGGCCGTCGCCTCGCCGCTGATGGCCAGCGCCGTCGATCCGGCCAGCAAAGCCCGCCGCGCGAACATCGGTCCAGAAGGGCTCATCTCGGTTTCCATAGGCGGGCGCGAAGCCTTGCGTTCCGGCGAACGTATTTGAAGGACTGGGCGCGCGGAAAGAGAGCGCGGTCCGAAACCTTGAAGTCGAGGTCGGTGCAGGCGCTTTAGCGCAGCCGGTGCGCCCCCACCGAACGTCGTGTTCCGGGAGGCGCGCCGACGGCAGCTATTGGCGCAAGGTGTGCGGCGCCCGCCCTCCGCGAAGGCGGGCGCGCAAAGCCTAGCCCTTCCAATCAGGCAGTGCGGCCAGCTGCGCCTTCGTCAGCTTCGTTCGAACGATGTGATCGTCGGCGTCGCCCACTTCGGGCGCTACCGTGACGTCGGCCAAGGCGACGACGACCTTCTTGTCTGGTCCCATCCGGTCGATCTCGATGACGATGGCCGTCGGCTTACCGGCGGCGTCGAGCAACACGTGCTCGACCTCGCCGGCCTTGCGATTGGCCGAGTCGATGACGTCGGCGTCTTCGACTTGGCCGACCGTGAACGCGCCCTTGGCCGGTTGGCTCTCCACGCGCGCGATCGTCGTCTGAGCGATTGCGCCGGTCGCGAGCGCGGCGACGGACAGGGCGAGGATGGCGGTTTTCATGGGCGTACTCCTTCGATGTGGACTCGAACAACGTCGGCGGGAGCCGGGTGTTGCTACGGCGTCTTTCGCAACGCCGTATGCGGAGTATTGCTCGCGCGTCCTGACAGGGGGCTGACGATCTGGGGATCGGTCTTCTCGGCCCCTCCGCCAAGCGTCCAGTTACCGGAGGTGCGCTAACGTCCGCATTTGACCATCGCCCACGGCTAGTGAGCGTCCAGCGGAGGTTTTGCGCTGCTCAAGGACGGAAGCTTGCAGAACGGGGTCATAACGAGGGCCGCGAAGAACAACATCGCCGGAGTCCTCGATCAAGCCGGCCATTTCGATCCGGCAGCTGTGCGACAGAGCGGCTGAAACGTTAGGCGAGAGAACGAGGGTTTGGGTATATCGTATAAGATATTTGACATAATTTGTATAATCGGGCCTCCTGCTTTGCAACGCCGTCGGTCGTGACGGCGCCTTGGGAGGGGACATCCATGGGCAATAGGCAGGTTCGATTAGATCTCTTGGCGGGAGCGGCGTCTGTCGCGATCCTGTCCTTCATAGCCGGCGCGCCAGCCGCTTTCGCGCAGGAGGGGACAAAGGCCGAAGAGCCCGCGACCCTGGACGCGGTGGTGGTGACCGGCTCGCGCATCAAGCGTCCGAACCTGGTCTCGGCTAGTCCGATGACCGTCGTCGGTAGCGACGAGGTGAAGTTCCAGGGCGCGACCTCGATCGACAGCGTGCTGAACCGCCTGCCGCAGTTTACCGCGGACGCGAACGAGAACGGCTCGAACGGGTCGGACGGCACGGCGCGGGTGAACCTGCGCAACATGGGTTCCAGCCGCGTGCTGGTGCTGGTCGACGGCCAGCGCATGCTCCCGACAGAGACGGCCGACGTGAACTTCATTCCCAGCGCCCTGGTCGATCGGGTCGACGTCGTGACCGGCGGCGCCTCGGCGGTCTACGGTTCGGACGCGGTGTCGGGCGTGGTCAACTTCATCCTGAAGAAGGACCTGAACGGCCTGCGCTTCGATGCGCAGTACAGCATCGCTCAGCACACCAACGACAACGCCTATCCCCGGTCGCTGATCAGCCAGGCCAACTACAAGCTGCCCGACAAGCATGTGCGCGACGGCGAGAAGATCGACGTCAACCTGGCCATCGGCATGAACGCGCCGAACGGCAAGGGCAACGTCACCTTCTATGTCGGCTATCGCGAAATGAAGCCCGTCACCCAGGACAGCCGCGACTATTCGGCCTGCGGGCTAAACCTTGCCGGCGCCAACAACAACGCCCTGGTCTGCGGCGGCTCCAGCAACAACGCCTACGGCCTGTTCACCCTGCTCAGCGGGCCCAACGCCGGCCAGACGCTGAACAACACCAAGGACGGGGCCAAGACCTGGGTCCCGTACAACAGCTCGTTCCTCTACAACTACGCGCCGACCAACTACATCCAGCGCTCGGACGCCCGCTATACGGCCGGCGCCTTCGCCCACTACGAAGTGAACAAAGCCGCCGAGATCTACGGCAGCGTCATGTTCATGGACGACCACACGTTCTCGCAGGCGGCGCCGTCCGCCCTGTTCCAAGGCACGACGTTCAAGATCAACTGCGACAACCCGCTGATGTCCGCCTCGCAACGCGCCACCCTGTGCGGCACGGCGGCAGGCACGAGCACCAATCAGGACGTCTTCATCGGCTACCGTCTGACCGGTCCGGGCAGCAGCCCGCGCCGCGACGACCTGCGCCACACCGACTATCGCGTGAACCTGGGCTCGCGCGGCGAGATCGCGCCGGGCTGGACCTATGACGCCAGCTTCCTGTTCTCGACCGTTATCCTGGACGAGAGCTACAAGAACAACGTCGACAACGCCAAGGCGATGAAGGCGCTGCAGGTGGTCAACGTGGGCGGCGTGGCGACCTGCAAGTCGGTGATCGACGGATCCGACCCGAACTGCGTGCCGATCGACGTCTTCAAGTATCAGGGGCTGAGCGCAGCCGCGTACAAGTACCTATACGCCCCGACCTACACCCACGGCGTCCAGCGCGAGAAGGTGCTCAGCGCCAACCTCAACGGCGATCTTGGCCAATATGGGATCAAGAGCCCGTGGGCCAACGACGGCGCGGCCCTGGCCCTCGGCGTCGAGCACCGCCGCGAGGAGCTGAAGTTCGAGGCGGACGCCCTGGCCCAGGCGGGCGGCACCAAGGAAAACAACGGCGCCTTCAGCGTGAACGAAGTCTATGGCGAAATGGACCTGCCGCTGGTGCAGGACGCCCCGTTCATCAAGACTCTGTCGGTGAACGCCGGCTACCGGACCTCCGACTACAACTACCTCGACAAGCGGGTCTCGACCTACAAGGTCGAGCTACAGTACGCGCCGACCTCGGACGTGCGTTTTCGCGCCAGCTACAATCGCGCGGTGCGGGCGGCCAATATCAGCGAGCTGTTTGCGCCCCAGGGCCTGGGTAACGTCTCGGCCGTCGACCCGTGCTCGGGCCCAACGCCCAAAGCCAGCGCCCAGGCGTGCGCCCTGACCGGCGTCAGCGCGGCCCAGTACGGCAAGATTCCGGACTGCCCGGCCGAAACCTGCGTCACGCAAGGCGGCGGCAACCCGAACCTGAATCCGGAAGTGGCCGACACCCGCACCGCCGGCGTCGTCCTGACCCCGCGCTTCCTGCCGGGCTTCTCGATGTCGATCGACTACTTCGACATCCATGTCGACAAATACATCGGCGCGGTCGACGCGCCGACCGTGATCAATCAGTGTGTCCAGACCAGCAATCCGTACTTCTGCGGCCTTTTCCACCGCGACCCGACCTCAGGCGTGCTGTTCGGTGACCGCGGCTACATCGTCGCGACCAACCAGAACACGGGCTACCTGCAGACCTCGGGCATCGACGTGACCACTAACTACCGCTGGGACCTGTCGTCGTTGGGTAATCTGGGCGACGTCGACTTCAGCTTCGTCGGAACCTACCTGAACAGTCGCAAGATCGAGCAGCTGCCGGGCCTGGGCTCCTACAACTGCAAGGGCCTTTTTGGCCCGACCTGCGGCCAGCCCAACCCCGGCTGGCGTCACCAGCTGCGCACGACGTGGAACCTGCCGTGGATCGACGCTGCGCTGTCGGTCAACTGGCGCTATTTCGGCGCGGCCGATCTGTCCAGCAACAACAACAATGCGTTCTTGAAAGGCGACTACGTCGAGATCAACAAGAAGATCAAGGCGTACAACTACATCGATCTGGCCGCGAACTGGAATGTGCGCGAGCAACTGACCCTCCGGGCGGGCCTGAACAACCTTTTCGACAAGGATCCGCCGGTGATCGCCGCCGGGCTGCTCAGCTCGTTCGGCAACGGCAACACCTACCCCGGCGTCTACGATCCGATGGGTCGCACGATGTTCGTGGGCCTGACCATGGACTTCTAAGCTTTGGTCATAGGGGACCGTTCAGCCCCGGTCCCCCGTTCTTCCCCGAAACTGCAAAGCCGTCCGCGACACCGCGGGCGGCTTCTTTTTCGTCGGGGGTAGGCAGGGGGAAGGCGCCTAGGGATTGGGGCGGCGCCTCGAGGACTCAAGACCGCGTCTTCCCAGCCTTCGCGCAGCGGAAAGCCGGGAGGGGGACAGCGCCAGGGCGCGGCAGCCTTCGGTGAAGGCCGCGCAACACCCGCTTTAGGACAGGTGCGCCCGTCGCCAGGGTGACCAGGACGATCACGATATTGGTGAAAGGACCCTGAGGCGGACGAAAGGGCGGAACGCTAACTCAGTTCGGCTTAAGGACAACCGTGACCGGTTTGCTGGCCAGGGGCAGGGCGTAGGCACCGCGCTCCAGGGCCGCGCCGACCACGCGATAGGGGCGCTTGCCGGCCGTGGCGGTCTCGACGACCAGCCGAGCGGTCGAGGTCGACGCGTCCCTGGCCGCGAGGGTCAGGGTCAGCTCCCCCGTGGCCGGGCGGTATTCGGCCGCGTCGATCTTGCCGGCCTCCAGGGTCAGCCAGGCGCCCGTCGGGGCCACGAACAGCCGCGATCGGGCGCCGTCCTTGGGCTCGATCCGCACCACGCCGGCCTTCTGGTTGACGTCGCCGCCAAAGCCCAGCCAGCCGAAGGTCGGATGATCGACCAGATAGGTCGCCGCCGCATAGGCATGTCCGAAGAAGCCCATGCCGTAGTCGCCGCTGTAGGGGTCCCACGACATCATGTCCGGGGCCGAGTGGAAGGCCGCCGACGAGAAGCCCTCCTGGTCGATATTGGTGATCCCGCCCATCAGGCCGCCATAGGCCACGCGCAGCAGGTGGAAGTCGGCCGGGTTGGCGCGATAGGCGTCGAACAGCGGCACGGCGTTCAGGGTCGAGCCGTAGTGGTGGATCTGGCGCTCGATGCGCGAGACCTTGCCGCCGTACAGGAAGTCCCAGTAGCGGCGGGCGTTGCCGTTGTAGCCCCAGCTGGGCAGGGTCGGGTCATAGGCGAGAATGACCTCGCGGGTCTCGTCGGCCTGCGGCTGGTGGCCGAAGAAGCGCATCCAGGCATAGACCTCGGCCTGGCCGGTGGAGTCCCAGGCCATCTCGCTGCCGAACGGATAGGGCAGGGTCTTCCAGTGGTCGGCGCGCTTCTTCATCAGCGCCTCGACCTCGTCGGCCTGGGCGGTCATGCTCTCGCGGCGCAGGTCCTTGAGGATGTCGACGAAGACGTCGCCCTCCATCTGGCCGAACTCGGCGTAGTCGGGGGCGTCGCGCATCATCGCCACGACCGTGGCGTGGGCATGGTCCAGGTACCAGCGCCAGTCGTGGTTCCGGACCAGGCCCTCGTGGTTGCGGGCCAGGCGGTAGAGCACCCAGTGGGCGATGGCCACGTGGGGATAGTTGTAGGACCGGCCCAGATCCTCGGAATCCTTCTTCGACCACGAGGCCCAGGTCTTCCAGTTTAGCTTGGGGTCGTAATAGGACGGCAGGGCGGCGGGGTCGTAGTAGAACAGGCTCTTGCGCACCGCTCCGGCCCGCGGACCGTCGGCGACCTGCAGACGGCCGACGATCGTCTCGTCGACCATTCGCTCCAGCTTGGCGACCTCGGCGGGGTCGGGATTGTCCAGCTGCTTGCTGAACGCCGCGACCCAGCTGCCCGCGCCGCCCTCGTCGCTGAGACCGGCGATCCAGACCCGCTGATCCTGGGTGACGATCCTGTCGGCCTGGCGGTCGTAGGTCATGACGCTGGGGCCGCGCTTGAACGGGTCGGCGGGGTCCTCGAACCACTGCCTCGTCGTCGAAAACCGGCCGAGGTCGGCCATCACCTGGTCCAGCGGCTTGGTGATGAAGTACGGGATCGCCTGCACCTGCCCGTCGGCATAGGTGATCGAAAGGGTGGCCCGGCCCCAGCCCGAGGCGCGGATGGCGTAGCGGGACCAGCCCGCCCCGGCCTTGACCGGCGTCGCGGCCAGGGCGCCGGCCGGCAGGCTCTCGATCCTGGCCACCGGCTTTGGCGACTTCAGGAACAGCGACAGCGTCTGGTCGGTGGGCGCGACATAGCCTGGAATCCCGACGGCCACGGGGCGGCCCTCGGCGGCCAGCGTGTCCTCGATCGCCCGGATCGATGGCGAAGTGACCAGACGCACCCCGATCACGCGCTGTGCGCCGGGCGCCAGGGTGAAGCTGGTCGGTGGGTTCCAGGGCTGCCCCGCGCCCTTCCAGTCCTGCTCGGCGAAGGCCTTGGAGGCGATCGTCCAGTCGTAGAAGCCTTCCGAGGTCTGGGCGCGCTTGCTGCGGTCGGTGAAGATGTCGCCAGGCTTTGCGCCGGCGCCGCCGGCCTGCTGGATCGGACGATAGGCCTCCAGCGGCGTGGCCTTTTCGGGCAGCACCAGCAGGGCCGGGCCCTTGCCGTTCAGACGGGTCACCTGCAGGTAGCCGGCGTCCCGGCCGATATAGGGATCGACGAAGCTGGCCTGGGCGTGGGCCTCCTCCAGCGAGCGGTCGGTGATGATGTTGTCGAACACCATCGGCAGGCCCAGCCCGCCGACCTCGACGGCTTGTTTCGACGTGTTGGTCAGCACAAACCGCAGCGCCAGGCCGCCGCGCGAGGAGATCCAGCGCCGCTCGACGCGCAAAGGTGAGGTCGCGCCCAGCGAGGCGGTGATGTCAGCCGCCGCGAGCACTGCGCCGCCGGCGGGCAGGGGGCGGATCGGCCGGCGCTGGTGGGCCGAACTGAAGTCGCGCCAAGGGCCGCCGGGCGTCCGGACGCGCAGGTGAATGTCGCCGACATGAACATAGCCGTCTTCCGCCCGCTCGGCCTCGCGTCCACCGGGGACGAAGTCGAAGGCGGACTCGCCGACCGGCGACAGCCGCGCCAGGGTCTGGGTGTCGGTCCGTAGATCCAGCTGGAACTGAGCGGTGCGATAGGCGGTCCTGGCGATGGGCGCATAGATCGGCTTTGCGGGCGCGGCCGCGGGCGTCTGGGCCCGCGCCGTCGTCGCCAGGTTCAGGGCCAGCGGCGTTGTGGCCAACAGCAGGGCTGTCAGGGCCAGCGGGCGAAGGTTCGTCATCTGGTCCTCGTTTCGCGAGAGCGAAAAAGAATGCGTCGTCCCAGCACAGCCGCTCGGCTTGAGGGCGTCAAGAAAATTATACGATATAATATCCCGAGTGGCGCTTTCGTCCCGTCCTGACGACTTCTGTCAACGTGGCGATTGACAGTCTCACGAAAAGCCGGCCACCTTAATATCGTATACATTATCAAATTTGAGGTATGGCTCATGGCGACGCGCCGGGATCTGATGCTTACCGCCGTGGCGTTCGCGGCCCGCCCGGGCGTCAGCCTGGCCGCGCCCCGTGGCGGCCTTCCGGCGAAGGCCAAGCCTCTGCCGCTCAAGTCGGTGCGCCTGACGCCATCGCCCTACGCGACCGCAGTCGCGACCAATCGCGCCTATCTGCTGCAGCTCAGCCCCGACCGCCTGCTGCACAACTTCATGACGTTCGCGGGTCTGCCGGCCAAGGGCGAGGTCTATGGCGGCTGGGAAGGCGACACCATCGCTGGCCACACCCTGGGCCATTACCTGTCGGCCTTGGTGTTGATGTACGAGCAGACCGGCGACGTCGAATGCCGTCGTCGCGCCGACTACATCGTCTTGGAACTGTCTCGCGCCCAGGCCAAGCGCGGCACGGGCTATGTCGGAGCCCTCCAGCGCAAGCGGAAAGACGGCAAGGTCGTCGACGGCGAAGAGATCTTCGGCGAGGTGATGAAGGGCGATATCCGCTCCGGCGGCTTCGACCTGAACGGCTCGTGGTCGCCGCTCTACACCGTGCACAAGGTGTTCGCGGGCCTGCTGGACGTCCATCAGGCCTGGGGCAACGCCCAGGCGCTGCAGGTCGCCATCGGCCTGGCCGGCTACTTCGAGCGCGTGTTCGCCGCCCTGGACGACGACCAGATGCAGACTCTGCTGGGCTGCGAGTATGGCGGTTTGAACGAGAGCTATGCCGAGCTTTACGCCCGCACCAAGGACAAGCGTTGGCTGGCCGTGGCCGAGCGGATCTATGACCGCAAGGTGCTGGACCCCCTGGTCGCCCAGCGCGACGAACTGGCCAACCTCCACGCCAACACCCAGGCGCCCAAGCTGATCGGCCTGGCGCGCCTCCACGAGTTGACCGGCAAACCGCAGGACGCGGACGCGGCGCGGTTCTTCTGGCGCACGGTCACCCAGCGCCACAGCTACGTCATCGGCGGCAACGCCGACCGCGAGTACTTCTCGGGTCCCGACACCATCGCCGCCCATATCAGCGAGCAGACCTGCGAGCACTGTAACACCTACAACATGCTCAAGCTGACGCGGCATCTTTACGGGTGGAAGCCGGACGGCGCGCTATTCGACTATTACGAGCGCGCGCATCTGAACCACGTAATGTCGGCGCAAAACCCCAAGACCGGCGGCTTTACCTACATGACGCCGCTGCTGACCGGCGCGGCCCGCGAGTTCTCCAACCCCGCCGACGATCCGTTCTGGTGCTGTGTCGGCACCGGCATGGAAGTCCACGCCAAGCACGGGGAGGCGATCTTCTGGGAAGGCGAGGGGACCTTGCTGGTCAATCTCTACATTCCCGCCGAGGCGCGATGGGAGGCGTGGGGCGCCGGCCTGAAGCTGGAGACGCGCTATCCGTACGAGCCGGAGTCGCGGCTGACCCTGTCCACCCTGGCCCGGCCCGGTCGGTTCACGGTGGCCCTGCGGGTCCCGGCCTGGGCCGGTGACGGCGCCAAGGTCACTGTCAACGGCCAAGCCTTCGCCCCCCGCATGGACGGTGGCTACGCCGTGATCGAGCGGGCTTGGAAGGCCGGCGACGTGGTGGCGATCAGTCTGCCGCTGGACCTGCGTCTGGAGTCCGCGCCGGGCGACGAGAGCACCGTGGCGGTGCTGCGTGGCCCGATGGTGCTGGCCGCCGACCTCGGTCCCGTCAGCGCCCCGTGGCAGGGGGTTGATCCGGCCATGGTCGGCGAGAACCTGCTGGACCGCTTCCAGCCGGTGGCCGTGGAGAAGGCGACCTATGTGGCGCGTGGGATCATGCGTCCGACGGACCTGACCTTCGTCCCGTTCCACAGCCAGTACGAACGCCGCAGCGCGGTCTATTTCCGCCGCTTCACCGAGGACGCCTGGAAGACCGAGGAGGCCGCGTTCCTGGCCGAGCAGGCGCGCCTGAAGGACATCAGCGCCCGGTCGGTGGACGTCATGCACCTGGGCGAGATGCAGCCCGAGCGCGACCACAACCTGACCTCGGAGCTCTCGTACCCGGTGGCCTATCGCAACCGCAACGGCCGGGACGCCCGCTCGGGCGGCTTCTTCGAGTTCGACATGAAGGTCCGCCCCGGCCCGCTGATCCTGCAGGCCACCTATTGGGGCGAGGAGCGCAAGCGACAGTTCGACATCCTGGTCGACGGCGTGAGGATCGCCACCCAGCAGTTGCAGGCCGACCATCCGGGCAAGTTCTTCGATGTCGAATATCCGGTGCCCGAGGCGCTAACCCAAGGCCGGACCAAGGTCCGGGTGCGGTTCGCGCCGCCCGAGCGAAACACGGCCGGCCCGGTGTTCGGGGTGCGGCTGTTCACCGCCCAGCCGGCCAGCGCCCAACCGGTCGTATGAGCATCACGTCGGATGCTGACGCCGTGCGGCTGTCGCTCGACGAGGCCAGGAGCCTCGCGCGGCGGGCGCTGACGGCGGCGGGCTTGTCGCGAGCCCATGTCGACGCCGTGGCCGAAACCATGGTCGCGGGAGAGCGCGACGGCTGCGCCTCGCACGGCCTCTATCGCCTGCTGGTCGCCAGCGACAGCGTCGCCAAGGGCGTGGTCTCGGTCGACGCCGTTCCGGTGCTGGACGAGCCGGCGCCGGCTCTGGCGCGGGTCGACGGCGGGGGCGGCTTCGCTCAACTGGCCTTCGAGCGCGCCTGGCCGCTGCTGGTTGAAAAGGCGCGTCGTTTCGGCATCGCCGCCCTCGCCCTGAACAATGTCGTCCACTTCGCCGCCCTGTGGCCAGAGGTCGAGACCCTGGCGCGGGAGGGGCTGGTCGCCCTGGCCTTCACGCCCAGCCACGCGTGGGTCGCGCCCGAGGGGGGGACAAAGCCGGTGTTCGGCACCAATCCCATCGCTTTCGGATGGCCGCGGCCGGGCCGGGATCCGTTCGTCTTCGACTTCGCCACCAGCGCCGTAGCGCGCGGCGAGATCGAACTGCGCCGCCGCGCTGGCCAGCCCGTGCCGCCCGACTGGGGCTATGACGCCGACGGCGCTGCGACCACTGCGGCCGAGGCGGTCCTGGCCGGGGCCATGCGCACCTTCGGCGGCCACAAGGGTTCGGCCCTGGCGGCGATGGTCGAACTGCTAGCCGGCCCACTGATCGGCGATCTGACCAGCCAGGAATCGCTGGACGCCGACGCCGGCCGTAAAGGCTCGCCCCTGGGCGGAGAGCTGATCGTCGCCCTGGACCCGGCCGGCTTCCTCGGCGCGGCCGCCGGCCAGCATCTGGCGCGGGCCGAGGCGCTGTTCGAAGCCATCCAAGCCCAGGGCGCGCGGCTGCCCTCGCAGCGCCGCTACGCCGCCCGCGCGGTGAGCGAGCGCGAGGGCGTGACGATTCCAGCGGCCCTGCACCGCGACATTCTCAAGCTGCTCGAACGGAAGGACTAGCCATGCGTCGCAACGGACTCTTCGGCACGGCCGTGATCTGCGTGGCGGCGGTGACGGCGCTGGCGTCGGCTCCCGTCGCCGCCGCGCCCTCGCCTGATCAGCTCTTTAGCGCCATCGCCGACGGCGAGTACGCCTGGCGCAAGGCCCAGATGGGCCCCAGCGAGGATGGCCCGAAGTCCGAACGCTTCAAGCTTCCCGATGTCGGCGCGAAGGTCCAGGCCGAGCGCCTGACCCGCTGGGCCGAAGTGTCCAGGCAGTTGGCCACGATCCCGGTCGCCAAGCTGTCCCACGTCAACCAAGTCAACTACGCCGTTTACAAAGGCCAGATCGACGCCCTCCTTGCCGAGCAGCGCTACCGTGAATACGAAAAACCCCTGAACGCCGACAGCAGCTTCTGGGGCGACGTGGCCGAAACCGCGCGCGACAGCTTCCAGACCGAGGCGGACTACCGCGCCTATATCGCCATGCTGCGCGACATTCCGCGCTATTACGACCAGCAGATCGTCAACATGCGCGCGGGCCTGAAACGCGGCTTCACGCCGCCGCAAATCACCCTGCGGGGCCGCGACGCGGGCGTCGCCCTGGTCGCGGAGGCCGTGACGCCACAGGACTCGCCGTTCTACGCGCCCTTCAAGAAGGCCCTGCCGGCCGTCATCCCCGCCGAGACCCAGGCCGCCCTGCGTCGCGAGGCCGCCGAGGCGATCACCCAGGCGGTGGTCCCGGCCCACGCCCGCCTGCGGGCCTTCCTGCGTGACGAGTACATCCCCGGCGCGCGACGCGAGCTGGCCGCCTACGCCCTGCCGGACGGCCAAGCCTACTACCGCTCCAAGGTGGCCGAGTTCACAACCACCGACATGACGCCCGAGCAGATCCACCAGATCGGCCTCGCCGAGGTGGCCAAGATCCGCGCCCGGATGCTGGACGTCATGAAGGAGACCAAGTTCGAGGGCGACCTGCCGGCCTTTCTGACCTTCCTGCGCACCGATCCCCGCTTCTATGCCAAGACCCCGCAGGACCTGCTGGACCGCGCGGCCTGGAACGCCAAGCGCTTCGACGGCGTGGCCTCGCAGTGGTTCGGCCGCCTGCCGCGCAGCCGGTTCGCCATTCGTCCGGTGCCGGACGAGGTCGCGCCGTTCTACACCGGCGGGCGCGGCGGGCCGGGGATCTATCTGGTCAATACCTACAACCTGCCGTCCCGGCCGCTGTACTCACAGATGGCGCTGACCCTGCACGAGAGCGCGCCGGGGCACGCCTTCCAGATGCCGCTGGCCGCCGAGAACACCGGCCTGCCGGCCTATCGCCGCGACACCTACCTGTCGGCCTATGGCGAGGGCTGGGCGCTATACAGCGAGGCGCTAGGCGAGGACATGGGTCTCTACGACACGCCCTACGATCGGTTCGGCATGCTCAGCTACCAGATGTGGCGCGCCGCGCGGCTGGTCGTCGACACCGGCCTGCACACCAAGGGCTGGACCCGCGAGCAGGCCCAGCAATACCTGCACGACAACACCGCCATGGCCGACCACGAGATCCAGACCGAGGTCGACCGCTACATCGCCTGGCCGGGCCAGGCGCTGTCCTACTACATGGGCATGCTGGCCTTCGTGAACGCGCGCCAGCGGGCCGAAAAGGCGCTGGGGCCCAAGTTCAACATCCGCGCTTTCCATGATGCGGTGCTGGAACTGGGCTCGGTCCCCCTGCCGGTGATCGACGCCCGGGTTGACCAACTGATCGCGGCGGGGGGCAAGGGTCCCTATTCCGATGTGGAGTGAGCCGCCGGGTAACCCGATCCTTGCGGACGGCCGATACTGCTCCACCGACCCCGCGCCGATCGTGGCGGGCTGCTGTATCGGGGGCTGGACGGCGGGATCGTTCGCCCGACGCCGTTGCCGCCCGACATGTGGGCCTGCCGAGCCCGGCCCGACTCGGCAGTGGCTGGAATATTGGTTCGACAAGCCCGTCACCCTGAACGACGCTCGGACCCGTTTCGTCATACCGCACCAGGGCCTGACGCTGCTGAAGGCGAGGGGCCGGTAGAACCTCAGCTCGCCAGCTGCTGCTTCAAATCCGATAGGGTGCCGCGGATGTGGTTGGCGGCCAGAGCCTCGACGGTCTTGGCGTCGCCGCGGACCCAGGCCTCTAGCATCTCGCGGTGTTCGCGGCTGGCCCGCTCGTCGCGACCGTTGGGCTCCAGATGCACCCGCACATAGCGCTCGGCTAGAATCTGCAGCCGTTCCATCAGCTGGAATGTTATGTGCCCGCCGGGGCGCACTAGGGCCATGTGGAAGGCTCGATTGAAGCTGACATGGTCGCCGTCGGGTTTTGACAGTTCGGCCTCCAGCGCTTCCAGGGCGGCCGTGGCGGCGGCGTGGTCCTTGGCTGTCGCCCGTCGGCAGGCCTCGGCCACCGCGCCAGGCTCCAGCTTCAGGCGCAGGGCGAAGACTTCGCTGGCTTCACTGGCGGATAGATCGCGTACGACATAACCGCGGTTAGGATAGGATTGCAGCAGGCCGTCTTGCTCGAGACGGCCTAGGGCCTCGCGTAGGGGGATTTTGCTGACACCCAACTCAGTCGCGATGATGTCCTGTCGTACGGCGGTCCCAGGCTGCATCGCGCCGACGAGAATGCGGCGGCGGACGATCTCGTAGGTTTGGTCGGACAGCGATCGGACGACGATGTTCATGAGCCGGAAGGGATCTCTCTGAAGGGTGTTCTCAAAGGCGCCGGTGGGTAAAGCGCCACGCGACGATCCGAGAAGGGCAGATCGTATACCGTCACCCGTCAGGAGGCGGGAGTCTAGATCACCTGAAAGCCCGCCCAGAAAGCATCCTCGCGGTCGATCCAGAGGATATTGTGGCCCGTGGCGATCGCGGAGCCTTCGATCGAGGGGATAAACGCCTTCTGGCCGCCCAGTTCGGTTTCCGCCTCGACGCGACCGATGAAGCGGCTGCCGATGATGCTCTCGTGGACGAAGGTGTCGCCGACTTTCAGCTCGCCCTTCGCCGCCAGGTGCGCCAGGCGCGCCGAAGTGCCCGTACCGCAAGGGCTGCGATCGATGGCGCGGTCACCATAGAACACCGCATTGCGGCCGTCGGCGTCCGGAGCCCGGGGGGCGTCTGCCCAAAGCACGTGGCTGACCCCGCGGATCGTCGGGTCCAGCGGGTGGACCGGCTCATAGGCCTCGCGCACCAGCGTGCGGATGATCGGGCTGAGGCGCAGGATCTCGGCCGCGCCCAGGGCGTCTATGCCGGTATATGGCCCCTGCGGTTCGACGATGGCGTAGAAGTTGCCGCCGTACGAGACATCGACGCTGAGCGGACCGAAGCCGGGGACCTCGATCGCGATGCCCGCCTTAGCCAGATAGGCCGGGACATTTCGGATCCTCACGGCGGTGACCCGGTCGCCCGCAGTCTGGTAGGCGATTTCGATCACGCCAGCTGGGACCTCCAGTCTTAGCTTGCCCGGCTCGCGTGGGGTCACCAGGCCGTTCTCCAGGGCGAAGGTGACGATGCCGATCGTGCCGTGGCCGCACATCGGCAGGCAGCCGCTGGTTTCGATGAACAGGATGCCAGCGTCGCAGTCGGCCTGGGTTGGCGGATAGAGGAAGCCGCCCGACATCATATCGTGACCACGCGGCTCGAACATCAGGCCGGTGCGGATCCAGTCGAAGCGGGCGAGAAAGTCCTGGCGTCTGGCGCTCATCGTATCGCCGCGCAGCAGCGGCGCGCCGCCGGCCACAAGACGCACCGGGTTGCCGGCGGTGTGGCCGTCGACGCAGAAGAACGTGTGACGCATGGGCTTCCTCTGGTGCTGCTTAGGCGGCCGCAGCCGGGGCCAGGACGGGCCGGGTTGCGGCGGCCTCCTCGACCATGGCGACGACTTGGGCGCGGCGGGCGCCGGCCAGGGGCAGACGCGGCAGCCGCACGTACTCGGTCCCGCGACCCATGATCGTCTCAGCCAGCTTGATCGACTGGACCAAGTCGTGCTCGGCGTCCAGATGTAGCAGCGGCATGAACCAGCGATAGATGCGGCGAGCTTCTTCCAGGTCGCCGCGGTCAACGGCCGCGACCAAGGCCACCGATTCCTGCGGGAAGGCGCTGGTCAGGCCCGAGACCCAGCCCCTAGCGCCGAGCAGCAGGCCTTCCAGCGCGACGTCGTCGAGGCCGGCCATCAGGATAAAGCGCTCGCCGAACGCGCGGGCCAGGTCGGTGAAGCGGCGCGTGTCGGGGGCGCTTTCTTTGATTGCCACGATGGTCGGCTCGTCGGCCAGGCGGGTCAACACCTCCAGGGTGATGGCCGCGCGGTAGGCCGGCGGATTGTTATAAAGCATGATCGGCAGGCTCGACGCCTGGGCGACCGTGCGGAAGTGGGCTTCCAGTTCGGCCTCGGTCGGCACGTAGACCATGGCGGGCAGGGCCATAAGGGCGTTGGCGCCCAAGGACTCAGCGTCCTTGGCGAAGGCGGCGGCGCGGGTCGTGGTCAGCTCCGAGACGCCGACGATGATCGGCACCCGGCCGGCCACCACCTCGACGGCGGCTTTCAGCATCTTGCGCTTCTCGTCGGCCTCCAGCGAGTTGTTCTCACCGCAGGTGCCCAGCACCACAAGACCGTGCACGCCATCCCGGATCAGGGCGTCCAGCACCCGTTGGCTGGCGTCAAAATCGATGGACAGATCTGGATTGAATTGGGTCGTCGCGGCCGGGAACACGCCCGACCAATTCATGGAACTCATACGCCTTGCACCTCCAGCTGCTTCGGATACTGTATACGAAATGGCATGGCGGAGGTAAAGCCTGGGTGGACAGCATGTCGGGTATCTTGGTGGTCGGGGGTGGCGTGGTCGGCAAAGCCTGCGCCCTTTCCCTTCAGCGAGCCGGGGAGGCTGTCACCCTACTCGATCCCCAACAATCGCCGCCTCCGGCCTCGTATGGAAACGCCGGCCACATCGCGACCGAGCAGGTCGCACCCCTTGCCTCGCCGACCGCGCTGGCTTCGGCTTTCCGCCGGCTGTACGGCCTGGGCGGAGCCTTGGATTTCCGGCTGAGCGACATCGGAACCTGGGGGCCTTGGGCTGCTCGCTTCGTGGCGGCCTCGACACCCGAGGGCGCGGCCCGCGGCCAGCGGGCTCTTGGCGGATTGCTGAAGGACGCCCTGCCGGCCTGGCGGCGACTGACCGTGTCTCTTGGTCGTCCCGATCTTCTTATAGAGCGCGGCCATGTGGTGGTCTGGGAGACACCCGCGAGCGCCCGCGCTGGACGTGCCGCCTGGGAGGCGGCAGACATCGGCCAGGCCCGTCTGAGCCCGCTTGCTGAATCGACCAAGGTTAGCCTGGAACGCCTGATCAAGCCGGCGATCACGGGCGGGCTCACCTTTCAGAACACAGGCCAGGTCAGCGATCCGGGCCTAGTGCTACGTCTCCTGGACGAGGCCTTCGAGGCCGTCGGCGGCCAGCGCCTGACCAGCCAGGTCCGGCGTTTGTGGAACGCGGACGGCCGCGTCGTGGCCGAGCTCGTTGACGGCCGGCGCCTGACGCCCGAACGCGTGCTCGTGACCGGAGGTGTCGGTTCGGGCGCGCTGATGCGCGGGGTGGGCCATGTCGCCCCCGTGATCGCCGAGCGCGGCTACCACCTCGAGGGCGGCGCGGAGCATTGGGATGATCTGCCGCCCGTGGTGTTCGAGGATCGCTCGCTGATCCTGACCCGCTTCGGCAACCGTCTGCGGGCCGCCAGTTTCGTCGAGTTCGGCCATGAGGCCTCGCCGCCCGATCCGCGCAAGTGGGCCCGGCTGAGACGCCACCTGTCGGAGCTGAATGTACGCCTGGAAGGCCCCGTCGCCGAATGGATGGGGGCCCGACCCACCTTGCCCGATTATCTTCCGGCCATCGGCGTCAGTCGGCGGGTCGACAATCTTTACTACGCCTTCGGTCACCAGCATCTGGGCCTGACCCTGGCGGCGACGACCGGCGAGCTTGTCGTGGCCTTGATGGGCGGCGGCGCGCCCGCCGTCGATCTGACACCGTTCGACCTCGCCCGTTTCGAGCGCGGACACAGCAAGAGGAGCAATCCATGACCCTGGGCGTCGGCGGTTCGACCATGGATCTGCAACTGGCGGAGCTGTCGCCTCGGCCCGGGCGTCCGCCGGCCATCACGGCCGGCGAGTACGCGGCGCGTCTGGAGCGGGCGAGGGTCCTTACCGCCGCTCTGGGCGGCGAGGCCCTGCTGGTCGGGGCGGGCGCCAGCCTGCGCTACTTCACCGGTGTGCCATGGGGCGCAACCGAGCGCCTGGTGGCCCTGCTGCTGCCCCGCGTCGGTCGGCCGATCATGATCTGTCCGGGCTTCGAGCTGGGCTCCTTGCAGGCCGATCTGAAGATCGAGGCCGACATCCGCCTTTGGCAGGAGCACGAAGATCCCGCCGCCCTGGTGGGGCGCGCCCTGTCGGAGGTCGGCGCCGGAACGCTGGCCCTGGACCCCGCCGCGCCCTTCTCGGTGTTCAGCGCGTTGGGCAAGGCCGCGCCGTCGCTGCGGGCGGTCGACGCCACGCCGGTGATCGACGGCTGCCGGAGCGTGAAGTCTATGGCCGAACTGGCTTTGATGCGGCACGCCAAGTCCATCACCCTGAACGTCCAACGTCGGGCCGCCGCGATCCTGACCTCCGGGATCAAGGCGAGCGCGGTCAAGCGATTCATCGACAGTGCGCATCGCGCGGCTGGCGCCGACGGCGGCTCGACCTTCTGCGCGGTGCAGTTCGGTCTGGCCACGGCCTATCCGCACGGCCTCCCCGGCGACCAGACTCTGAACGAAGGCGACTTGGTGCTGATAGATACTGGCTGCCAGATTGAGGGCTACAACGCGGACATCACCCGCACCTACGTCTTCGGCGAGCCAGGCGACGAGCATCGCCGAATCTGGAACATCGAACACGAAGCGCAGGCCGCCGCTTTCGACGCCGTGAGGCCGGGCGTCCCTTGCGAGGTTATCGACCAGACCGCCCGCGATGTGCTGGAGCGCCATGGCCTGGGACCCGATTACGCTCTCCCGGGGCTACCGCACCGCACCGGCCACGGCATTGGCCTGTCGATCCACGAGGGACCCTATCTGGTGCGCGGCGACCGTACGCCGCTGGCGCCCGGCATGTGCTTCTCCAACGAGCCGATGATCGTGTTGCCCGACCAGTTCGGCGTGCGGCTTGAGGACCACTTCCATGTCACCGAGGACGGCGCGGCCTGGTTCACCGAGCCCTCGCCCTCGATCGATGCGCCGTTCGGCAAGGCCTGATCGAACGCCGCGCAAAGATACAGTTCAGGGGGATATCACATGAGTTTCTGGACCCGCCGCAAAGCGCTCGACGCGATCGTCGCGGTCGAGGCCGACCGCCGGCTGAAGCCGACTCTGTCCTGGCCGCACCTGCTGGCCCTGGGCATCGGGGCGATCATTGGCACGGGCATCTACACCCTGACCGGCATTGGCGCCGAGCGCGCCGGTCCGGCGGTGATCCTCGCCTTCGCCGCCTGTGGGGTCCTGTGCGTGTTCGCCGCCCTGGCCTATGCCGAGGTGGCGACCCTGATCCCGGCGGCCGGTAGCGCCTACACCTACGCCTACTCGGTGCTGGGCGAGGGGCTGGCCTGGATCGTCGGCTGGAGCCTGGTGCTGGAATACGCCGTCACCTGCGCGGCCGTGGCGGTCGGGTGGTCCGGCTACATGGCGGGCCTGCTCAAGAGCATCGGGATCAGCCTTCCGCCCGAAATCCTGGCGGGGCCGCACGCCGGCGGCGTCATCAATCTACCCGCCGTGCTGATCACGGTGGCGGTGACGGCCCTGCTGGCCAAGGGGGCGCGGGAAAGCGCGACGCTGAACATCGTCCTGGTGGTGATCAAGATCGTCGCCCTGGCTGTGTTCATCGGCCTGACCTTCACAGCCATCAGGAGCCAGAACTTTACGCCGTTCATGCCCTACGGCTTCGCGGCCCATACCGAGGGCGGCCATCCGCGCGGCGTGATGGCGGCCGCCGCCATCGTATTCTTCGCCTTCTTCGGCTTCGACGCGGTGTCGACCTCGGCCGAGGAGGTCAAGAACCCCAAACGCGACCTGACCATCGGCATCATCGGCTCGATGGTGATCTGCACCCTCATCTACATGGTGGTGGCCGCTTGCGCGGTCGGGGCATGGCCCTATGTCGAGTTCTCCCGCTCGGGCGAGCCGCTGGCCTTCATCCTCCGAGGCCTTGGCCATCCGGTCGCCGCCTTCGGCATCGCCGCCGCCGCGATCATCGCCCTGCCAAGCGTCATCCTGGTGATGATGTTCGGCCAGACCCGGGTGTTCTTCGTCATGGCGCGCGACGGCCTGCTGCCACGCAGCCTGGGAAGGCTGCACGCCAAGAGCGGTGGCCCGCTTACCCTTACCTTGATCACAGGAGCGGCGGTGGCGGTGGTGGGGGGCTTCCTGCCGCTGGACCAAATCGCCGAGTTGTCCAACGCTGGCACCCTGCTGGCCTTTATCTGCGTGGCGGTGTGCCTGATGGTCCTGCGGGTGCGGCGGCCCGATCTGCCGCGCCTTTTCCGCTGCCCGGCCGCCTGGATCGTCGCGCCGCTGGCGGTGATCGGCTGTCTCTACTTCATGGCCAGCCTGCCTGCCGGGACCCTGCTGCGCTTCCTGGGGTGGAACATAATCGGTCTGGTTGTCTATCTGGCCTATGGCCGACGTACGAGTTTGCTGGCTTCGGCAGAGTCTGGGTTGCCTCGCCCTTGATCCCGCCGGCGGATTATCAGGCCTGGACCAGGTGAACGGATCGCTCCGGGATCCGCTTGGAGGGCGACGACCCGTGCCGGCTCATGGCCCTGATTGCGCTTGCTCGAAGCGGACTTGGCCGATCAGCGCCGCCTGTTGGTCGCTCACCGCCGCGCGGATCGCGATCGGCGTCTAGAAGGCTTGGCTTCCGCCAGCAACTGCGCGTCTTCGCCCTTCAGGCGCCATGGCTGGCTGCCGTTGGCGCAGCAGACGTTTCGCCGGACATTTGCTTGGCCGCGAAGCCGAAACAGACCACGGATGCGATCATCGTGATCGAAGCGCCCGCGCAGGCGATGTTGAGGCTCTGAGCGGGGCCGAGGCTGGCGCGAAGCAGATCACTGACGAGTCCCACGGCGAGTGGGCCGAGCCCTAGGCCGATAAGGCTGGTCATGAAGAACAGGATCGCTGACGCCGTCGCGCGCACACGAGGAGTCGCCAGGACCTGAACCGAGGCGAAGGTCGGGCCGTAGGCCATAGCGTGCAGGAAAACGCCGATCGTGAGCGCCGCCAGGGCGAGCGGAAAGCTGGGCGCGAATGGCGTAACGCCCAGGAAGGGCGTCGACGCCAGTAGAACCACCATTGGCTGCTTGGCATAGCCCGATACGCCGCCACGCGCGGCGCGGTCCGCGAGTTTGCCGCCGATCAGGGTTCCCGCGCCGGCGCTGACGCCGATAGCGAGGCCCAGGGCAAGGCCGGCTAGTCCCGCCGGCCCAAGACCGAGCTCGGCGCCGAGGCGCGTAAGAACCGGGCCGTGGTTGCGCAGGAACACCGAGCCGAAGAAAGCCGACTGGCCATAGTAGGAGAAGGAGGTCAGGGCGGCCGCCAGGGCGATAAGCCAGAAGGCCGGCTTTTGCCTCAGCTCCGCCAGAGCCGCCGCCAGGGACAACGTTTGGCCGGACGCGCGCGCGAGCCGGGGGCGCAGGCGCCGGGGCTCTCGAAGGGTGAGAGCAGCGATGACCGCGACGCCAACGCCCGGCAGGCCTGCGAGGATGAACGCGGCGCGCCAGCCCATGGCGTCGACGAGAAGGCCGCCGATCGCCAGCCCCAACAACGAACCCAGCGGAATACCTAACGAATAGAAAACACGCTCTGGGAAGAGAGCGCGGAAGGCCACCAACAACGAACCCAGCGGAATACCTAACGAATAGAAGGCCAGGGCCGAGGCCAGCTTGGCGCGCGGCGTAAACTCGGTGATCAGCGAGTGCGCCGCAGGCGTGCAACCCGCTTCGCCCACACCGACCCCGATGCGCGCCAGGATGAGTTGCGGAAAGGTTCGCGCCAAGCCGCACACCGCAGTGAAAGCGCTCCAGACCGCCAGGGAGATGGCGATCAGGCGGACGCGGTCACCTTGGTCCGCGAAACGCGCCATCGGCAAGCCGACGGCGGAGTAGAACAACGCGAAGGCCAGGCCGCTCACCGCGCCGATCTGCCAATCGGCCAGATTCAGTTCCGCCTTCATGGGCTCGGCGAGGATGGTGATGATCTGGCGATCAAGCATGTTGAGCGCATAGATCAACATGAGAAGGCCAAGCGCGTAGCGCCTATAGCGGTCCGACCATGCAACGGGCGGCGACTCGAGTTCTGTTGGATGGGGGTCAGGCATGTCGCGCTCGCGGATCGTTTTGCGATCGAACGCTAGGCGGCGCAGCGGTTGGGCGCGCGGCGCCACCGCTTAGGGATCCAATATCGCCTATGTGATCTTCCGGGCTGCGAGTGCTTTTCGCCTTGAGCGCGCGGCGACGCCGTCAACGACTGCCCAAGTTGCTTTGGGAGACGTTGCGCCATGGACATCAACACTTCCGCGAACCCGAAAGTCCACCGAGCGCAGGCCATCGTTGTGGGCGCCGGATTCGGCGGGATGTACGCGGTCCACAGGCTGCGCCAGGAAGGCCTGTCGGTGCTCGGCCTGGAAGCAGGCGGCGATGTCGGCGGGACCTGGTACTGGAACCGCTATCCGGGCGCGCGCTGCGACGTCACCAGCATCGACTACAGTTACGCCTTTTCCCAGGCGATCGAGCAGGAATGGACCTGGAGCGAAGTGTTCGCGGCCGGGTCCGAAATCCTGGCTTACGCCAACTTCGTCGCCGATAGGCTGGACCTGCGCTCGGCCTACCAGTTCAACACCCGCGTGCGGACGATCGCCTTCGACGACGCCCGCCGTGTCTGGACCCTGACCACCGAGCAGGGGCGCCGGTTCGAGGCGGACTATCTGGTTATGGCGACCGGGCCGCTGTCGCTGCCCAAGCCGGTCGACATCCCGGGCGCTGACCGTTTCAAGGGCGAGCTCTATCGCTCGGGCAAGTGGCCCCATCACGAGGTCGACTTCCGGGGCAAGCGGGTCGGGGTCGTGGGCACGGGTTCGTCCGGTATCCAGATCGTCCCCGTGGTGGCCGAGACCTGCCAGTCGCTGACGGTGTTCCAGCGTACGCCTAGCTTCACCCTGCCGATGCGCAACAAGAAGGTCTCGGACGATTACGCCGAGCAGCTGAAGGCCAACATGGCGGGGCTTCGGGCGGTAGCGCGCACCACCTTCACCGGCGGGGTCCGACCGCTATCGACCCGCCCGCTTTTCAGCATTCCGGTGGAGGAGCGCAACGCGCTGATGGAGGAGGCCTGGGACAGGGGCGCGCTCCATTTCCTGGGCCTGTTCTCGGACCTGCTGACCAACGCCGCCGCCAACGAGATCGTCGCCGACTTCGTGCGCGACAAGATCAGCCAGACGGTCAAAGACCCCGTGACGGCCGAGAAGCTGAAGCCGCGCGGCTATCCGATCTACGCCCGACGTCCGTGCCTCGACACCCACTACTACGAGACGTTCAACCTGCCGCACGTCTCGCTGGTCGACTGCTTCGAAGAGCCGATCACCGAATTCACCGACACCGGTCTTCGCACCACCCACAGCGAGGTCGCGTTGGACGTGATCATCATGGCCACCGGCTATGACGCCCTGACCGGGCCGATGCTGGCCATCGACATCACAGGGCGTGACGGCCTGAAGCTCAGCGAGGCCTGGCGCGATGGTCCAAGGTCGTACCTGGCCCTGCTGATGCACGGCTTTCCGAACCTGTTCATCATCGGCGGTCCGAACGGTCCCTCGATCCTGGCCAACTATATCCGACTGGACGAGATGAACGTCGATTGGGTGGTGGACTGCATCCTGCACATGCGTCGCGAGGGACTGGCGACCGTCGAGGCTACGGCTGAGGCGCAGACGCGGTGGAGCCGGACCGTGGGTGAGATCGCCGATCGCACCCTCTATGTGAAGGCCGACACCTGGTACACCGGGACCAATATCGAAGGTAAGCCGCGCGGGTTCTTCGTCTTCGCCGGCGGCCTCAATCGTTACGCCGAAATCTGCGCCGGCGTGGCGGCGGCGGGCTACGAGGGCTGCCGCTTCACGCCGCGCTAGGCTCTAGACAAACGGGGCGCGGCGATGCGCGCGCCCCGGCCGGACCTCAGTCGCGCTGGCCCAGGAACGCGTAGAGCGGATCATCGGGGAAGCGTCCGCCTACCGGCGTGCGGCCTCCGAAGCGTTCAGGATGGACGCCGGGCGTCGGGGCGGACTTCTCGATCCAGTCGAAGATCACCTGGCGGGCCGCGATGCGCCATTCGCCATTCCGCTTTTCGAAGCGGTCCAGATAGCGGCCGCACATGTGCAGAACGACGAGGGAGCCATCGTCGTCCGGTTGCCGGTGCAGGGCGGTGAAGACGGATTCGACCGAGGCTGCGGCCTCGCCTTCGAAGGCGATCATGACATTGTGCACTTGGTGCACGCCGCGCTCGACATGCGGCAGGATCTTCAGGGCCCAGTCGACGAACTCCGAGGCCGTGCCAATGAAGGAGCCGTGCTGGTCAGGGCCTTCAGGCCAGGCGACCGAGCGCAGGGTCGTCTCGTCCATCCGGTCGATGCCGCGGCAATAGCGGTACAGGCACTGACGGATCTGCTCGCTGTCCCATAGCTGCTGGAGATTGGGTTCGTCCGCCATGACAAGGCCTCGAGTAGTGAACGGGGTTTACTGGATGTCGCTGGCGTCGCCGGCGTCGCCGAAGGCGGTCCAGCCGCCATCGACGCTGAGCGTTGCGCCGGCGATGTAGCTGGCGGCGGGGGAGACCAGGAACGCGATGGCTCGGGCGACCTCCATGGGATCGCCCAGACGGCCGATCGGCGCACGGCGCCGGATCTTCTCGAACTGCGCGCGTCCTGCCGACTTGAGCGCAAGCACGGCGGGGGTCTCGATGTAGCCGGGCGCGACCGTGTTCACGCGGATGCCGGCGGGGGCCCATTCGCAGGCGAGGCTGCGGCTCATCATCGTCACAGCCGCCTTGGCCGCGCAGTAGGCGTTGCGCTGGGGCAGGGCGCTCAGGCCCGCGATGGAGCCGAGATTGACGATGACGCCGCCCTGGCTCATCAGGCGCGCGGCGGCTTTGGCGGTGGCCAGCGGGCCACTGAAGTTGATGTCGTAGACGCTGGTGAAGTCCTCGGCGGTCTGCTCCAGCGTGGGCTTGAAGACGTCGGCGGCGCCGGCGTTGTTGATCAAGACATCCAGCCTTCCCCAGCGCGCCTGGGCCTGGGCGAAGGCCGCCTCGACCGCCGCCACGTCGGTGATGTCGGCTTGGACGACAATGTGCTCGTCGCCCAAGGTCTCGACGAGCGCCTTGGCGCCCTCAGGGTCGCGCTCGATCACCAGCAGGCGATCGCCCGCCGCGTGAAACAGATTCACAACGCTACGACCGATCCCTCGACCGCCGCCGGTGATCGCGCTGATGCGAGGCTTGGGAACTTGGGGGCCTGGCGCGGGCCTCGTCGAGGCCGGTCTTGAACCGCCATAGACCGTATAGCCGCCGTCCACGACCAGGGTCGCGCCCACCACATAGCTGGCGGCGTCGCTGGCCAGGAAGAATGCACCCTCGGCCATCTCCTCGGGTTCGCCCATCCGTCCAAGCGGAATGCGGGAGAGCACGATCGAGGGATCCAGAATCCCCGCGTCGATCTGGTCCTGGACCATCTGGGTGCGGGTGTAGCCGGGCAGCACGGCGTTGACGCGGACGCCCTTCGCCGCCCACTCGCAGGCCATGGTTCGGGTCAGCGAGATCACCGCCGCTTTGCTGGCGCTGTAGCTGGTGCGTCTGGGCAGGGCGACAAGGCCTGCGCCGGAGGCCAGGTTGATGATCGCGCCGTGGCCTTGCTCAATCATCAGGCGTCCGGCTTCCCGTGCGGCGAGGAAGGCGCCGGTGACGTTGACCGCCTGCAGTCGGGCCACCTCTTCGACCGTCTGGTCCAGGGTGGCGGTCGGCTGGGGGTCGGTGACGCCAGCGTTGTTGACCAGCACGTCAAGGCGACCGAACGCCCGGCGCGCATGCTCGAACCCTTCGCGAACCTGGGCCTCGGAGGAGACGTCCATCGCCATCGCGTGGTGATCGGGACCCAGGCTGGCGGCCCGTTCGCGGGCGCGTTCGACGTTTCGGTCGGCGACAAGCACGCGGTCACCCGCGCGGGCGAAGCGCTGGCACGCCGCCCAGCCGATGCCATCCGCGCCGCCGGTTACAAGCACCACGCGCGACTGCGCCTTGGAGGTCATTCCGTACTCTGTCTCGTGGGGACGTCGCAGATGACGGCCTTCGAGAAAAACCTAGCAGTGCTCGTCCATGCGCCACGCTGGGGTCCGGGCGACCGCGAAATATCGCCTATGTGATGTGGCGCGCGCCGCCCGGCCGGACTCAGGCCACAGCGGCGTGAGCGGCTACCAAGTTCACGAGACGGTCCGCGACCGCCGACTGGGCAAGGAGCAAATGATGTCGTGCTTGAAGATTGAGGTCGAAGACTTCGTGGCGACGGTGACGCTGGCCAATCCGCCGGTGAATTCAGCGAGCGTCGACCTGATGCTGGAGCTGACGGCGGCCTTTGACGCTTTCAACGAGAACCCCGACGTCCGCGCGGTGCTGCTGACGGCCGAGGGCAAGACCTTCTGCGCCGGCGCCGATCTGAAGAACCGCCCGGGTCCCGACGCTCCGGCCGGCACGGCCTTCGCCCGTCAGCGCATGGCGCGCGAGATGAGCTGGTCGATGGTCGAGTGTAGCAAGCCGATCGTCGTGGCCGTCAACGGCGCGGCCCTGGGCGCGGGTCTGGGCATCGTGGCCAGTTGCGACATCATCGTGGCCTCGGAACGGGCGGTGTTCGGTCTACCCGAGATCGACGTGGGCCTGGCCGGCGGCGCCAAGCACGCCCTGCGCTTCATTCCCCATTCGCTGGCGCGCCGCATGGTGCTGACCGGCTGGCGCGTTCCGGCCGAAGAGCTGTACCGCCGAGGCCTGATCGAAGCGGCGCTGCCGCATGAGGCGTTTCTCGACTACGCCCGCAACATCGCCAAGGAGATCGCCAGCAAGAGCCCCGTCGCCGTCGCTGCGGCCAAGGACAGTCTGAACGTCATCGACAATCTGAGCTTGCGCGACGGTTACCGGTACGAGCAGGGCAACACCTACAAGCTGTCCAAGAGCGAGGACGCCAAGGAAGCGGTGCGGGCCTTCATTGAGAAGCGTCCTCCGGTCTTCCAGGGGCGCTGACCTGAGGCGGCGCTCGGCCCTCGGGCCGGGCGTCGGCGCGCCGAGCTTTCCGGCAATAAAAAGCCAGCGTCACAGGGTGACGCTGGCTTTTTCGTTTCAAGATTTCGACGGCCGTCAGGCGTTGGCGATGATCCGGCGCAGCAGTGGAGCGGCCACGCCGGCCGTGTTGCGGACCTTGCTCCAGCGGTTGAGGCTTGCGAGCGGATCGCAGGCGCCGGTCCTGGCCATGTAGAGCGGTCCGCCGCGCCACTTCGGAAAGCCCAGGATCTTGGTCCAGATCGCGTCGACCAGGCTCGGTGACAGGTCTGGGTGCGCATCGAGCAAATGCGCCGTGCCGTTGATCGCCGCCGTCAGGCACCGCTCGACAACCACCTCATCGTCGATGGGGGCCCGCGCACAGCGCTGGAAGGTGGCCGAGGCTTGCAAAAGCCGCTCGACTTCCGGTTCGAAAGTGTAGCGACCATCGCTGCCATGGCGGTACCAGCCTGGCGCATCGCCGCCGCCGGTGCGGCCCGCGTCGATCATGAGGTCTAGGGTGGGCGAATAGGTGATCCAGTCCTCGCCGTTTGCCGGGCCAGACTGACGGCGAAACACCGCCTCTAGGCCTTCCCGATCAGAGCGCAGGAACGGTGCGATGCGGAAACCGAATTTCTGTAGCTCTCGATCAATCTGCCCAGGCGTGGCGCCTTCATCCAGGAGGTGGATGGCTTCACGCAACAAAGGCCATGCAAGATCGTGCGCGATGTCGGCGGGAACCGCCACACGCGCCAACGCGGCCTGCCCGCGCTCGGCATAGGTCAGAGCCTGGGCTTCTGGCGAAGCGGCGAAGGCCTCGTCGAGCCGATCGATCTCGCTGCGGGCGCGCCGCGCGGGTGTCTGCCAAGCCAACTCCAGGGCGCGCAGAAGCATCATCGGCGCGGTCTGTTGCGGGGCGTCGCGACGTACCTTGGCGCGCAGTCCATAGATCTTCGCGGCGATCACTTCGGGCTCGGCCGCCAGAACAGGACGACGTTCGCCTTTTCGACTTGCGCCGAGCTTTTCGGCGACTTGAACGAGATCGCGGGCGGCGATCAGGTCGATCAAGCCACATTCGACGGCCGCTTTGCTGTCCCAGACCGCTCCAAAGACGGCGAGGTCGGCGGCGCGCTCGATCTCGACATGGCGCGCCAGGCGGATGAGGGTTTCGGCGGCGGGGAGATGACCCTCGCTGCGGGCGAGGTTCGAGAAGGTCGCATTCGGCAAGGCGACGCGCGCCTCGCAGGCCAAGGCCAACTCCAGACCGGAGCCCGTCACAGGGCCCGAAAGCGCGGCGACGATCGGCTTTCTGGACCCAGAAACCGCCGCGTACACTGCGGCGCGCGCATCGTCTGCGGCGATCTTGGCCGCCAAGACGTCGTTGAACAGCCGGCGGCCGTGGAGAACGATGGCGCAAACCTCAGGGTCCTCACCGAAAGCGGCGATCGCTTCGATAAAGGCTTGAGCGTGCGTTGCGTCCCAGCTGCAAGGCGGTGGGCAGTCCAGCTTCAGCTGAGCGACGCCCCGTCGGGGCGGGATGGCCGAAGTCGCCGAAAGGTCAGCCAGCATGTTGAACGCCAGCCGACGGGTCGTTTCCGTTCCCATGTTTCCTCCAACCGGGTGCGTATCGCGATCCGCTTTGAGCGGTTATTTTTCCGGTCCGGCGCGCGCCAAAGCGCCCGCCATGACGAACAACAGCACGCGAGAGTGAAAGGTTAAAGCCACGCGGCTCTCGCTCGGCTCAGTATCGCGTATGTGAAAAGACACGGGGTGAGCCGGCCATCTCCGGGTAAGGCGCGATCCGTCCCTATGGTCTGGCGCGAAGACCACCGGATACAGGAATAGCCATGCTCGGCCTGATGCAGGATACGCCTCTGACGCTGTCCTCGCTGCTCGATCACGCAGCGCGCTTCCATGGCGAAGTCGAGATCGTTTCCAAAGATCCCGGCGGTGCGACACGAACCAACTACGCGCGGATTGCGGCGCGCGCGCGCCAGCTGGCCGCCGCGCTGCGGCGTCGGGGACTGCGCGAAGGCGACCGTGTCGCCAGCCTGGCCTTGAACACCGCGCGGCACCTGGAACTGTACTACGGCGCCACCGGGGCGGGCGGGATCCTCAACACGGTCAATCCGCGACTTTTCCCCGAGCAGATCGCTTTCATTCTGCGGCACGCCGAAAACCGGATCGTGTTCTTTGATCCGGCCTTCGGACCCTTGCTTGAGACCTTGGTCGACCTGGCGCCGCAAGTCGAAGCCTATGTCTGCCTGTCCAGCGCGAGCGACATGCCCAGCCTGCGCCTGCCCAATCTGATCGCCTATGAAGACCTGCTCGCGCCCGAGGCCAAGGACGCGGCCTGGACCGCGGTCTCGGAGAACGCGGGCGCGATCCTCTGCTATACCTCGGGCACGACGGGAGATCCGAAGGGCGTACTCTACAGCCATCGTTCGCTGATCCTGCACGCCTTCGTCGCGACAGGCGCGGACGGCATGGCGATCTCACGTCGCGACAGCATCCTGCTGGTGACGCCGCTGTTTCACGTCAATGCTTGGGGCATACCGTTCAGCGCCGCCATGTGCGGGGCCAAGCTGGTGTTGCCCGGCGCCGCCGTCGATGGCGAAAGCCTGTTCTCCCTGCTGCGGGCCGAGCGCTGCACCTTCAGCCTGGGCGTGCCGACAGTCTGGCTGGGCTTTCTCGACTATGTCGCCACCCATCGCGAGGAGCTGGACCTGGCGGGACTGGCCCTGGAACGGATTCTCGTCGGCGGCTCAGCCGCGCCGCGCAGCATGATCGAGCGCTTCGACTACATGCTGGGCGTCTATGTCATCCATGCCTGGGGCATGACCGAAACCAGCCCGCTGGCGACCATCGGCACGCCCTTGCCCGAGCACGCCTTCCTCGATCGCCAGACGCGATACGACATTCAGGCCCTGCAGGGGCGCGCCATCTACGGCGTCGAGCTTCGCATCGTCGACGCCGACGGCGTGGTCGCGCCGCATGACGGCGTGGCCGTTGGCGACCTTCAGGTCCGCGGACCGTGGGTCGTGCAGCGTTACTTCAAGGCCGAGGCGCCGGCCACCACTGCGGACGGTTGGTTTCCCACAGGCGACGTCGCCAAGATTCATCCCAACGGCTACCTGCAGCTAACCGACCGCTCGAAGGACATCATCAAGTCGGGCGGCGAGTGGATCTCATCGGTCGACCTGGAAAATGTCGCTATCGCCCACCCCGACATCCGCGAAGCTGCGGTTATCGGCGTGCCGCATCCCAAGTGGCAGGAGCGTCCCTTGCTGATCGTCGTGCCCACGCCAGAGACGACGCCCGACAAGGCCGACATCCTGAAGTTCCTGGCCTCGCGCGTGGCGCGCTGGCAGGTGCCCGACGACGTGGTGATCGTTGACAGCCTTCCGCACACGGCGACCGGCAAGTTGCTAAAGGCCAAGCTGCGCGAAACGTATCGCGACTACCTCGCTGAACCGGCCGAGTAGGGCCTGAGAGCAGGGCGTCAAGCCTCGGGCGCTGAATAGTGCCTGAGGCTCTCGGCGTAGCCGGCCACGCCCGCCTTCATGATCGCGACGATCTCGCTCTTGTGGCGGGCGATGCGGCTGTTGAGGCCGCCGACTCCCAGGGTTAGCTGCACGCCGTGCGGCGCTGCGGGCAGGGGCATGGCGATCCCCGCCGCGTTGGGGAACGGGAAAGCGGCCAGCAGGCTGTAGCCTTCGCGTCGGACCCAGGCCAGTTGCTCCTGCAACTGGCCGATGTCGATCCGGTCGCTTGTTCCGCCAAGATAGGCGTTGATGTGGCGGCACAGCTTGTCGACGGCCTTGCTGGGCATCCGACTCATCAGCACCAGGCCGGCGGCCGAGTGAGGCAGCACCCGCATGCTCCCCTCGGTCATGGCGATCTTGTGCGGATGGCTGGGCTGTACGATGCGCAGGTGCTGGATGAAGATGTCGTTCTGAGACGAGATCACCACCGTCTCATTGGTCTGCTCGAAAATGCTTTTGACCAGGCGATCCAGATCGCCGGACCCAAACAGGTGGTGGTTGACCCAATCGCCCAGGGCCGCGACCCGCGGCGTCGGGAAGTAGGTGCGCGAGGCGCGGTCGTAGTTCAGGTAGCCCAGAACGACCATGCTCTTGAGCAGGGTGGTGGTGCTGGATTGCGGATAGCCGAGCTTCTCAAAAATATAGGTCAGCCGTAGCGGCGCGCGCTGTTCCTGGAACAGCTCCAGGATTTCCAGGGTGCGCGCTGCGGATTTGATCGGGTCTCGGCGCATTCGGACATTCCCAGTCGTGGCGGATTCACACTGCCAGAATAGCGTCTTAGAGCGTCGCGCCCGCGCCGCGTCCAGCGGTTCAGCGCATATGTGATGTTACCGAAGCCGGCAGCGAGTCCTTCGTGGCGGCGAAGAGGCTGGCCACCTCCGCAGCGCGTCATCTCGATGAATGTTCGCGGCGCTTCATCTCAATTATCGCGGTTGCGATATTCGGACCCTTCCATCCCCCGGTCTGGCCAGATCTTGTCCGTCCCGGCTCCCTAGGCAGGACGCTAGAGCGGCGTCGCAACAATCACAGATGAGCCCGCGCCGCGCGGAAGCTTATTGGGGGAAACGAATGGTGATCTCGCAGACCTTGCGCCGTGCGGCCTTGCTGGCCGGCGCCTCGACGCTTTCCTTGTTCCTGGCCTTGCCCGTGGCGGCTCAGACGGCGGCCGCACCGCAAGAAGGCTCAGTGATCGACGAGCTGGTCGTCACCGCCCAGCGCCGCGAGGAAAAGCTGCAGGAGGTGCCGATCGCCGTTTCGGCCTTCTCCAACGACACGCTGAGCCGTCAGAAAATTGACGGCGGTCCGAACCTGCAGCTGGCGATTCCGAACGTCACCTTCGCCAAGAGCTTTTACAGCGGCTACAACTTCCAGATTCGCGGCATCGGCACCAAGCAGACGGCCGTAACGGGCGATTCCTCGACGGGCGTGCACTTCAACGGCGCGCCGCTGACGTCCAACCGCCTGTTCGAAGCTGAGTTCTTCGACGTCGAGCGCGTGGAAGTCCTCCGCGGGCCGCAAGGCACGCTCTACGGCCGCAACGCCACGGGCGGTGTGGTCAACGTCCTCAGCGCCAAGCCCACCGGCGAGTTCGAGGGCATGCTGCGCGCCGAGGTCAGCAACTATGACGGCCGCAAGCTGCGGGGGATGATCAATGTCCCGCTGGTCGCCGACAAGCTGGACCTGCGCCTGGCCGGCGCGACCTTGAACCGCGGGGGTTTCGTCGACAACCTGGGTACGGGCGACAAGGTCGATGACCGCGACCTCTATTCCTTCCGGGCCAGCCTGCGCTGGCGCCCGACCTCGACGATCGACGCCAACTTCGTCTGGCAGCACTTCAAGGAGCGTGACAGCCGCCTGCGCACCGGCAAGGGGCTGTGCACGCGCGACAACGGCCCAAGCTCTGTAGGCGGCGTCGCCATTACCAACGCTACGGTTCGCGGCTTCCTGAGCGCGGGTTGTGCCGACGCTTCGGTGTACAACGCCGCCGCCTATGGCACGCCCAACTCACTGGCCACCCTGTACGGCATCATCGGCTTCGCGCGGGGCCTGACCAGCGGCGACGTCTATGGCGGAACCCAGCCAAAGGGCCTGGACGTCATCGACTCGGCGAAGAACCCCTATTATCGCGCCGAGGAAGACGTCTTCACGCTGAACGTGGCGTGGGACATCAATGACAAGCTGCAGCTCAACTCGCTGACCTCTTATTACGACGGCGAGCTGGACGCGCGCCAAGAGATGAACCGTTTCCAGGCTTCGACGGTGTTCAACAGCACCGCCCTGGCGCCAGGCGGTCTGGTGAATGATCCTCAACTGGGCGCTTCGAACCGCATGTCGGTGTCGGACCGGATCACCACGCCGTCGCGCCAGTGGAGCCAGGAACTGCGCTTGCAGTCGAGCTTTGATGGTCCGCTCAACTTCAGCCTCGGCGGCCTGGCCCTGCGTTATGACGTGGTCCAGTCGTTCTACATCATGTCGAACGCCTTCACCTACGCGGCGATGGTGGCCAATGGCGGGGCGAACTGCGCCCCGGGCGGGAGCTGCGTCTATATCGATCCGAACCGTGTGCCGACCGGCCAGGGGCACGGCAACTATCTGAGCTTCCAGCCCTATCACCTGGATTCGAACGCCCTGTTCGGCGAGGTCTATTATGAGGCCACGCCGGAGCTGAAGTTCACGGTTGGCCTACGCTACACCGACGACAAGAAGACGCTCGACAACTTCCCAGTCAAACTGCTGACCCCGGGCAGCGGCCTGACGCCAGGAACGCCGCCTCAGCTGACCGCCGAGTTCAAGAAGTTCACCGGTCGCGCAGGCTTCGACTGGAAGCCGGACCTGGGCTTCACCGACGACACCCTGGTCTACGCCTTCTACTCGCGCGGCTATAAGGGCGGCGGTCCGAACAATATCGGCCAGGTCGCGACCCTGCGCCCGTTCTACGAGCCGGAATACGTCAACGCCTTCGAGCTGGGGACCAAGAACACCCTGTTGGGCGGCGCCCTGGTCCTGAACGGTTCGGCCTTCTTCTACGACTACAAGGGCTACCAGATCTCAAAGTTCGTGAACCGGATTTCGGTGACCGAGAACATCGACGCCGAGATCAAGGGCGTCGAGCTGGAAGCCGTCTGGGAACCGGTCAAGCGCTTCCGCATGAACGGTACGCTGGGTCTGCTCGACACCAAGATCAAGAACGGCGAGTCGATCGACCCTATGAACCGCACTGGCGGCAATCCGAACCTGACCCTGGTCAAGACCTCGGGCGCGGCGGGCTGCGTGGTGCCGACGGCCGCGCTGGGCAACCTGCTGGCGGTCATCCAGCAAGCGCCTGGCGCAGCTACGGTCGCCGGCGTCTCGGGCAACCCGGCGGCGCTGCTGGGCGCCTGCTCGGGGAGCTTCGCGACCTCGTTCGGCGTGACACCGACCGACGGCGTGGCCGCCAAGCTGAAGGGCAACGCGTTGCCGGGCTCGCCGAACTGGACGGCGTCGATCGGCGCTCAGTACTCGTTCGACGTCCTGGACGGCTGGGAGGGCACCGTGCGCGGCGACTACTACCGTCAGGGCAGCTCCTACGCCCGGGTCTTCAACACGTCGGTCGATCAACTGAAGGGCTGGGCGAACGCCAATCTGTCGTTCCGTCTGGTCAATGACGAACGGGGCCTCGAGATCGAAGGCTATGTGAAGAATGTCTTCAACAAGCGTTCGATCACCGACGTGTTCCTGATGGACGAAGCTCTGGGGCAGGTCGCCAACGCCGTCTTCACCGAGCCGCGCATCATCGGTGTGTCTCTCCAAAAGACTTTCTAGGTTCTCCCGAAAACGCCTCGGACATCTGGCGGCGGTCGAAAGACCGCCGCCCTTTTTTGTGCGCGCATCACGTCGGTGATGTTTCCGCTCGGCGGCTCGCTTCAGCGAGCGCGGCGGCGAGGGCGGGATAATCATGGACCCTGACAGCGATCGCGCCTCGGGCCGGTCGGCAACACGGGAGGAGGGAACGATGGCTGGTCGTCTAGAGGGGCGCGTCGCCGCGGTGACGGGGGCCTCGCGAGGCCTGGGACGGGCGACTGCGGCCATGCTCGCCGCCGAGGGCGCGGTGGTCGCTCTGCTGGACCTGAAGGCGCACTGGGCCCAGGCCGCTGCCGACGAGATCATCGCGGCCGGCGGGCGGGCTGTGGGGCTGGGTTGCGACGTCTCCGATCGCGAAGCCCTGACCACCACCTTGGGTGGGATCAACGACCAGTACGGCCGGTTCGACGTGCTGGTGAACAACGCCATGTGGAACGTCTATGAGCCGCTGGCGGCCATCCGTCCGGAAAGCCTGGACCGCATGGTCGGCGTGGGCTTCTCGGGCGTGATCTGGGGCATGCAGGCCGCCGCGCCGCTGATGGCCGCCTCGGGCGGCGGCTCGATCGTCAACATCGCCTCGGTCAGCGCCCAGCTGGGCATTCCGAATGGCATCGCCTATTGCGGCGTCAAAGCGGGGGTCGCGGGCATGACCCGCGCGGCCGCCGCCGAACTTGGCGCGATGAATATCCGTGTCAACGCCGTGGCGCCGTCGACGGTGGACACGGAGGGCGTGCGTCGGGTGGTATCCGAAGAGCGCATCGCCATGCGGATCGGACAGACGCCGCTCGGCCGCCTGGGAACCACCGAGGATATCGCCAAGGCCGTCCGCTACCTGGCGTGTGACGACAGCGACTTCGTCACGGGCCAGATGCTCACCGTCGACGGCGGCCTGGCTACCGCCCTGTCCTAAAAAGGTCTGGGCCGGATGAAGTCATCCGGCCCAGACCAACGTCGATGTTGATGTCTTGGAGCGCGTCAGGGGCAGATCACACCGTCCTCGACGCGCTTCCTGATTCAGGCTGCTACGGCGCCGGGCCGCAGGCTGGCCGCCAGTTCGGCGCGGTGATGGTCGGCGTTGCCGAACGCCATGTCGATCATGATCAGGCGCTTCAGATAGTGGGCGACCGCCAGCTCTTCGGTGAAGCCGACGCCGCCGTGCAGCTGCACCGCCTGACGGCCGACATACAGGCTGGTCTGGCCGACGCGGGCCTTGGCCGCCGCGATCACCTTCCTTCGTTCGGCCGGATCGCCCGAGAGCGCGATCGTCGCCAGATACATCATCGAGCGGGCTTCCTCACAGGCGATCGCCATGTCGACCGCACGGTGCTGTAGCGCTTGGAACGAGCCCAGCGTCTGGCCGAATTGCTTTCGGGTCTTCAGGTACTCCATCGTCATCTCGCGGACGGCGTCCATGGCGCCGACGGCCTCGGCCAAGCGGGCCACCACGCCGTGATCCACGGCGTCACGCAGCAGGAGGAAGCCTTCGCCTAAGCCACCGATCAGGTTCGCGGCGGGAACCACCACGCCATCAAGCTTCAGACTGGCGTTGTGGCGGTTGTCCATGGCGCGGCTGCCCATGATCGTGAGGCCCTCGGCCTGGGCCGGAACCAGGAACAGGCTGACGCCGTCCTGGCTGTCGTCGGCGCCGGCCGTGCGCGCGGGAACGATGAACCCGTCGGCGGCGCCGCCATCCAGCGCGTGGCTCTTCTGGCCCGTGAGTCGAAAGCCGCCTTCGACGGCTTCGGCGCGTGTGGCGATACGGTTAAGATCAAACCGGCCGTTCGGCTCGCCGTCGGCCAGGCTGAGCACCATCGTGCCCCCGGCGATCCCAGCCATCAGTTCGGTGCGAACGTCCTCGGTCGCCGCGGTCAGCAGCACCGGCGCGATGACGCCGGTCGAGACGAACGGTTCCAGCATCAGGTGGCGACCGACCGCCTCGGCCACGACCATGGTTTCCACCGGGCCCGCGCCGAGTCCGCCGTCATCCTCGGGGATGTTCAGCATCAGCCAGCCCAGGTCGGCCATGCGCCGCCAGCTAGCCGCGTCAAACGCTTCGCCCCTTTGGACGCGCGCGCGCCAGGCCGTGAAGTCGCCGTGGTCGGCGCCGAGCCGCCAGGCGCTGTCCTTCAGGAGCTGCTGCTCTTCGGAAAGGTCGAAATTCATGGGGGCCTCAGAGACCGAGCGCCCGGCGGGCGATGATGTTGCGTTGGATTTCGTTCGAGCCGCCGTAGATGCTGGTGACCCGGGAATAGATCATGCCCTTGGCCGCCCAGGCGTCGGGCGCCTCGAACGGGCCCAGCGGCGCGAAGGCCATGGCGCCATAGCCCTGCAGCTCCACCCAGTATTCGGTGATCTGCTGCAGCAGCTCGGACCAGCGGATCTTGATCATCGAGGCGCGGGGTCCCGAGTCCTGGCCGGATGCGGCTTCGGCCATGGTCCGCATCACCATGCCTTCCAGGGCCATGACCTCCAGCTCGAACTGGGCCAGGCGGTCGGCGACCCGCGGGTCGTCCAGCAGGCTGCGCCCGCCGACCAGGGTCTCTGCCGCAACCTTACGCGCGCCGCGCAGTTGCTGGGCCAGACGCGTGGTCGTCGCGGCGGTGACGCCACGCTCGCGATCCAGCAGCACCTTGCCATAGCTCCAGCCCATGCCTTCCTCGCCCAGCAGCGCCGAGGGCGGGACGCGGACGTTGTCGAGGAACACCTCGTTGGTGTGGTGGATCTCGTCCATGGTCACGACGGGGCGGATCGTCACGCCCGGCGTGTCGATGTCGATCAGGAACAGCGAGATGCCGGCCTGCTTGCGCGCGTCGGGATCGGTGCGGGCCAGCAGGAACATCCGGTTCGCCACATGGGCGTAGCTGGTCCAGGCCTTCTGGCCGTTGATCACGTACTCATTGCCGTCCCGTACCGCGCGGGTCGACAGCGACGCCAGGTCAGAGCCGGAGTTGGGCTCGGAATACCCCTGGCACCACCAGTCGTCGCCCGAGACGATCGCGGGCAGGTACTTGGCCTTCTGTTCGGGGCTGCCGAAGGTGAAGATGATCGGACCGATCAACTCCAGGCCCTGGTGGAACTGAACGGGCGCGTCGGCGCGCGAGGCCTCGGTCTCGAAGATGTAGAGTTGGGTCGGGTCCCAGCCCGTGCCGCCGTATTCCTTGGGCCAGGAGGGCGCGCCCCAGCCGCGCGCGTGCAGCAGCTTCTGCCACTGGGTGAACTCGTGAGGCTCAAGGCGCATGCCGGCGCGCACCCGGCTCTTGAATGACTCGGGGACGTTCTCGGCGAAGAAGGCGCGCACCTCGTCGCGGAAGGCGGACTGCTCCGGGGTCAGATCAAGATTCATGGTTCACCACGGGTCAGAGGAAACAGCGGGTCTCGGCGATGCCGCGCACGCCAAGACCGTGGAACGCCATCAGGCGCCCAGAAGCGTCGACATCGGTCTTCAGGCGGCCGCCGCTGTCGGAGATCGAGGTCACGTAGAGGACGTCGAGGTCTTCGCCGCCGAAGGCCGGGCACGAACAGAAGGGCGCGGGGCTTTCGACGACCCGATCCAGGCGGCCGTCCGGCGAAATGCGGATCAGCTTCTGAGCCTGCACCAGGGCCAGCCAGATATGGCCTTCGGCGTCGACCGTCGCCCCGTCCGGGGCGCTGCCTAAGCCCGATGTGTCGAAGAAGTCGCGCTTCTCGCCCACCGCGCCGGTCTCGGGATCGTAGCTGAACGCCCAGACCATGTGGCGCAGGCTGTCGGCGAAATAGAGGGTGTCGCCGCTGGGGCTGAAGCAGGTGCTGTTGGCGATCTCGATCGGTTCGGTGGGCAGCACTTCCCAGGCGCCGCCGGCCGTGAAGCGATAGAGCTTACCGATCCGTCCCGTTTCGTTGTGCATCGCCATCGTGCCGGTGACGAAGCGGCCTTGGCGATCGGCCTTGCCGTCGTTGAAGCGCTCGATCGGCGCGAGCGTGTCGGGCAGGGCGATCGGCGTGAAAGTTCCCGTGTCCAGCTGGACGCGATAGGCGCCGTGGGCGAGACCTGCGATCAGTTCCCCGGGGCGGCCCAGAACCACGCTGCCGATGGGCTTGGGCGCGGAGAAGGATGTTTGCTCGCCCGTGAACGGGTCAAAGCGCCAGATGGCCGGCGCCATGCTGTCGACCCAGTAAAGCAAGCCCGCATCGGCGTCCCATAGCGGCGACTCGCCCAGCCGACAGCGTTCCTTGCCGATGATCTCGACGGTGAAGGTCATAGGGAGGGTCCTTTGCTGGAAGCGCTCGCGGCGAAGTCCGCACGACGGTCCTTCGCTTCGCGCACGCGCAGGCTGCGGCCGCGATTGGCCAGGATGATCTCGCCGTTGATGGCTTGGCCGGCGGGCGAGGCGAGGTGGACGGCCAGGTCCGCGATCTCGTCGGGATCCACGCCGGCGCCGTCTTGAGCTAGATCCAGAGCGATGCAGTTGGCGCGATGGCCCGCGCTAAAGCCTTCCAGGGTGACGCACCGCATCAGCGCGACATAGGCGCCGGAGAAGGCGCAGGCGTCCGCCGCGCCCCAGGCGCCCAGATAGCCCCGATCGCCCACCAGCACGATCGCGCCCTTCGGGTTCAAGCGGCCCAGCAAGACGCCCAAGGCCTCGAACAGGTCGGTGAAGTGCGCCAGTTGGGCGTCCAGCCGCGCGTCGTCGATGTCGAGAAATAGCGACGACGAGGGGGCGGGCGGCGCCACGATCACGGCAGCGTCCAGGCTGGTTTCCAGCGCCGTGATCGCTGCGGCGTCGGGCTGGGCCAGCGTGATCACGTCGCCAACCTCGACGCTAACGCGGCGCAGAATCGCCTCGGCGACTGGTCCCTGGCCGATGACCAGGATCGAAGGAATGGAGGTCGTCATAGCGGCGGTAGCCCAAGGGATTTCCCGCCGTCGGCCATCAGGATCTGGCCGTTGACGAAGCTGGCGTCCGGACCGGCCAGGACGCTGACAATGGCGGCGATCTGGGCCGGATTGGCCGGAGCCCCGGTCGGCTCCATGCGCTTGAGCGCGCCCAGCATGTCGCCGAAGCCGTCGATCATCCGGGTGTCGACCATGCCCGGCGCGACAGCGTTCACGCGGACGCCGCGCCAGCGCAGCTCGATCGCCATGGCCCTTGTGAGCGACACGACGGCCGCCTTCGACGCCACATAGTGCGCGGCGCCGGCGCCGCCGAGGTAGCCGCGTGAGGCGATGTTGATGACGCTGCCGCCGTCCGGCATGCGCCGTACGGCCTCCTGCGCGACACGGATCGTCGCCAGCAGGTTGACGCTCATCACGCGGTTGCAGCCCGCCCGGTCGACCTGTCCGATCGGGTCGAGAATTCCGCTGATCCCGGCGTTGTTCACGAGGACGTTCACCGCCTCCACCCCATCCAGGGCCTTGATCACCGCGGCGCGGTCGCGGCAGTCGGCGGCGGCGGTGCGAACGCTCAGTCCGGCTTCGCGCCAGTCTGCGGCGGACCGCGAAAGCTGGGTCTCGTCCGCGTCCACCGCCAGGATCTCAAAGCCGTCCGCGCCAAGGCGCTCGACGATGGCGCGCCCGATGCCTTGGGCCGCCCCGGTGACCATGGCCAGTTGCGGCATGACTGATTTCCTCCTCATGGCGCAGCAAACGCCAGCTCGCCGACGCCGCAGACATCCGATCGCCGGCGGCGGCGCTAATCACATGGGTGATGGATCAGACGAGGGTCTCGAGCGCTGAGCGCGTGAAGCCGACCAGTTTGTCGCTCTCACCGTCGCGGACCTTTTCCACCCAGCGCGGATCGGCCAGCAGGGCGCGGCCGACGCCCACCAGATCGAAGTCCCCGCGCTCCAACATCACGTCCAGCTTGTCGAGCGAGGAGGCGTGGATGACATCGACGCCTTCCCGCAGGCTGGCGACGACGTCGCCGCCCAGGCCGACCGAGCCGACGGTCATGGTCGGCTTGCCGGTCAGCGCCCTGGTCCAACCGGCCAAGTTCAGCGGCGAGCCTTCGAATTCCGGCTCCCAGAACCGACGTTGCGAGCAGTCGAAGACGTCGACGCCGGCGTCGACCAGCGGCTGGAGGAAAGCCGCTAATTCGTGGGGCGACTGGCAAAGGCGCGCGGTGTAGTCGACCTGCTTGAACTGGGAATAGCGGAAGAAGATCGGGAAGTTTGGCCCCACCGCCGAACGACAGGCCTTGATGACCTCAATGGCGAAGCGCAGGCGCTCGATCATGTCGCCGCCATAGCGGTCGCCGCGCTGGTTGGTGGCCGACCAGAAGAACTGGTCGATCAGGTAGCCGTGCGCGCCATGAATCTCGACGCCGCTGGCGCCGATCGCCACCGCGTCGCGCGCGCCCTGGGCATAGGCCTCAATCACCGTCTCAATTTCGGCCTCGGTCGCGGGCGTCCCAAAGGGCTTGCCGGGCTCGTAGACGCCGGAGGGCGAAATCGAGGGCGCGCTGGCGTTCGGCGGGTTGGCGGTGAGGGAGCGGTGGCCGCCGATGTGCCAAAGCTGGGGAATGAACGCCGCGCCCGCCGACGTCACCGAGGCCGCGATCGTCTTCCATTGGTTCAGGGCCGGGCCATGGAAGTTGGGGATGTCCGCGTGGTCGACCGCCGCCGGATGGTTGATCGCGACGCCTTCGGTGATGATCACGCCGACGCCGGCCTCGGCGCGCCGGCGGTAGTAGTCGGCGACGGCCTGGTTCGGAACGCCGCCCGGCGAGAAGCGTCGGGTCATCGGCGACATGACTACGCGATTGCGAAGCGCGAGACCCGCCACGGTGGTCGGCGCGAAAAGCGTGGAAGTAGACACCGCGAATCCTCCAGGTGCGTGCACGGGCCGAGGCGTCTCGCCCCAGGCTTTGAGCTGGGTTTTCGCAACGACTAGGCGGGGGCGGCGGTCAGGCGCATCAAAGTTCGCGATCGCGCCGCGCGCATCACCCACGTGATTTATGGAGGCGATGGGACGGCCTGCGCGGCGACGCTCCCGTCGCCTCTTAGACCTTCCAGGAAAGAGACCTCGGGAGGCCGCCTTGAACTGGAACTATGGTGACATCTTCGACGCGGTCGCGCGCGCAGCGCCGCCCGAGCGTCCCGCCCTGATCTGGCGCGATGTGGTCGTCAGCTGGGGCGAGTTTGATCGCCGCACCAACAATCTGGCCAGGGCTCTGATTGATATTGGTCTCAAGCCGGACGCCCGGATCGGGATCCTGTGTCGCAATCACCCGGCCTATCTGGAGTTCCTGGTCGCCGGCGTGAAGGCGCGGCTGCTGACCGTTAATCTCAACTACCGCTACACGGCCGACGAGATCGCCTATGTCCTAAACGACTGCAACGCCGAGGTGCTGTTCTACCAGTCGGACTTCGACGGCATGCTGGCGTCGTTGCGGGAGCGGCTGCCCGGCGTACAGGCCTGGGTGCGGATCGAGAACGAGCGCTCGCCTGAAGCCCCCCCGGAAGGCGCACTGTCCTACGAAACCCTGGCGCGGACCGGCGACGGCAAGCCGCTGGACATCACCCGCTCGGCCGACGACGGCTATCTGCTCTACACCGGCGGCACGACCGGCAAGCCCAAGGGCGTGCACTGGTCCACCGATCAGTCCCGGCGCGTCCAGCTGGAGTCGCCGCTGATCGCCCGCGTCCCCCAGACCATGGAAGAGCACCTGGAGACCGTCCGCGCCACCGACAGCCGGATCATTCCGGCTTGTCCGCTGATGCATGGCTCGGGCAGCAATTCGGCCATGGGCGATCTGCTCAATGGCGGGACGGCGATCATCCTGTCCGGCGACCGGTTCGACGCGGCCCAGCTGTGGCGCGAGGTCGAGAAGCATCGCGCCACGCGGGTCTCGATCGTCGGCGATGTCTTCGCCAAGCCCATGTTGAAGGCGCTGGACGACGCGCCGGGCGCCTATGACCTGTCCAGCATGCGGGCGATCAGTTCCGCAGGCCTGACCTGGTCCAAGGAGGTCAAGGAGGGGCTGCTGCGGCACATGCCCAACATCGCGCTGGTCGACATCCTGGGCGCATCGGAAGCCTCTGGGCTGGGCTACTCGGTGGCCAAGGCGGGCAAGATCCCGGAGACCGGCGTGTTCGACGCCGCACCCCTGACTGTTCTGATCGACCCGGATACGGGCGCGATCATGCCGAAGGATCGGCCCTCCGAGGGCTTCATCGCCCGCAGCGGCGCCATGGCCAACGGCTATTTCGGCGATCCGGAGAAGACGGCGGCCACCTATCGGGTGATCGACGGCGTGCGCTACGCCGTGCCCGGCGACTTCGCCCGTTGGATGCCGCCCAATCAGTTCACCCTGATCGGCCGAGGCAACCTGTCGATCAACACTGGCGGCGAGAAGGTCTTCCCCGAGGAGGTCGAGGAGGCGCTGAAGCTGCAGCCGGGCGTCGCCGACGTGCTGGTGGTGGGCCAGCCCGACGACAAGTGGGGCAAGATCGTCGTGGCGATCCTGAAAGCCGACGGCGTGTTCGACGAGGCGCGCGTTCGGGCGGGCCTGGCTCAGACGCTGTCGGCCTATAAGCACCCTAAGCGCTTCGTATTGGTGGACACCGTGCCCCGGCACGAGAGCGGTAAGGCCGACTACCGCACCGCGATCGCGATCGCGCTGGCGACCGAGACCGCCTGATCTTTGGCGCCTAACGGCGCGGCGGCCAGGCGTTCATCGACTGGCCGCCGATCGCCATCAATTCGCCGGTTCGGGCGAACAGGCGGATGTCACCATGGGCGAAGCCCGAACGGATGCCCTGGATTCGCGCGTCGCAGAGGATCCAGTCTGTTTCGACGCGCCGGATCACTCGCAAGGTGTTGTCCAGGCTCACCCCGCCCAGGCCGCCTCCCAGCGCCTTGCTGAGAGCATAGGGCGTGAAGTCGCCAAAGAGGGCCAGGACGCTGATGTCCATCGGCAGCGCCTGGCGCGCCCGCACCCAGAAGACGGTCCTGCCGCTGTCGGCCAGCTTTCCGGTCGGCTCGGTCTCCGCGAAAGCGCCGGGCGGGATGCGCATCTCCAGGGTCTCGAGCAGCGTGCCGGGTTCCTGGCCGTGGGGCCACAGCTTGGCCGTTTCGCAGGCCTCTGGCGGGGGAACATCGGGCGCCGCATCCCAAGCATGGTCGAGCGGCTCGTCCCGGACGCCCAGGGCCGCCGTGGCGAGGAAGATCTCGCGATCGCCCACACGGCCGACCACGCACGCCTGAGAGACCGTTCGTCCAGGTCCTGGAACCTGGATGGTCAGCTCAAGTGTCTCCTCGGGGCGTACGGGGCTCAGAAACTGGATCGTCGACCAGACGATCGGGCGTTGGAGATGATCCTCCAGAGCCGCCAGGGCTGAACCGAAAAGCACGCCGCCAAAGACGAAGACATTGCCAGGAGGGCCAACGCACAGGCGTCGGTCGGCGATCAGGGTCTGGCGCGACGAACCCGGCGTCGCCTCGAAGCGCATCAGGCGGGATGGCGAAGTGTTTTCGGGCGCCGTCGAGGCGTTCTGGTCGGTCATCTGCGTTTCCTCGCGGCGTCCGGGCCAAGGCCAGGGGACGCCAGGCTCAGCCATTCGACGGGCGGGCGGATTCGATCAAGGGCGCGCTAGCGTCGACCCCCAACAGACACATCCGTGATGTTCGCGCGCCAAGACGGCCGCGTCTGGCGAAGGGGAGGGTGTCGCCGCGACAAAGGGGCGTTCCTGAGGGAGATCGCCATGACCGCGTCGCAACAACCGACCGCAAGCCAACAACCGACCCGGATCGACGCGCTCGTTATCGGCGCGGGTTTTGGCGGCATGTACGCCGTTCACAAGCTGAGCGGCATGGGCCTGACCGTCCAGGGCTTCGAGGCGGGCGGCGACGTCGGCGGGGTCTGGTACTGGAACCGCTATCCGGGCGCGCGTTGCGACCTGATGAGCCTGGACTACTGCTATTCGTTCTCGCCCGAGATCGAGCAGGAATGGACCTGGAGCGAGCAGTTCGCCGCGCAGAGCGAAATCCTGGCCTACGCCAACTTCGTCGCGGATCGTCTGGACCTGCGCCGACACTTTCTGTTCGAGACCTGGGTCACGGGCGCGGCCTATGACGAGGCGGCCAATGTCTGGCGCGTCACGGTTGATGATGGCCGGGTGTTCGAGGCGACCTACTGCGTAATGGCTTCGGGCCCGCTGTCGATTCCCAAGGGCGTTCCGTTCGAGGGCGCCGAGGACTTCGAGGGCGAGATCCTGCTGGCCGCCAAGTGGCCGCACACGCCCGTCAGCTTCGAGGGCAAGCGTGTCGGTCTGGTCGGCACCGGCTCGACAGGCATCCAGATCGTGCCGGAAGTCGCCAAGACCGCCGGAGCCCTCACGGTCTTCCAGCGCACGCCGAGCTTCACCCTGCCAATGCGAAATGTGACGCTGGAGCCGGACTATGTCGCCGAGTTGAAGCGCAACTACGCTGGCATTCGTCAGGTAGCGCGCAACAGTCCGCTGGGCGGTGTGCGGCCTCAGTCGACCCGGCCGTTCTTCAGCGTCACGCCCGAGCAGCGTCGCGCCCTGATGGAGGACTCCTGGGCGCGGGGCGGTCTGGCGTTCCTGGGCACCTTCTCGGATCTTCTGGTCAATCCCGAGGCCAACGACCAGGTCGCCGAGTTCGTGCGCGGCAAGATCAGTGAGGTCGTCACCGACCCGGTCACGGCCGAGAAGCTCAAGCCGCGCGGCTATCCGATCTTCGCCCGCCGTCCGTGCCTGGACACGCACTACTACGAGACCTTCAACCTGCCGCATGTCAAACTGCATGACTGCCTGGAAAGCCCGATCGTCAAGATCACCCCCGCGGGGCTGCTGACCGAAGCAGGCGAGGTCGAGCTGGACGTGCTGATCTTCGCCACCGGCTATGACGGCCTGACGGGCGCGCTGCTCAACTTCGATGTGGTCGGCCGGGGCGGCCTGCAGCTACGGGACAAGTGGCGTGACGGGGCCAAGTCGCACCTGGGTCTGATGATCTCTTCATTCCCGAACCTGTTCCTGGTCTGTGGCCCCAACGGTCCGGCCGCTCTGGCCAACATCATCACCTTGGACCAGCAGAACATCGACTGGATCGCCGACGCGATCACCCACATGCGCCAGGAAGGTCTTGCGACGATCGAGCCGACGGAAGCGGCTGAAGAGGCCTGGATGAACACCGTCTATGGCCTGGCGGAGCTCACGCTCGTCTCCAAGGCCAACACCTGGTATGTGGGGGGCAATATCAGCGGCAAGCCGCGCGGCTTGAGCATGTATACCGGCGGCTTCCAGCGCTACAGCGAAGCGTGCCGTCTCGCAGCCGAGAACGGCTACAAGGACTTCGTTTTCGCCCGGGCGCCTGCGTCTCAAGACGTGCGAGGTCTTGAGCGGGCGAGCTAGGGAAGGCGCGCGCGAAGCACTAAGGGCGGCGTCGCTCGGCGGCGCCGCCCCTGCTGTTTCAGCCGCCGCGCTTGAGGGTTTCGCGGGCGATGATGAGTTGCTGGATCTGGCTCGTGCCTTCGTAGATGCGGAAGATGCGGACATCACGAAACAGACGTTCGATCCCGTAGTCTGCAACATAGCCCGCGCCGCCGAAGAGCTGAACGGCTCGATCCGCGACCCGGCCAACCATCTCGGATGCGAAGAGCTTGGTGGCCGCCGCCTCGAGCGTGACATCCTGGCCGGCGTCGCGCTTGCGAGCGGTGTCCAGCACCAAAGCCTTGGCGGCGAGCGCCTCGGTCTTGCTGTCGGCGATCATCGCCTGGATCAGCTGGAAGTTAGCGATCGGCTGGCCAAACTGCTTGCGTTCGCGCGCATAGGCCACGCAGTCGGCGATTAGGCGCTCGGCAACGCCAACGCATACCGCTGAGATATGAACGCGGCCGCGATCCAGCACGCGCATGGCCAATGTGAAGCCCTCGCCCTCGGCCCCCAAGCGGTTACCCACCGGCACGCGGACATCCTCGAAAACGACGTCATGAATGTGTGCGCCTTGTTGGCCCATCTTCTTTTCGGGCTTGCCGACACTGAGACCAGGCAGGCCCGCCGGAACCAGGAAGGCCGACACGCCAGCGCCACCTTGGACGGCCGGATCGGTGCGCGCCATGACTGTGAACAAGTGAGCACGGCCGGCGTTCGTGATGTAGCGCTTCACGCCGTTAAGAACGTAGTGGTCGCCGTCAAGGACTGCTCGGGTTTGTACCGAGCCACTGTCGGATCCTGCTTCGGCCTCCGTCAGAGCGAAGGCTGTGATGGTTTCGCCCGAGGCGATGCTCGGTAGCCAACGCGCTTTCTGCTCTTCATCGCCGAACATCACCAGGCCTTGGCTGCCGATACCGACGTTGGTGCCGAATGCCGAACGGAAAGCGGGCGCGGCGTGGCACAGGGCCATGACGATCCGCGCTTCTTCTTCAAGGTTCAGGCCCAAGCCCCCATAGGTTTCCGGGATCGACAGGCCAAACAGGCCCAGCGCCTTCATTTCTTCAATCAGTTCGGGGGGTATGGCGTCGTCCTCAGAGGCCTTGCTCTCGGCCGGTCGCAAGCGCTCGGAGGCGAACCGCTCGATCGTCTCGATCAATGCGCTGAGTGTTTCTGGTTCGATCATTTGCGGGTCCTTGTCACTTTGCTAGAGGCGCTCGAAGGCCAGGGCCGCGCCCGGGCCGGCGCCGATGCAGAGGGTGGCGAGACCCCGGTTGCCGCCGCTCGCCTCCAGTTGACGCAGAGCGGTGAGCACTAGGCGCGCGCCGTAGCGGCCGATCGGGGTGCGGATCCCGTCACAGATATGGGCGGTGTCGTTCATACGTTGTCCTTTGGCTCATCCCACAAGCGCAGCGGTAGGAAGGGGCCGAACGAGCGTCAACAATGCGGGGAGCGACGCTGCAAACCGCACGTATGGGATTTGCGAAAGCCGTGTTCAGAGGGCCGTCAGGCCAATTGCGCCCGGTGGAGGCGAGCCCATACGCGACCGTTTCAGGCTGCCGCCTTCTCTTGCAGGTGAAGGTTGGGTCGCCGCATCAGATGTCGCTGGACGGAGAAGGTGCTGCACACCGCGTCGTGGGCGCCATTTGTTTCGCCTTCCGCTCTGTCCGACCTGGGTCGGGAACGGAAACGAACGCTAGAACAGGATAAGGCGAAGGTCTGGTTGTTGGGGCGGCGCCAGTTTCCTTCGGCGCTCCTCCCCCATAGGGGGAAGAAGGGAGCGCACCTTCTGCCCCCTATGGGGGCGGACGACCATGCAAAGCATGGTCCGGTGGGGGCCTGCGGCCTGTCCGACTTCCACCCCTTCGCGGACCTTCACGGCGTCCGCCCCGGCGCCAGAATCTAGAGAGCGAGGGCCTACGCATAGCTCTCAGTTCCGACCGCCTCTGATGCGCGGCTAGCCCTGCAGGCGCGCGGCGAGAGCCAGGATCGGCGGCGCGAAGCCGAGGCCGGCGATCAGGAGCTGGGTCAGGATGATCGCGCCCGTCCCCCAGGCGTAAGCGGGATGGACCTTGCCGCGCGTGGCCCGGTCATAGAGGACCGCGACCAGGACATAGAGCAGCATGGTCCCGCTGACCGCCCAGCTGGCCCAGGGGCCAAGCAGGGGCATGGGCAGAAGTCGGCCTAGGGCTGGGCTCATGACCATGATCGTGCCGCACAGCATCAGCCGCTTGTGCCAGGCGGCGTCGCGGCGCAGGGCCACCGCAGCCAAGGTCAGCGCCGCGAAGGTCAGGACTCCGGCGACGTCCAGCACGAGAAAGACGCCCGGCGGGAAGAAGGGGGGCACACGGTGCAGCACCAGAGCCATCACCGTCGTGTGGATTCCGACGGCCACCATGACCAACACCCAGCCCGCGCCGAACACCCCCAGGGTGCGGTGAAGGCCGAAGTTTCCCCGGGTCACCAGTGCGTTCTGCACGAGGTAGAGCGCGATCCAGAGGCTGAATACGGCCGCGTGGAGATGCACGTGCCAGGGCGCGCTGGCGAAGGCGGTCTGGGGGCGCGCGAAGCTGACCGAGAAGCCGACCACCACGGTCAGGGCGATGGCGATCGCCATGATCAGGAAGAAGCCGCGGTCGGACGTGGCACGGGTCGGTTCGCGGCCTCGCGCGATGGAAGTGGGATGGTCGGTCATCTTGTTCAAAGCCCCCGTTCTGGACGCCCGATGAGGAGGCGGTCACTTGCCGGTGAGAAAGGACCGGGACCTGTTGGAAAACTGATTTCTTCCTGATGACCTTGGCGTATCAAGGTTACGCGGGCGGACCAGGGGCGCATGACCGAAGTATTGGCGGATCAGGCTGAGATGGCTCTGGGCGTGGCGCGGCTGCGCCCGTCCTCATGCGAAGTCAGTATCGACGGCCGCGATCACGTGCTCGAGCCTCAGGTCATGCGCGCCCTCCTGGTGCTGGCGCGAAGTCAGGGCAAGGTGGTGTCCCGCGCGGCGCTCGTCGACGCCGCCTGGGACGGTCGGGCCGTCAGCGAGGATGCGATCAACCGCGTCATCTCGCGCCTGCGCAAGCTGGCCGCAGAGACTGGCGCCTTCACCCTGACCACCCAGCGCAAGGTCGGCTATCGCCTGACTGCAGTTGAGGTGGCTTCCGCTCCGGCGGCAGAGCCCGCGATCCCGAGGTCCGCGCCGCTGCGCTGGCGCTACGCATGGCCGGGCCTGCTTGCGGCGGTGGCGCTGCTGATCGCGGGCCTTGCCGTCTGGCGGCTGCTGCCGCCGCGTGCGCCAGAGATCGCTAGCCTGACAGTCGTCGCCCTGCGGCCCGCGAACCCGGAGCTGGCGCCGGAGGCCGCGCGGCTGACGGCCGATCTGACGACGACCTTGTCGCGGATGAAGGGGCTGCGTGTGGAGTCCGAGGGCGCGCAGCGAGAATCCGGCGACAAGCCCGCCCTGCTGCTGGGCGGCGTCGTCTCTCCAGCCGAGCCCGGCCTGTCATCGCAGCCGGCCGTGGCGCTGACCCTCACCGATCGCCGCAGTGGCGCGCGGGTCTGGAGCGCGGCCTTCGATGCGCGGGGCGTGGTGGACCCGACCGTACGCGAGCGGGCCCTTTCGGCGGTCGCCCGCTATGTCGCCATCTGGCTGGGGGATCGGGTGCAAGGCGTCCCCGCCGCGCGCGAGCCGGCCAATCCCGAGATCACACGCTTGGTGGCCGAGGCTCGGCAGACCCTGTCGGCTGCGCACAAGGCGCGCCACAATCGCGACTGGGCCACCTTCACCCGCCTGGAACGCGAGACGAGGGCGGTCCAGGCCAGGGTTCTGGCCATGGACCCCGACGCCGCGCCCGGTTTGATGCTGGGCTATCAGGTCGAGGCGGTTCCGGAGTTTCAGCGCCCCGATGAGACGGCGCAGGCCTATCAGGCGCGCCAGCAGCGCGCGGCGCGGTTCCTGGCGCAGGCGATCGCCGCAGATCCCGACGACACCGAGGCCCTGGCCGCCACCGCCCGTGACTTCCGACGCGCCCTGCGCTGGGAGGAGGCCGACAAGTTGCTGGAACGCGCGGTGGCGATCGATCCTAACTCGCCGGACGCTAACACCTGGTACGCCTACGGCCTGGCGCTTTCGGGGCGTTGCGAGGCGGCGCTGCGCCACGCCCGGATAGCGGCGGGTCTCTTGCCGGGAGACGACTGGCGGGCGATGGCCGTGCCCCGGATGCAGCACTGCGCGGGGCGGACATCGGTCGCCGTGGCGGATTACCGGAAGCTTCTGGACCGTTCGCCCGGCAATGTCTTCGTGCTTCACGACCTCTATCTCATGCGGCTGGGGGCAGCGGACGCGGCCGGCCTCCGCGCCGACGCCGACGAGGCGGTGCAGCGGCGCTGGCGCGGTCGGCGCGACCGGCGGCGGCGTATTCGAACGCCAGCATGAAGGCCTGATCGCCCCAGGTGCTGCCGAACTTCACCTCGCCCGAGCCTACGAAGGCCTCGGGTCCGCC
>VYKS01000095.1_pt1 | contig 59330 bp, 66 predicted proteins | sample 5114511 | NCBI WGS metagenome assembly VYKS01 (sample SAMN12291795, study PRJNA351875) | freshwater metagenome | isolation source: freshwater lake | place: USA: Michigan, Gull Lake | collected 2011-07-05 | reverse complement strand
GGACGTCCGCCACTGCCAGCCGCAGCCGCCGCGCCGGCGCCCGAACTGGCCACGCCACTGGCGACCATCTGCGCGGCGGCGGCGCCGGCCATCGCAATGCCCCCAACGACCACGCCTGTCCCGACGGCGGCGCCCGCGCCCAGCTGCGGCGCGCCCGACACCAGGCCCGAGGCCACGCCTGGCCCGAAGATCGACAGCCCCAGAAGCGTCAGGGCGGCGAGGGCCATGGCCAGGACCTCTTCGAGCGTCGGCTGGCCACCGGCGGCGCGGGTAAACTCGGAAAAAAGCGAGGAGCCGATGCCGACGACGATGGCCAGCACCATGACTTTGACGCCGCTGGCGATGACGTTGCCCAGCACCTTCTCGGCCAGGAACGCGGTACGGCCGAAGAGACCGAACGGGACGAGGACGAAGCCGGCCAGGGTGACCAGCTTAAACTCGATCAGTACGACGAAGATCTGAACCGCGATGATGAAGAAGGCGACGATCACGAAGAGCGCCACCAGCAGCAGGACAACGATCTGGACGATGTTCTCGAAGAAGCCCGGGAAGCCGCCCAGCTCGGCGGCCGCTTCCAGCAGCGGCTTGCAGGAGGACACGCCCAGCGCCGCCAACTTGCCCGGCCGAAGGAAGTCGTCGGCCGAAATCCCGGCGCCCGAGGCCTTCAGGCCCAGGCCCGAGAAGCTCTTCAACACCACGAAAGACAGGGTCTGGAAGTTGCCGATCAGGAACGCGAAGAACCCGACATAGAGGGTCTTCTTGATCAGACGGGCCAGCACGTCCTCATTCGACGCCCAGGCCCAGAAGAGCGCCGCCAGGGTGACGTCGATCGCCACCAGGGTCGTGGAGAGGAACGCCACCTCCCCACCCAGGAGCCCAAAGCCACTATCGAGGTATCGGTTGAAGGTATCGAAGAAGCGATCGATGACGCCGACGTCGCTCATGACGCGGCCCCGCCGAAGAAGCGGGTGCGGGCCGACGCCCAGGCGGCCCGGCAGCGCGCGTCCTGTCCGCCGGCCTCGCCGAGGCCCTGGCAGCGCGACAGCTCTGGATCACGCGGGCCGATGGCCGGCTTCGTGACCGATGAAGGCTGGGACGCCCCGCCCGCCAAGACAGCGGCGCCCAGTAGAATGATGAGTGCTGTCCCCCAAACGAGGGCTTTGGTCACGGCGTGCCGGCGCTCCCCATGAACTTGGAGAAGCGGGCCTTGGCGTCGGCGCGCGCGGCGGCGCGGTCGGCGGCTTCCAGGGCCTGGGCCCGTCCTTGGGCGGCGCTGAGCGCCAGAAGATCGGCCAGTTGCTGGGCTTGCAGGGCCAGGAGCTGGTTGCCGGCTTGGGCGGCTTGCAGCCCGCCCACCGCGCCCTGGCTTTGGCCGACCAGGGCCGCCAGCTGGTCGCGGCTGGCGCCCATGCCGCCGACCACGCCGGCCTGGACCTTCAGAGCGTCCTGAAACCCCGACACGGCCGCGCCCCAGCGCGCATCGGCGCGCTGCGTCAGGGCCGCGTCCGTCACCGATAGGTCAACGGCCCCGTACTGGGTGCGGAAGGCTTCGCGGATCTGGGTGACGTCGTAGGCCAGGCCCTGGGCCTGCCCCAGAAGCTCCCGGGTGCGATCGACCTGAGCCTGCAGCGCCGCGAGGGACGAGTATGGCAGGCTGGCCAGGCTCCTGGCCTGGCCGATCAGCATCTGCGCCTCGTTCTGCAGCGAGCTGATCTGGTTGTTGATGGTCTGCAGGGCGCGAGCGGCCTGCAGGACGTTTTGGGCGTAGTTGGTCGGATCGAAGACCGTGAACTGGGCTCGAGCCGTGGAGGTCGCGAGCGGCCCGGCGGCGAGCAGGCTCGCAACGACGACGCCCGCCAGGCGGCGACGGTTGAGGATCATGACGAAGTCTCCGGGGAGGTGCTCGCCGGGACGGCCGATCCGCCCGGCAGGAGGGCTGCGGCCCAGGTCAGGCGCTTGGCGCGCAGCCAGGCGGCGGCAAAGCCGCGCTTGCCATGGCTCTTGAGGACCTTGCCGATCAGCGCCTGGTCGGCTTTCGAAGACGCCGCGCTGAAGGCCAGCGCCACGGGCCCCAGACCAAGATCGAACAGGCGGTCCCCGACCCGCGATTGCAGGTAGTAGTCACGGGCCGGCGTGGCGCGGGCCAGGATCTCGATCTGCCGCGCGTTGAGACCGAACCGCGCATAGGCGGCCGCGCCTTGCGGTTCCAGCGCCCGGGGGTTGGGCAGGAAGATCCGGGTCGGGCAGCTTTCGATGATCGCCGCGGCGATGGCGCTGCTGGTGACGTCGGCCAAGGACTGGGTGGCAAAGACGACCGAGGCGTTCTTCTTGCGCAGGGTCTTCAGCCACTCGCGCAGCTGCGCGCCGAAAGCTGGGTCGTCGAGCGCCAGCCAGCCCTCGTCGATCAGGATCAGGGTCGGCCGGCCGTCCAGGCGCCGACCGATGCGATGGAAGAGGTAGGCCAGGACCGCCGGCGCGGCCGCCAGACGCGCCAGACCCTCGGTCTCGAAGACCTGGACGTCGCCCTCCCCTAGCCGCTCGCCGGCGCCATCCAGGAGCCGGCCGTGTGGGCCGCCCAGGACGAACGGCGCGAGCGCGGCCTTCAGAGGCGGGCTGGCCAGCAGCGCCACCAGACCCGTCAGGGTGCGCTCGGCGGTCGGCGCGCCGGCCAGACTGCCCAGCGCCGCCCAGAGGTGCTCGCGCACCGCCGGGGTGATGGTCACGCCCTCTCGGGCGAGGATCGCCGCTAGCCATTCGGCGGCCCAGGCGCGCTCCTCGGGCTGGTCGATCATCGACAGCGGCTGAAGGGTCGGGGCCTTGCCGCCCTCGCCCGACAGGTCATGGAAGTCGCCGCCCATGCCGAGCACGGCGGCGCGACTGGAGGCGCCGAAATCGAACGCGAAGACCTGGGCGCCCGGATAGCGCCGGAACGACATGGCCAGCATGGCCAGAAGCACGCTCTTGCCCGCGCCCGTGGGGCCGACCACCAGGGTGTGGCCGACGTCGTCGACGTGGAGGCTGAGACGAAACGGGGTCGAACCGGCCGTCCGGGCGATCAGCAGCGGCGGCCCGTCGAGATGGCGGTTGCGTTCGGGTCCGGCCCAGACCGCCGAGAGCGGCGCCAGGTGGGCCAGATTCAGGGTCGAGAGCGGCGGCTGACGGAGGTTGGCGTAGGCATGACCCGGCAGCGTTCCCAGCCAGGCTTCCACGGCGTTGACGCTCTCGCGGATGACCGTGAGCTCGCGGCCCTGGATGACCTTCTCGACCAGGGCGAGCTTGGCGTCGGCGCGGGCGGGATCATCGTCCCAGACCACGACGCTGGCGGTGACATAAGCGTAGGCGACGGCGTCCCGGCCGAGGTCCTGCAGGGCGAGATCCGCCTCGCCAGCCTTGTTGGCCGCATCATTGTCGACGAGGGCCGACGGCTCCTGGGTCAGGGCCTCGCGCAGCAGCGTCAGCACCGACTTGCGCTTGGCGAACCACTGGCGGCGGATCTTGGTCAGCAGGCCCGTGGCGAGTGTCTTGTCCAGGCACAGGGCCCGGGTCGACCAGCGGTAGGCGAAGGCCAACCGGTTGAGATCGTCCAGCAGGCCCGGCGTCGTCGCGGGCGGGAAGCCCACGATGGTGAGGACTCGCAGGTGTGCGCGGCCCAGACGCGGCTCCAAACCGCCGGCCAGGGCCTCCGTCGCCAGGAGGCTGTCGAGATAGATCGGCGTTTGTGGAACCGCCACGCGCTGGCGGGTCGTCGAGACAGCGCCGTGCAGGACGCTCAAGGTCGCCGCGTCATCCAGCCAGGCCAGGCTGGGCATCAGGCCATCGAGCAGGGCCAGGAAGCGGTCGGTGCGATCGATGAAGGCGGCCAGCTCGGCGCGCCAGTCCACCTGGGCGCTGCTTTTGCCCTCGACGAACAGCCGCTCGATCTTCCCCCGCTGCTCGGCCGGCGGCAGGTAGCTGAGGGTCAGGAAATAGCGGCTCTCGTAGTGCTCGCCGCTTTCCACGAAGTCGGCGCGCCGCTCTTCCTCGACGAGACCCGAGACCGGATCGGGAAAGACGCTGGTCGGATAGGCCGCCGAGGGATCACGCCGTGCTTCGACGAAGATCGCCCAGCCCGAGCCCAGACGCCGCAAGGCGCCGTTGAGGCGAGCAGCGACCGCGGCGACCTTCGCGTCGGTGGAACTGTCGAGATCAGGACCGCGAAACTCGGCGGTGCGCTGGAAGCTTCCGTCCTTGTTCAGCACCACGCCGGGGGCGACCAGAGCCACCCATGGCAGGTAGTCGGCCAGAAGCGTGGGTCGGCGGCGATATTCGCGAAGGTCGAGCATGGCTCAGACCTCCAGGTGGGCCGGCAGGCGCACGTGGCGGCGGCCGACATCGAAGATCTGCGGATCGTGGCGCGCGGCCCAGACGGCCAGCCCATGGCCGACCAGCCAGACCAGAAGCCCCACGATCCAAAGGCGCAGGCCAAGGCCGAGGGCCGCGGCCAGGGTGCCGTTGACCAAGGCGATCGCGCGTGGGGCGCCGGCCAGAAGCATCGGTTCGGTCAGGGCCCGATGGACGGGCGCGGCGAACCCCAGAGCGCGATCGCCGGCCATCAGACCAGCGCTCCGCCGCCGAACGAGAAGAACGACAGGAAGAAGGAGCTGGCGGCGAAGGCGATCGACAGGCCGAAGACGATCTGGATCAGCTTGCGTGAGCCGCCGGAGGTCTCACCGAACGCCAGGGTCAGGCCCGTGACGATGATGATGATCACCGCGATGATCTTGGCGACCGGCCCTTCGACGGACTCCAGGATCTGCTGCAGCGGCTCTTCCCAGGGCATGCCCGAGCCGGCGGCCTGGGCCTGGGCGCTGAGCAGGGTCAGCCCGCCGGCAAGGCCGGCGATGATCCAGGGCTTGAGCTGGGGAAACCGATCGCGAAAACGACGCGCACGGGACGGCAGGCCGGGCGGCCGATGAGCAGGCATAGGGGCGCGCGGCAGGGCAAGGCTCGTGAACACGAAACCATCTCCTTCAACGATGTCGGGGTTTGGGGGGCTTAGGGTCTCAGGCGGGGCTGAGCTGGTAGGCGCCGTCGGGCGCCTGGCCCTCCAGGCGGACAAGGTCGATCAAGCGTCGCGCTCGCCCGCGTCCGGCGAGCACGGCGATGACATCGATGGTTTCGGCGATCAGGCCTCGCGGCACGGTGACCACCGCTTCCTGGATCAGCTGTTCCAGGCGCAGCAGCGCCCCCAGGGCCGAGCCGGCATGCAAGGTGCCGACGCCGCCGGGGTGCCCAGTGCCCCAGGCCTTGATCAGGTCGAGGGCCTCGGGCCCGCGCACCTCGCCGATAATGATGCGGTCGGGCCGCAGGCGCAGGGACGAGCGGACGAGATCGGTCAGGCTGGCGACACCCTCGCGAGTGCGCAGGGCCACCTGGTTGGGCGCCGTGCACTGCAGCTCGCGCAGGTCCTCCAGCAGGATCACCCGGTCGCCGCCCATGGCGATCTCGGCCAGGAGCGCGTTGACCAGGGTGGTCTTGCCGCTGGAGGTCGGGCCCGCCACCAGGATGTTGGCGCGGTCGGCGACGGCCTTGGCCAGCACCCGCCCTTCCCGCTCGGTCATGACGCCGGCGCGAACATAGTCATCGAGCCGGAACACCAGGCTCGCGGGTTTGCGAATGGAGAAGGTCGGGGCGGCCGCCAGCGGCGGCATCAGGCCCTCGAAGCGCTCACCCGTGCCGGGGAGCTCGGCAGACAGCCGCGGCTGCTGCGCATGGATCTCGGCGGCCACATGGTGAGCGACCAGCCGCAGGATCCGCTCGGCGTCATCAGCCGAAACCGACAGGCCAGCATCGATCAGGCCCGCGTCGAAGCGGTCGATCCACACCCGACCATCGGGATTGAGCATGACCTCGGCGACGCCGGGGTCTTCGAGCCGCGCCAGGAGCAGCGGGCCCAGGGCGGTGCGCAGCATCTGGCGGCTGCGCTCACGTCCTGCTTGGGTTTCGGAAAGGTCCACGACAGATCCCCGTTGGCTACGGGGATGAGTAAGAAGACCGTGAATTGGCCGATCTCAACAGCCAAATCGGCGGATCGGACAGTGGCGTAGAAAGACAGGCAAACGGCGGCGAGCGCCCCTTCCTGTCAGGCGAAAAGCGCGGTCTCGGCCGCTGCGACACCGCCGTCTCGAGAAGCCCGACTGGCGCGATGGGCAAAGGACCAGGCGTCACCCAGAAGGTCTGCCGTCACGCCCGCGTCTATCGCCGCCAAGCGGATGAGCACGATACCCGCCTTGCGACGCCGACCGGGCTCGGGGGCGACACCTGCTCCCAGTGACAGCGCCCAGGCCTGGCGAGACGGCGCGACCTTGACCACGGCCCAGCCCTCCGCCGGCCAGCCCAAGGTCGCGAACGCCTTGCCGCCCACGCGGAACTGAACCGTCTCCAGGATCGGTTTGACCTGGACGGCAGGTCCGAGCGCCAGCGCCAGTGCGGAAAATTGGTCAGGGGTCATCGCAAGCCTCGTCGCGGTGAGATCAGCCGAGTCGCCCGCCCCATGCAAAATGTCGTGTTGCCCCGTCAGGATCGGTCGTGGGCTGGGCTGGGCCGCTGCGCAACGCCGCCCGGCCGGGCGCGTTGGCTCTGTCCAAGCCATGAGGAGACCCGATGACCAAGGAACGCAGCGATGACAACACCAAGTCGCCGCAAGAGGTCGCCGACCGGATCTGGGAGCTGGCCGAGAAGATCGACATCGGCATGTTCACCACCTGGGACGGCGAGCATCAGCACAGCCGGCCGCTGTCGGCCCGCGTTCGCCGCGACGAGCACGCGATCTATTTTCTCGTCGACGTCGAGGGCGACAAGAACGGCCAGGTCGAGCACTTCCCCGCCGTGTCGTGCGCCTGGGCCGACAACAGCCACTACAAGTACGCGGTGATGGCCGGATCAGCGCGGGTTAGCAACGACCGCGCCAAGATCACGTCGCTCTGGACGGACTTCGACAAGGCTTGGTGGGAAGACGCGAGCGACCCGTCGATCCGCCTGATCACCTTCACGCCCCACAACGGCGAACTTTGGGACAGCCCCGGCAAGACCGTGGCCTTGGTCAAGATGGTGGTGGCGGCGGTGACAGGCGCGGCGCCGCAGATGGGCGACAACGCCAAGGTCGATCTGTGAGACCAAGCTCGTCCGATCACGGATCAGCACCGGGAACGCGATGGGCGACTCGAGCGTAGTTTAAACGCCTCGCCCTCCGGGCCGCTGTCGCTGGATCAGGGCGAGCGTGTCGATGTAAATCAGCGGGAGGTCCGACAATGTCCGCTCACGTCAGCATCAGGAATTTGGTCGCCACTTGCAGCGCTCCTACGACGCGGCGCGATCGGACATCGCCGCGCCGCCGCGCCGCCGCCGTCCTCGAGCCGTGATGGCCTGACGCCCACCCGCGTCAGGCCGCATCCCGACGTCGACCACGAGGCCTCCGGCCTTAAGCGCTCGCCATGGGCTTGAGCGACACCAGCGCCCCGGACCTTCCGGGGCGCTATCTTTTGATCCGTCATGCAAGTCCCCCGGCGGACGGCAGCGATCGACCGGCGAAGAAACGCGGCGATGCGATCGCTTCCACCGCCCCCCAGCCTGGTTGCGTGGCGCCCGAAACAATCGACCAGGGCGCTCGAGGGTCGCCAGGCTAGGCCCGCAACGGCCAGGCGCGACTCGGCTCGCCGCCAAAAGGCGGGAAGAGGAACCGACCGGCACGCGCGCCGTCGCGCAAGCGGATCTCCAGGACCACGGGATCGCCGGCATCGGCCAACCGGTGGCAAATTTCGCGAGCGGCCTGTTCGGCGCGCGCGCCGGTCGGAAAGCGCGTGGGACTGTCTTCGAAGTCGCCGCGCACGCTCCAGCCGTCCTCTAAAGGCTCGACAAACACGTAGCAGGGCATTGTCATAACAGGGTCAGGCAGGATGGGACGGGTAGCGGCCGACCCTTCACGGGCCGGCCGCCGCCCCAACTCAAGAGAACGTTTCGCGGTCCAACCGCTTCAGCGCGGACAGGACCTCGCTGAGCGGCACGGGGGCCGGTGTTCCCAAGAGCCATCTCTGACTTGGACGATGCTCGACAGCACTGGCGTCCGACGCCCAGGCCGCGAGGATCTCGCGCTTCTCGGCAAGATCAAGCTCGGTGTCCTTGACGACCTCCAGCGGATGCAGGAATCCGACCGCAGGGCGTACGGGCCAAGACCGCACGCGCTCATTGGCCTTCGGATCGACGTGCATGGCGCGACCTCCTCAGGCCGCCAGTTCGGCCGCTGTCGCGACCGAGGCCTGAGCGGCGCGAGGACGAGCCGTCGGAACCGGTGCGCCGGTCGCCTGGCGCGCGCGCCTGGCGTCGTGCCCCGTTTCGGCCAGGCGATGTGGCGGCTGGGCTATAGCCCCGCAGGTGGCCAGCGCAGTCCTGGCGCACGCGGCCGAGTGACCGACACGGACCCTTGCGGCAGTTGGTGTTCGGAACCGAAACGCTGTGCTCATTTCCATCTCCTCGAAAGAAAACTGGACATGAAGAGCGCCGCGCGAAACGTCGGCGCCCCAGAGCCGGGACCCTGTCGGCCCCCGGCAAGCAGGCGATGAATTAGTTCGTCCTTCGCCCTGGTCAACAGGCCGACCAATGTCACCAGCAAATGACGCCGCGAAGGGACCCCCAGCGCCCCGAGGCGGGTTTGATGGCTCGCGGCGATGCGCCCTATCATCCGCGCCTCGACCTCGCGCGCTAAAGGCGCAAGGCCCCGCCTCCGCCGATCCCGACCAGACGTGGCCGGCGCTGTGATCGATCCGGTAAGCGCTCGCCTATCCTGACGCCCGCCCGGAGCGAGCACCGAACCGCAGGTCCCGCAGATCGGTCTAGTCGGCGGGCTCGGGCAGCGCTGGCCGGTTCTCGTCGTATTGCGGCGCCTCAAGGTGATCCAGCCAAGGTTCTCGCCGCACCGTCCAGCTTTCATACTGCGGGGAGAACAAGCCGATCTCGTCGAAGCTCCCCGACGACAGCTCGATCTCGCGGCCGCCCGCGCCGTCGCTGTTTTCGGCGAGAACACGGGACCCGCACTCGGGACAGAACCGCCGGACGTAGCCAGGCGAGCTAAGCCACGCTTGGGTGGTCCCGAGCACCTCGACCGCTTGCGGCGCGAAGACCACGAACGGATTGAAGGCGCTGGCGTGGGCCTTCCGGCAGGTCAGGCAGTGGCACAGCCCGCCGCGCTTGGGCTCGCCGGTGGTTTTCAAACGCACTGCGCCACAGGCGCAGCCGCCGGTCCGCTCGGCAACGTGGCTCATGGCCTTGCAACGCGCGGCCGCGCCGTTCGGACGCGAACCCAGCGGTCTTCTCGGGCGTTCGTCGGATTCGCCGAGGTTTGAGGACCACGACCATGCTGAACCTGAACACCGCCACGGCCGATGAGCTGGACACCATTGAGGTCCTTCACGGTCACGGCTTCGAGATCGTGCGCTATCGCGAAGAACGCGGCCGCTTCACGAGCCTGCGCCAGCTCGACGAAGTCCCCGGCCTCTCGGGCAAGACCGAGGGCGTCGAGGGCCAACTCATTGTCGGCTAGTCACGCTCCACTTCCGACGCCAGCCCGGACGGTTGCTGCCCTGCCCGGTCATGTCTGATCGACCACCCCTTCGAGCACCCTGTAGAGACGAGCCAGATCGATAGGCTTTTCGACGACGTCGTTCATGCCTGCGGCGCGATAGGCCTCGACCTGGTGCGCCATCACGTTGGCCGAGAGCGCCACGATAGGCGTTTGCCGACGACGCTGGTCGAACTCGATGCTGCGAATTCGTTGGGTGGCTTCCACACCGTTGAGCCGCGGCATCTGGATATCCATCAGGATCACGTCGAACGGCTCGGCGTCGAAGGCTTCCACCGCCGATAGGCCGTCGCCCACGATCAGGAGCTCAGCCCCCAAGGGGGCGAGCATCGATCGCAGGATCAACTGGTTGGTGGGGTTGTCCTCGGCCGCCAGGATGCGCAATGGCGCCGCCTCGGCGATCGGCGCGGACGGTGATTGTGCACCCGTCGCGCTATCGAACGGCGCAACGCGTTCCAGGGGCACGCAGACCTCGAACGTTGATCCTCGACCAAGCTCGCTATCGACCGTGACGTCGCCGCCCATGAGCCTGGCCAGCTGCCGGCAGATCGCCAGGCCAAGGCCCGTGCCGCTGAGCGCGCCAGATCCGCCACGGCTTGGGCCATGCCCCTGAGTGAACTTTTCGAAAAGCTGGTCAACGTCACCGGGGAAGATGCCGGGCCCAGTGTCGGACACCGCAACGCAGAGACCCAGCTGCGTGGCGCGCGCCGACACCGTGACGCTCCCCGCCTGTGTGAACTTCACGGCGTTGGAGACAAGGTTCGAAATGATCTGGCGCAGCCGAAGCTCATCGCCAATCCAACGCCCGGCCGCTTCTGGATCCACTGTAAGGTCGAGCGGCAGGTCACGCTGGGCCGCGAGGTAGGTGAACGGACCGCATGCGGCCGTCAATGCCGCCTGCAGGTCGAACGCCCGCTCCCGCATCTCGATGTGACCCGCCTCGATCTTGGCCAGGTCCAGGATGTCGTTGAGCAGCGCCATCAAGGTTTCGCCCGACTGGCGGATGATCGTCAGGCGCTCGCGTTGCAGGGGCGTGGGCCCTTCTGTCTCCATGACTTGCGCCATCCCCAAGATCCCGTGCAAGGGTGTGCGGATCTCGTGGGACACGTTGGCTAGAAAGGCGCTCTGGGCCGCGCTGGCGGCCTGCGCGGCGTCGCGCGCCGCCACCAGTTCGGCCTCGGCGGTGCGTTGCGCCGTGATGTCCTGGACCGCGCCGCGCAGAATATGACCGCTGGGATCAAGCTCGCCGAAAATCCGAACCCAGATGATCGTCTCATCATTGCGCGTGATGGGCACGTCGAGGGCGAACGGCCGGCCCGTTTCACGACAGTCCTGAAGGGCTTGACGCAACTGCCGGCGGTTCTCGCCGGTCAGCACCGAGTCCGCATCCTCCAGGGCAAGCCGGCGCGGTTGCTGGCCCATCAGCATCCAGATCTCGTCGGACCAAAAGATCTCGTCTCGCTGATAGTCGATTTCCCAGGCGCCAAGCTTGGCCACGAGGCCGGCCGCACGCAGGGCGGCGGACTGGCGCGCCATATCCCGCGCCACCTGTTCGGCGGTGAGCCGGCCCGTCACGAGGTCGGTGACGTCGCGCGTGCTGGCAAGGACCGCGACGACCTCGTGCCCGCCGGGGCTGCGCAATGGCGAGACTGTGAGATCGCAGTATCGAGGCCCCTTCGGCGTCTGGCAGGGGGTGGACAAGCGCAGCGTTGCCCCGGTCAGCGCGCCGGCGACGGCGTTCTGCGCCGCGTCCCGGAAGCCCTGGGGCAGGAAATCCGCCCACAGGCGTCCCTCCAGGACAGCGCTCGTCTCGCAGAGGAAGGCGCAACCAGCCGAATTGATCGCGTGAATTCGGCCATCGGGATCCAGGATCTTCACGCAGTCGGGACTGGCTTCGAGCACATCAATGAGGTTTCCCAGCCCATCAATGTCTATGCCGTCGAAGTGTATGGCCATGGCGGTCCGGTTACGCGCGCGGAGAGTTGTAGGGAAAGTTACGCGGAAACTGGCTACGCCACGGCGACGCGTAGGCGTCGTCGAACACGACTTGAGTGACAACCCCTGCCCCTCGCCCGCGTTCCACGCCAACGGCCCAGTCGCGAACACCTCTCAACTGCTGTCTGCTTGGGAACGACCGCTGACGCCTATCGTTGCTGTGCTGACGACGACCCTGATTGTTTCTGAGGAGATGTATCCATGGCCGACAACGGTAAACTCGACGCCATCGCGCTGTTGAAAGCCGATCACCGAAAGGTCGAGGATCTGTTCGCCAAGTTTGAGACCGCCAAGGGCGACGGCAAGAAGAAGGCGCTGGCCGAACAGATCTGCATGGAACTCACTGTCCATACCAAGATCGAGGAAGACATCTTCTACCCGGCCTGTGAGGGCAAGGTGGAGGAAGACCTCCTGAAAGAGGCCTACGTCGAGCACGACGGCGCCAAGGTGCTGATCGCCGAAATCGAGGCTGGCGGTCCCGACGACGAATTCTATGACGCCAAGGTCAAGGTGCTCTCGGAGATGATCGAGCACCACGTGAAGGAAGAGGAACAGCGCGTGGAGGGCATGTTCAGCCAGGCGCGCAAGGCGGGACTGGACATGGATGCGCTGGGCGAGCAGATGGCGGCCGAAAAGGCGCAGCTGATCGCCAACTACAAGGCTGGCGGCCTTCCCGTTCCCGAGACGCCGACCCTGGAAGGCACGACGCTCGCGCAGCACTGATGGACAAGCTGTTCGCCAAATTCGCGAACGCAACGGCCAAGGCGACGGGAAGCCCCGTCGCCTTTCTGCTTTGCGTCGCAGCTGTCGTGATCTGGGCCGTAAGCGGCCCGGTGTTCAAATTCTCCGAGACCTGGCAGCTGGTCATCAACACCGGCACGACGATCGTCACGTTCCTGATGGTGTTCCTGATCCAGAACACCCAAAATCGCGACGGCGTCGCCTTGCAGACCAAGCTTGATGAGCTGATCCGCGCCTCCGACGCGATGGACGAGTTCATGGGCATCGAGAAGCTCACAGACAAAGAGCTGGAAGCCCTGCACGCGCGCTGTCAGCGCGACGCTGAACGCAGCGCCAAGATCGCCGCCAGGGCAACGGCGGAACGGACGGCGCGGCAGGCGCCCAAGTCCAAGCCGGCGCGCTCCAACCAGAAGGCCAAACGCCCTGCCCCGCCCCGTTCTGGCGCGAAGGCCAAGCGGTCATGAGCGACGCGGCTTCGAAACCTGGCGGCGTCTTGGCCCAGCATGTCGAGGAGACGGTGGAGTCCGTCGTCAAACTCCACCGCGACCACGATAGCAAGGCAACAAGCTTGCAAAGGGCGATCGACAAGATCACCGAGCGCCTGGGGCGCCCGAGCGCGCCGCTCATCCTGCTATGCGTCGTCGGCGCCTGGACGCTGTTTGCCGCTGTGCGGGGTGGCGGCAAAGTGGATCAGCCGGCTTTCGCGTGGCTAGAGTTGGCCGCGACCGTAGCAGCCCTCATCGTATCGATCCTGATCCTGGTCACGCAACGGCGCGAAGACCTGCTCGCCGACCGCCGCGCTCAACTGACCCTGGAAGTGGCCCTCCTGGCAGATCGGCGCAGCGCCAAGATCATTCAGCTCCTGGAAGAGCTTCGTCGTGACGATCCCGGGGTCGCCGATCGGGTCGATGCGGAGACTGCCGACATGGCCAAGCCCGCCGATCCGGAAGCCATGGCCGCTTCGATCGACCGCGAAGGGGACGAGCACAAAGCGTAGGTGCGCCGACCGCGGCCTCTTGGCGTTCGACACGACTCTGGCCTAGCCGCTTGAAACCCTGCGAGCCCCTCAATGCCTTTGGCAGGTCCGGCAACGAGGCAGGCCCATATTCAGTGAAGACCTTCGGCCGTCTTGGATTCCGCTCCAAACCCTGATCGCCACTCGCCCGGCGAAACGCCCGCCCAGTCCTTAAAGGCCCGATAGAACGAGGTGGTGTCCTGATACCCGAGCAGGTAGGTCACCTCGTCGATGTGAATGGCGGGATCGGCGAGCAGTTGCTGGCTGAGCTCGCGTCGCGCATCCGAGAGCAGCGCACGAAACGTCGTGGCCTCATCGGTTATCCGCCTCTGCAGCGTGCGTTCGCTCATCCCCAGATCCCTCGCGACGTGCGCCACCTCGGGGCGGCCGCTGGCGAGCGCGCGCTTGAGCACCGACTTCACACGGTCGGCGATTGTGTGGTCCTCATGCATTTCCGCGAACGCGGCCGCCAGCCCCGGCGTGACGAGATCGAGAAACTCAGGGCTGTGCCCGGGGAACGGCGCGGCTAGATCCTCGACATGGAAGATCATCGCGTTTCGCGGGGCCGCGAACACCAACGGGGCCCCGTAGTAGTCCTCAAGTTCGCGGTTCCTGGGGCCCGCTCGTTGATATTCAACTCGCGCCGGGCAAATACGCCGGCCGGTTCCTCGACGGCCAAGCTCCAGCAAGAACATGAAGCTCAGATCCACCGAGACCGCCGGCTCGGTCTCCATCGCGAACGGCCACTCCTTAATGATCGTCCAGCGCCCGTTCGCCTCCTCAGTGGTGAACACCTCGCAGGCGCCCATCCGCTTGAAGCGCTCGATACGCTGGATGGCGTCCCGAAAGTCGGACGCGTAGAGCGCGGAAATGAAGGCGGGCTGGTGGCCGCAGCGATCGGCCCCGTCGAGCAGCCGAAGCGCCACGCCTGGGTCATCTGCAATCGCCTCAAGCGCCTTCCAGATCGCGAACAGCTGGGTCGTGGAAAAGATTGCGGAGGCGTCAAGATGCAGGGTCGAGGGAAGCCGGGCCGCGCGCAGGACCTTGGAAGGCTTCAGCCCCGCGCTCTGCATCGCTCGCCAAAGCGTTGGCGGAAACCGGCCTCTATCCAACACTTGAGAGGTCATACGTGGCTCCTTGCCCGTCATTCGCGCGAGTCCCTGACCATGCGCCCAAACATGGTCAAGAACGCTCTGCTCCGCTAGCGAAGGTCGACCCGCGCCTGCGACGGGGCATGGGTTTGCAGCGCGGCCCGCGCGGCGGCCCAGGCGCGATCGTCACCATCGAACGCCGAGCGCAGATAGGCCCAGGTCATGCGCAGGACAACCTCCAGGCGCTCGGGTTCCTCGTCATCGGTTTCCTTGGCGTCGTAGCCGGAGATGCCACCAAGACCGTGCTTGCCGCCCAGAACGGTCATGAGCGCCTCGGCGCCGGGGCTGCAATGGTAAGGATCAGCGTGCCAGGACGGACCGCGGACCGTGAGGTGAGCCGAGGCGTCGTCGCTGCCGACGACGACAAGGTTCCTGGTGGTCATGTGCGAAAAGTCGGGATTGAACCAGCTATAGTTGCTGGCCGTCGCCTCGGTCAGGCTGTCGCCGCCATTGCCAGGCGCGGTCAGCAGCACGCCGGCCTTGATGCGCGGCTCCAGCACGTTGACGTCTTGGGCCGCCGGATCCTTCGGGTCGGTGAGCCGCGCGCCGAGCAACAAGCCAGCGGTCTGGCCGCCCATCGAATGGCCGACCACAGCGACCTTGGCGCGATCCAGTCGCCCCCTGAAAGCTGTCGCCGCAGCCTCGACCTCGTCCAGACGATCCAGGATCAAGCTCATGTCCTCGACGCGCGAGCGCCAGAAGAGCGGTCCGCCTGCGGAGCCGGCCGGCAGCCCAGCGACTTTCGAGTTGAGGTGGGTGGGCTGGATCACGACAAAGCCGCGCTCGGCGTAGAAGTTGACCAACGGGCCATAGCCGTCCTTCGAGGGGATGTAGTTCGATGGGCCGTGGCCGTGCGATAAGAGGACGATGGGCAACGCCTCGCCCGAAACAGGCCCGGTGATGCGCAGCTCAAGCGGCAGACCCCGGCCGGGCGCGGCCAGCGTGATCGGGCTGATCGAAATTGTGGTCCTGGCCTCGTCGACCGGGATGTGTTGCGCTTGTTTGATGAGGTTGTTCATGGCTGACGTCTCCGGATCAGACGCGTTGGCGATCACGAAGAGCGCCGACGCCGATGACCCGAAGTTAGGCCGCCCAAGAATTCGAACATTCACCGAGCGCGCCAGTCTACTGGCAGATGGCGCCAACTCACGATTGGATAGACCTAGCCGGTGGACAACCAGCACCCTTTGCCGGCCATCTCGCTCGTATTGGCGGTCTGGAAGCGCGAGGCGGCTGCGCAGCACGATGAGCTGCTGTCGTCAATTCCGGGAACTGGACCTTCGGCACGCCGTGTAACGGCGAGATCCACGTCAGACCTAAGCTGACATCTTCCTTGTTTCAGTTGGCGGCGGCAATCGTGGCCTGTCTGGCCACGAGCATCCACGCCTCGCCACGCTTCATCCAGACGTCGGTGAATGGTCGCGAAACTTGCTTGCCTGCGCCTGGTCCTTTGAGGGGGACCAGGGTGTCGTAGCCCATCACGATGACGGCGCCGGGCTTCTGATCGACGACGGTGATGTTCTTGCGAAAGTCTTTGTAGTCGAGCAGGTCCTCATTCATCGCCGCGATCACCTCGTCGCGGCGCAATACCGTGTTGTTGGGCGAGTTGACGATGAAGTCTTCGGCCCAAACGGACTTCACGCCCTCCGCGTCGTGAGTGACGATAGCCTTACCCAGCCGACCGTAAGCAGCGCCTATTTCTGGCGGCATGCGGATCGATGGCGCGCTTTGAGCTGCGGCGCCGTGGGCGACGAAGCAGGTCAGTGCAAAGACGACCAGTGGAATGCGCATACGCTGCTCCTTGTTCGCCCGAGGGTGGCATGGAAGAGAGCCGCTTCCTATCCTCCCCCGCCGATCCGCAGCCTGTAACGTTGCCGGCCTGCGCCATTTTCCGCCGTTGGCATCCGGGCAGAAACTGGACGTTTTTGCGCCACGCGACAGCCGCAGCGACCCAACTGCAAGTTCGACCATCTGCTCGGGGACGCGACGCCCTCATTTGAGCCGCAAATGGGAGAGTTTGCTCTACTGGGCGAGCTGGCACGTTACGTAGCTATGACCCGCTCCCCTAATGATGATGCGCCATTTCATCTCTCCTCGGATGCAGAGTTCATCATCAGGGAAATCCTTGAGGAGATGGCTCCATCATCACCAGACCACTTCGACCGAATAGCGGCAGAGTGCGACAAAGGGGCTGGCACATTCGAAGGTGGACCCGCGCTGGCGCGTGAAGTCGCCGCGGAACTTCGCCGAAGAGCGAAGGTCATGAGAGACGCGATCGGATGACGGCTCACTAGGGGCGACGATAGGGAGCTTCGACGGCGACGTCGCGCCAAAAGCGGACCTTGGCCCAACTCCAGAAACTCGACCTTTGCCTAGCTTGGCGAGTCAAGGAAACCGAGCGCCGAGATCGACTTGAAGGTATCGGCCCCCTCGCCCATCGGAAATCCGCACAGCGCCTGGGCAGCGCGTTTGCCTGACAGAGCACCCGGCCGCAACCCACCACCCAGATTGTACCAGAGGGTTTGACCGGAAAGCCCGGACCCATCACTCGTAAAATTGGGCAGTGTCTTCAAGTCGTCCCGCAGCGCGACCGACACTTCGAAACTGGTTTTCCAACCCAGCCTGAGGCGGTGATCGGCGTACTCATCCGTAGTTCGGACTCGGATGCTCTCGATGTCGTTTCCGGCTCGCTGTCCGAGATCGGGGCAGCTTTTCAGGAAGATATCCAGAGCGCGCTCGGCATCCGCTTGGCTAATTGACTTAGCCTGAAGGTTCCACTGCACGGGCACCTTGGCCGCCGCTTCCGGAGCCATGGCCGGTTCTTCGCCACAGCCCCCCAACAGGAGGACAAGGGCAACACCGACGAGCTGACGTACGCTCACCTACCAAGACCACGTGCTAGAATCGGATGGCCGTACTGGCCGTCAGATCGCAGTCCAGGAAAGCTCACGCTCAAACGCCGATGCAACTTCACGGAAACACCTTCTGATCTTTCCCGAACTGCGCAGGAAGGTACGGCCCCGCTGGAATTCCACGCCCGGGCGCGCCAGCCGCCAGCGCATTGGCCTGGACCGTGAGCGGCATGTAGTTGGGCATGCCCTTCTCGATGGCAGCCGTGATGGCGGCGGCGATCAGGTCGGCGAGCGGATTGCCGCTTGAACCGCCTTGAGGTGAGTAGGCCATGGTCTGGGTGTCTTCCCAGATCGTCGCGCCGGTCTTGCAGCTCTTCAACGTGTAGTCGAACTTGACCGTCGTAGTGGTCGCTATCAGCGCGTATTTTGAATCCCATTGTTGAATGGCGACGAGCAAAACCGCGTCGCATCCAAAGAGCGTGCCCAGGCGGCGCGGGTCGGCCGCGTGCACAAGGCCAGGATCGGAAAGCCCGTCCGCGTTTAGCAGCTGCCGAACCATGTGCGCTGGAAACACATAATAGCCGCGCTCGGCGAACGGGCGGCTAATGGTCGAGAGAAAGAAGTCCGGCGCGGTCACGCTGACGGTGTTGTTCAGCGTTGGCACCACCAGGATGCTGCGGGGGCTTTCGGCGCGAAACGCCTGGTAATCCTTGACCTTTGGCGCGGCGGCGCAGGCGGTGATCGACACGGCCGCGGCAGCGAGAGCTATCAGTCGCAGGCAGGCTTTGATGGACATCATCCCCTCACTCGGTCGTGGTGGCGTTGTTCTTCTTGGCGCGCGCGATCACGCCGCCGAGAAAGGGCCGGGCTTCAGGAAAGCGGCGCATCTCTTCCTCGAAGAGCGAGACGGCCTTGTCGGTATCGCCGTCCTCCAGATGCAGGTAGCCGAGTTCTGCAAGAAGGCCGGGTGCAATGCGATCTGTCTTGCGCCCCTTCTCCACGGCCGCTTCGAGGGCGGCGCGATAGTCTGGGCGGCGATCCGGCTTCTTCGCATAGATGTAGAGGGCGCTTTCGTAAGCTCCCCATTCAAAGCGGGCTGGTGTGGCGCAGGCGCAAAGCACGCTGCTGGCCGAAAGGACTGCCAAAAGTGTCAGGGCGCGCAATGTCATCGGGCAAGCTCCACGGCGACCTTGGAGCCGGCGCCGACATAGATGTCCTTGTCGAAAAGCGGCCCGCCCACGCCTCTGACGACCACGCGGTGCTTGCCGGCCGTCACGGGCAAGATGGCGGGCTTTTTGCCATCGGCGGCGATCGCCGCGCCCAGGCTCATGCCATCAACCTCGACAACGGCGCCGGCGGGGGCGTTCGGCACAAAAAGCGCGCTCTGTTCAGCGCCTTGCTGCACGGTGGAGACGGGATAGGCGCACCCGGCGACTAGCGTCGCGATGGCAGCGAGCAAAAGGCGTTTCATCACCGGTCCTCGACAACAATGAGGGTCTTGGGGTCAGCTTGGATTGCGCCTTGGACCACGCGGGCGATGGCACCTTCGGAAGCGGGGTCTTCGCCGAAGAAAGACATGATTTCCAAAGTGGCGACGGCCTGCCCTGGAAGACGGATCGGCAGACCGCTCTGGCCGCTGGTGATGGTTTCGCCCCGCGTCTCCAGACGCAACCGGTCACCGGCCTTGAGCCCCTGGGATGGACCGCCGGAGATGAACACTTGCGTGCCGCGAACCTGCAGCACATCGCTGGACCAGCGGCGCTCTTGCAGGCGTTGCAAGAGGTTAGTGATCAGGTCGGAAATGGCCGACGAGATGGCTTTGTCATTCAGCGTGGAGTCGTAGCCGGCTTTAGAGCCAAAGCCTGCGACTTCGCCGACCTCAACGCTGGCGGTTCCGCTGCCCCGCGTGCTGAAGAAGGCGCGTCCAGTCTGCACATCAACGACACGGACTTCCACAGTCGCCGTCGCGATCTGGCGCATTTTGGAGTTCAGGAAGCCGGACTTGCCTTCGACCTTGCGGCCAAACTCGGTAACCGACCCCACGATCACGGCGTCGACGCCGACCAGCTTCGTGCTGACGCCGGCGGCTTCTTGCTCACGCTCTAGACTGCCTAGATCGCCACGATCGAAAACGATGAACTTGCCGGAATCAACAAGGCGGGCCGTCAGCATATCGGCGGCCTGATCTGCCAGCGGATCGCGCTCGCCGTCGATTAGAAGAGCCTTGCCATAGCGGGTGGCATTCGAGAAGCGCCCGATAGCCACCTTACGCTTCAAAACCGCGGGGCTGGATGCGTTAGCGACCGCGCTCGTCGGCGCGCCGTTTTGCGCAAATGTTGGCGACGCCATGGCAACCGCCAAGGCGGTGACCATCAACAGCAACTTCATGGGAGCCCCCGCTCGAAACTACCCACCTTGTTCGAAATTCGCGAGTACCTGTCAACTCTCGCGTTATCAGGGTGGCCCCTATCCATCGCCCTAGTTGCGCTCAGCCCGGGCTCCCCAAGGAGGGAAATGTCGGTGAAGCAGCGCCAGAAACCGCCGTTGGCACGCCTCCAGAAACGCGACATTCGCCGATGGAGCGAACGGAAGCCTCGGTTGCGGCATCCCACTATTGCACGCCGAGTTCATGCCGCATCGCCCACAACCATCCCCCGTCAACCTGCCATTCTCCGTCCGCGTTGCGACGGTAATCCACGGTAAGTCCGAGCCGAACGGACTTTACAGCTCTCCGAGCAACCTTAAGTATGAATGCAGACAAGCTGTTAGGGGACTCGGGCCATCAGTTCCGTTCAGACTTTATCGGCCGCGCAATTTGCGACCGCCTTTGCCCTCAGGCCCAATCTCGTGGCCTGGTTCCTCGGCGCTGGAGCCTCAGCCGCGTCCGGTATTCCGACCGGCTATGCCATGATCCGGGACTTCAAGGCTCAGATCTTTTGCCGTGAGAATAAGCTCGCCCAGCGGGAAATCGATACGGCCGACCCGATCTGGATGGAGCGCATCGACGGCTATTTTCGGCGCACCGCCCTGCTACCGCCCGACGGAGATCCCACCGAATACGCCGCCGCTTTCGAGGCGGTCTATCCCAACCCCAAGCATCGTCGCCAATATATCGCCGACGCCATCGCCAAGGGCGTTCCCTGCTTTGGGCACAAGGTGCTCGGCAGCCTGATCGCGGCGCGCAAGGTCGACTGCGTCTTCACGACCAACTTCGATCCGCTGGCCGAAAACGCCGCCCTCTCGGCGAGCAACGCCCTTCCCCACAAGGATCAGGTCCAACCCAACGTCGCGGCCATCGACTCGGCCGACCGCGCTCAGCGGTGCCTCGAGGAATCCGACTGGCCGCTGGTCGCCAAGCTTCACGGCGACTACCAGTCGATCTCGATCAAGAACACCGGCGCAGAGCTGGAGGCCCAGGACGCCCGCATGCGTCACGTGCTGGTCGAGGCTGGCAAGCGGTTTGGGATGATCTTCGTCGGCTACAGCGGTCGCGACGCCTCGGTCATGGAGGCGCTGAACGAAGTCCTCGACGGTCCAGCGCCGTTCCCCAATGGCCTCTACTGGCTCACAGGCTCGCCATCGCGTCTACTGCCCGCGGTGACGGCGTTCCTGGTTCGGGCCAGGGAACGCGGCGTCGATGCGGCGATCGTCGAATGTTCGACCTTCGATGAACTGGCCGCTGACGTCCTTCGCACGACTGACCTTCCAGAGCCCCTGCTCGAGCAGGTGATGGCCGCGCGTCCGACGCCCCGCTTGTCGCCCGTCGCCTTGCCGACCGCAGAGGCCCGGACGTTGCCGGTGCTTCGGTATTCGGCACTACTCATCGAAGACATGCCCCGTTTCGCACGGCGCATCAGGCTCGCCACGCCCACCACCTCACCCGACGTCAGGGAAATGCTTCGGGCGGCCAAGTGCAGAGCCACCGTGGCGGCGAATGGCAGGGAACTGGCGGTGTTCGGCCGCGACCAGGACATCCTGGAAGCGCTCGCCCCGCTCGGTGCACAACTGGCCGGCGAGATCGAACTCGATCCTGTCCAGGATAGTTGGGCCAAAGGCCTGCTCTATGACACCCTGGTCCGGGGCTTGGCGCGGCGCCGCCCCCTCATCCCGCGCCTAAAACGTTCGGGTCATTCCCTTGTCGTCGCCGGACCACGAGAAGGCGACGACGCCGAGCACACCCGCCGAAACGCTCAGTCTTTGGCGAAGATTCGCGAGGCCTACGGCGCGGCGCTGACAGGCGTGGTGCCAAGCCTGGGATTTCCCTTCCAGGAAGGTGTGTTCCTGAAGCTGGAGCCCATGGACGGTCGTTGGTGGTGCGGCTTTGAGCCCTACACCTTCGTCAATATCCCCAGGCCGGAGAGACCAGAGGACGGCCATTCGGACTCCAGAGGCGGCGAGGCCGATCCCCTCGGTGGGCGACCCCACTATGGCGGAGATCCGGCCGGCGACTGGCGGCGTGAACGATGGGCGACCCGCTACAACAAGCATTGGGCGGGGATCATCGACGCGTGGGCGAACCTTCTGGTCCCGCCGCAGGACCAACCTGTCAGGGCCTTCGACATCGAGGAGGGCGCAGGTCTGGACGGTGTGTTTCAGATCGCCCCCAAAACGGGCTGGAGCCGTCCGGGGCATCATCACACCTATTTCGACAGGAGGACGTGATGGGCGCTCCTGCCAAGACGACGAAGCTCGCGCCGTTCACGCTCCTGGATGAGCCTCGGCTCGCGTTTTCTCCGACCGAAGACCATACCCATGTCCACCCCTTGAGGGGGCTGCTTGATTTTGGTCCTTTTTCCCAGGGTTCTTTCAGCGGCTACACGCCCAGCCTGCGCATAGCGACGGTCGGCCCCAACAGCACTTTCAAGCAGCGCGGCGAGCTGATGAAGTTGCTAATCGCCCCACAGGCTCCGACCGACCGGGCCGAATACGTGCCGGCCTACCCAGGCTTCGAGGCCGTTTTTCGGGCAGGCCTCAAGTCGGCGCCGGCCGAGGCGCACATCCGGTGGCCCGACCGCCTGGAGCAACTCCCCGGCGACGGCCCCGCGACGGCTAGGCTCTTGCAGGCCATGGACAGCGCGCTTCAGAGGCTCAACCTCGTCCGCGACCAGTTCGATGTGGTGCTCGTCCACTTTCCCGAAAGCTGGAGCTTGGCCACCCGCGCTCCGCTCTTCGACGCGCACGATGCACTCAAGGCCCTGGGCGCCAAACACGGCATCCCAACCCAGGTGCTCAATGACCGCGCCTTTACCTTCAGGCACAGGGCGTCTCTGGCCTGGAGACTGGCGACGGCGCTCTACGTCAAGGCGGGTGGCACGCCCTGGAAACTCGCCCCGTTGCAAGGCGTTCCGGCCGACACCGCCTATATCGGCCTGGCCTACGCCCTGCGGGGCGATCAGAAGGACGCCCACTACGTGACCTGCTGCTCGCAGGTCTTCGACATGGATGGCGGCGGCATGCAGTTCGTGGCTTTCGAGGCGCGCGACCCTGTCACCGACCTCCAGGAGGCTCGAAGAAATCCGTTCCTCAGCCGCGACGACATGCGCGCCGTGCTCGCGCGGAGCTTGGCGCTCTATCAAGGCCGCAATGGGGGGCAGCTTCCCAGGCGGATGGTCATTCACAAGACGACCGCCTTCAAGGACAGCGAAATCGAGGGCGCGTTCGACGCCTTGGCGGGCGTGCCGGAAGTTGAATGCATCGAGGTCGGCGCTGCCTCATGCTGGCGAGGCGTTTGGTTGATCCCAACCGACCGACAGGAGCCTCGCAGCCGGCCATCCGGCTACCCCGTACCGCGCGGGACGATGGTCGTGCGCTCGGGCAATTCGGCGCTGGTCTGGGTCGCGGGAAATGCTCCGCTCGTGTCGACGAGCGGTGACTACTACCAAGGCAAAAAGAGCATCCCCAAGCCGCTTCAATTGATCCGGCACGCCGGGAGCGGCCCGCTCGAACTGGTTGCGCACGAAGCCCTGGCTCTGACCAAGATGGATTGGAACAACGATGCGCTCTACGACCCTGTCCCTGTGAGTATTCGCTACTCGCAGCGACTGGCCAGGACGATCGCCAACGTTCCGGACCTGCCCAGAAACGTCTACCCCTATCGCCTATTCATGTAGTGGGTCCAACCCAGCCCTCGAAGCCGGTTGTGCGTCTAGTTTTTGGACGTTGGCCCCTTCGAATTTCACGCCGCAGACGCCGCTCGCCGATCTGATCGCCGCGAACTTCAGCGCCGCCTGACCAAACCGATCATGGTCGGGCCGCCCACCTTGGTATGGAACGGTGCCGATGTGCCGGCAGGCTGGTTGCCCCAGCCCTTCGTAAGCTAGCCGAGAACAACTGCGGTTAGGTGGACCACATGCGCGTGACGCACTTGCGGCGCGTCCATATCTTCGCGCTCAGACGGTAGAGTCTGGAATAGCAGCGGCAGCGACCATCTCCCATAACGGGTGGACTCGGTCTCGGTTTGGGCTGGTGGTAGTGCACCTGAGGTTCCGGAGGCGGAGGCTCTCGATATACATCTGCTACTCCGAGTTGCGGGACCTGCTTGGCTCTACGCGGTCAAGCTTCAGCCTGCAACGACGCCTCCGGAAACCGAGCGCGCCAGGCGGACACGAACTTCGGGGCGATCAGGGCGTAGCGGTCGAGCAGATCGGTGAGGCTCATCGGGGGGTTCTTCAACCTTGAGACCTGGGCGCCGATCGCGGCCGCCAGGGCGGCCGGGGTCTGGTCGAGCAGCAGGCATAGGAAGTCGTCGGGATGGATAGCGGTGATGCCAGCCGGCAGCCGGCGAAAGTCTTTCAGGTTGCTGTCACGATCAGGCTGGCGCCGCCATGCGCCGCGCAAGCGGCCACGTGCCGGTCCTTGGGATCGTTGGGCATATTGTCGATTAGGAGCTCGTAGCCTTCGACCAACGCGTCCTCGAACTCCCGGGAGAGGGTCTGTCGGAACCGGTTAGCCTTGGCGAGCGTCAGGCGCTCGTCCGTCACCAGGTTGCGGATAGCCTCTTCAACGATAGCTTTGCTCCAGCGCGGCTGATAGCAGCCGGCCGCGGCCGCCGACAGCAGAGTGTCGCGCAGGGGCAGCGGATAGAGAACGTCGGCGTCGAGAGCGGCGATGATCATGGGCGTCAGGCCTTGCTCCGGCGCAGACGCCGAACGGGCTTGGTGGTGGCTTCCGACGGCGCGGCGAGCAGGTCCTCGACCTCGGGCGGCGCCTTGGCCTTGCCCGCCAAGGCCAAGGCGAGTTTGGACTTCGGCGGGGTTTTGCCGGCGTCCTTGGGCTCGCGCAGCGCTATTAGGCTCGCGGCGACATCGGTCGCGCCCAACTCCTGCGCCCGCTCGACGAACGCGTTGTAGGTCGCGGCCTGCAGGCCGACGGCCTTAGCCTTAAGGGCCGGATCACCGGCAGGGTCGAGCTTGGCTTGGTAGAGCTCCACGATCCTGGCGTGCGGGTTGGGCAGGAAGGCCAGGCCCATCGTCTGGTTGCCGCTGGGCGCGACCTCGACGAAGCCAAGATCGACCAAACGACGCAGGCGATCCTGAAAGGTTCGGGACCCTCGCTGTCCTGTGAAGCCGGCGGCGAAGGCGAGGTCCGGCATCCGACCCAGTCGCACGAAGGCGTTGTCCCAGGTGGCGCACCACAGGGCTACATAGGTGTCTGACAGCGGCTGGCCTTTGGAGAGCTCGTCCAGGATCCGGCAGATGTAGGGCATGGTCTTGGGCATGGTGGTGAAGCCGTGAAAGCGGCTGCGATCCCACATGCGCGACTCGGCGTTGGGGAATAGGCTGTCGCGGAGCTCGACGTCGCGATCGCGGATGGCCTTGCCTTTCAAGCTCGGCATTGGGCGGCTTCCTTTGCTGAGGAAAATTCCTCTTCTGATGCCTGTTGTAAAACAAAAGCCCTTACAAGTCAGCGACATAGATTTGCACTCGTGATCACCAGCTTGGCGAATTAGTGGCGTCGTGAAATTTGAGTTCGTCACCATGTCGTCAGCTCGGAAATCGACTTGGCATAACCATGCCGAAAGGGTGAACTAAGTCACGGATTAGAATGGGAAAATGGGAATATCCTATGTTCTGCGGGTGATCGGGTGCTCAGCTGTGCTGACGATGTGCTCCCGGTGCTGACTGGGGGGATAGGGCAAGGGGGGAGCTCGGTTGCGTTTGTAGCGTTTATACCGCACGTGAAGAGTATGACCCGCATGACCGCCTCCAAGAGGATCGATAAGGCGTCACGCGCCGCGCTGTTGCCCGGCCTGATGTTTGACGATCACCACATGGCCGCCCAGCTGTCGGACCTGCTGCACGGCGGGGTGGGCGGCGACGACGGGCTACGCCTGACACGTGACGACGGCTACGCGATCGCGCTATCGCCGTCGTTGGTCAGTGTCCTTGAGACGGTCGCGGTGATGGTGGCCGGCGGCGCCAGTGTGACCGTCCTGCCCAGCCATGCCGAGCTGACGACGCAAGAGGCGGCAGACACGCTCAATGTCTCGCGGCAGTATCTCGTGCGTCTGCTTGATCGTGGCGATCTGCCCTCGCACAAGGTCGGTGCCCATCGGAGGGTCCTGGCCCAGGATCTCGCGGCCTATCGCCATCGGCGAGACCAGGCGCGGCGCGTCGCGCTGGACGAACTTGCTGCCGACGCTCAGGACGCTGGCGGGTATGACGCAACGATGACGTTTGGGCCGCGGCGCTAAGCGCCGGAAGTCTCCGAACATGAACGCTCGACCCCGGAGCTGGGCGGCGCGCCGGGACCGGCTCATTCGTCTTCCTCACAAAACCGTCGGACCACGTCGCGAACATCGACGGTCTTGGGAGCGAGTAGGCTCTTGCGCGTGATCGCCGCAGGGTCGTTGTCCAGGCTGCGAAACACCGCCACGCCGACCTTGATCACCGGCAGGCTGGGCCAGTTGGTCGCCGCTTCGTAGGCCCCGGTCAGGCACACGGCGCGATACTGCCGCTCGACCTTGCCGACGACGGCGAGCACCTCATTCTGTAGGCGTCGCACTTCCAGATCGCGCTGAGAGGAGCCGACGACCTTGATGGTTCCGCTATGTTCGGCGCGGACAAAGCCCAGCAGCTCGAACCACTCGCGCACGCCGGCCAGGTCGTCGGCCGCGGCTTCGGGAAGATCGTCGTCAAAGATCGCCGTCGTCGCCTCTCCCAAAGCGCGCAGCTGGCGGTGCTTGCGCAGCGGCGCCACCGTCACGCGCTCGCAATCGAGCATCCAGCCCCAGCTCTCAACGATGAACTCGCCAGCTTGCGCGTCGCTCAACGGCAGGCGCGGCTCGGTCAAGGCGCCGGGACGCTGTTTCAGTGCCGCGCCGATCTTTTCCAGAGCCTCGGGGCTGACTCCCTCCCCGCGCTCGACACGCTGCACGGTGGAGAGCGAGACGCCTGCCTTGAAGGCCAGGATGTCCTGCTTCCACTGGGCGAAGCCACGGGCCAGCTTCACGAAGCTGGCGATCGTTTCAGGTGGCGGGGGCTGGGGGCGGGGCTGCTCGGTCATGATTTCAAGTTAGGACGCCGGCTCTTCAGAAAAGAGCCCAATTCGCCCTTCAGGACTTCCGAAGCTACTCCCACCCTTGAACAGAGCTGTCGGCCATTCCTACTAGCGGACCTTCCGAAGGTCAGTGATGAGTCACGGATCGTCCCCTCCTGAGGTGTCGGTCAGCACTTCGCTGCGCAGCAGGCGCCCAGAGGCGAGCCGTCGCGACAGTGCATCGAGGAACCCGACATACCGCTCCTGTCCTTTGGCGTTCTGAGCCTTCTGGTCTCCGGCCGCCAGGCTCGGCGTCGCCGTCAGCCATGCCTTCACGAAGAGCGCGACGGCCTCGTTTGAGATCGTCACGTCTCGCTCCAAGCGCTCTATCGAACGGCTAATCCGATCGAGTCGGCGCGTGACCGCCGCCTCCGACGCCTCGTCCCCGTCGGGCGATAAGTAGGCGGCGACAGCGGCCTGAACGATCTCGGACTTCGACCGCCGCATACGGCGCGACGCCGCGTCCAGGGCCAGGGACAGATCCCTGGCCAGGAACACCTTCGTCTGGACCTTCACAACGGGATACCGTCGTCGGGATCCAAGGCGGCCAGCCGCGCTGCCGCCCTGAACCGCCGAGCCTGTTCGGCCTGGACCGTATCGTCGGTGTCGAGTTCAGGGTCCAATCCAAGCTCGACCTCATCCGGCGCGGGCTTCGTCTCAACCGGTGCATCGAGCTCCGGCTCTAGTCGTAGGCCGCCCTCATCGTCCTCCCCTGGCTTGGGGTGCCCCTGCCCGGCCGCGGCAAGGACCGACACCCACTCCGAGATCTCGGCAGGAAGCGAGATAGCGGGCTTTTCAGGTGGCGGGCCCACGCGAGATGCGAGCTCCCGGTCGACGTAGAAGCGTGCCTTCTTCGCCCGAATGGGCGGCACGCCCGACACCTGCACCAGCGCCTCGTCGGACGGCAGCTGCATGACCTCACCGGGCGTCAGCAGCGGCCTGGCCGTCTCTTGCCGGCTGACCATCAAGTGTCCAAGCCAGGGTGACAGCCTGTGCCCCGCGTAGTTCTTCATCGCCCGCATTTCTGTGGCGGTGCCGAGGCTGTCGCTGATCCGGCGCGCGGTCCGCTCGTCGTTCGTCGAGAACGCGACCCGGACGTGGCAGTTATCGAGGATGGAATTGTTCTCGCCGTAGGCCTTGGCGATCTGGTTCAAACTCTGCGCGATCAAGAAAGCCTTGATCCGATACCCGGCCATGAAGGCCATGGCCTGCTCGAAGAAGTCGAGCCGACCGAGCGCCGGAAACTCGTCCAACATCAGGAGGAGCTGCGGTCTATGGCGCGCCGTCTCCAAGCCTTCGGTCAGGCGCCGGCCGATCTGGTTTAGGATCAGGCGGATCAGCGGCCGGGTACGGCTGATGTCGGACGGCGGCACGACGAGGTAGAGGGTCACCGGCCGGCCCGGCGTCACGAGGTCGTCGATCCGCCAGTCGCATCGCGACGTCACGGCCGAGGCGATCGGATCGCGGTAGAGCCCGAGGAAGCTCATCGCGGTCGAGAGCACACCGGACCGCTCGTTCTCGCTTTTGTTCAGCAGCTCCCGGGCAGCGCTAGCTACGACGGGGTGAACGCGATCGCCCAGGTGCGGGGTCGCCATCATCGCCCGCAGGGTGGCCTCGATCGTGCGTCGAGGGTCGGCCAGGAAGTTGGCGACACCCGCCAACGTCTTGTCGGGTTCGGCGTACAGGACGTGTAAGATCGCCCCGACCAGCAGACTGTGGCTGGTCTTATCCCAGTGCGACCGGCGCTCAAGCGCACCATCGGGGTCGACCAGGATGTCGGCGATATTCTGAACGTCGCGGACTTCGCTCGGCCCGCGCCGCACCTCCAGCAACGGATTGTAGGCGCTGGACAGCGGGTTGGTCGGATCGAACAGCAGCACCGGCCCGATGCCCGCGCGACAGGCCGCGGTCAGTTGCCAGTTCTCGCCCTTGATGTCGTGGACGACAGCCGAGCCGGCCCACGTCAGCAGCGTCGGAACGACCAGGCCCACGCCCTTGCCCGAGCGGGTCGGCGCAAAGCAGAGAACATGCTCAGGGCCGTCGTGGCGAAGGTAGTGCTGCCCTAGACGACCAAGGACGACTCCGTCCTGACCGAGCAAGCCGGCGGCCTTTGCTTCGCCTTCACTCGCCCACCGCGCCGAGCCGAAGGTGGTAACCTTCTTGGCTTCGCGGGCGCGCCAGATCGACATGCCGATGGCCACGAAGACCGCGACCAGCGCGCCACCGGCGGCCATAAATGCGCCGGTCGCGAACACATCCGGCGCATAGGCTTCGTAAATGAACCACCAAACGAAGAAGGCCGGCGGCGGATAGACGGGCCATGGCCCTAGATGAAACCACGGTGGTCCCAACTGCGGCTGGAAGCCCAGCCGCCAAGCGGTCCATTCAGTCGCTAGCCAGATGCCGGCCAAGGCCAAGAGGCCGACGACCAGGATCTGGCCCCAGAGGATCTTCGTTCCACTCATGGAGGGGACTCGCGTTCAAAGCCCTCTCCCCCGCTTGCGTCCGAGCGCCCAATCGACCCCTCCTCCCGGGGTCATCGTCCCTTTCACTTCCTGCCCGAGGCGGTCGTCCAAGGCCTTGGTCCAGGGCACCAACTGGAACCCAAGGCCGTCGTCGATCATCGCGAACCGGCCAGAGGCCAGATCCACCCTTCGTTGGTAGACGCCCTGCACCAGGTCGCCGGGCCGCAGCGCGCCCCCTCCGGCCTGGCCGCTCGCAGCGATATTCTCGGAGACCCGCGCCAGCTCCTCAGCCTTCAAGGTGGCCAGCAAGCCCGGCCTGAGGCGGCCGGTTTGATCCACAAGACCCAGGCCCTGCAGGTGGGCGCGGCGCGCTTCCAGGGCCTCGCGAACTTCCTGGCCGAAGCCATGATTGGCGAGCGTGGCCGGTTCCTTGATGACGAGCTGGCGATCGAGCCAAGTCGCGCCCGACGCGGTGACCTGACGCTCGACGGAGAGGTCAGCGCGATGCACCAGCTCGACGCCGCGACGGCCATCATCAGCCGCCCATGAACGGACCTCGACGAGGCCGCCGAGGGGAGTGTCGCCAGCGGCGCCGAGATCACGCACCTGCACGTGGTGAAGGCGGCCATCCACACCGTCGACGACCACATAGGCTTGACCGTTCAGCTCATCGTGGAGGCCACGGTCTGCCAGGCGTCCGATCAGGGGCGCGTCGAGAGTCTCGCCATGGATCCGCAAGTCGGCCGGGTCGCGCTCACCGCGCCAAGCACGGTGCAACGTCTTGATGATGTCGCCGCGCTCGCCCAGCGCCCGCAGTCGAGCCTCAATGTCTTCGGCGAGGCGCCACTGCCCGTCGGCGCCGTCGGCCAGACCCAGCTTCTGAAGGAAGCTCGCCCGCCCGAGCAACCGCGCAGGAACTTGATGATCATCCGGTCCAGCGGGGCGCAGGTCGATTAGACCGTCCACGCCGGCAAGATCGCGGAGCTTACGATCCAGACTCGTCCAGCGCTCGGCCTCGACTTCGCGGTCGAGGCTGGCCTCCAGCTCCGCAACCGTCCGGGGGCCAAGCTCCATCGAGACCAAAGCCTCGGCGCGCTGGCGCATGCCCTGAGCGATGTAGTCTCTGTCGATGATCAGGTCCTGGCCCGTCTCGTCGACACCCCGGATCAGCAGGTGGACGTGCGGGTGCTCGGTGTTCCAATGATCAACGGCCACCCAATCGAGCCTCGTCCCCAGGTCCTTCTCGGCCTGGGCCATCAGCTCCCGTGTCGTCGTCCGCAGATCTTCGAGAGAGGCGGCGTCCTCGGGCGAAACGATGAATCGGAAGTGATGGCGATCGTCCTCACAGCGGCGGGCGAAAGCCTCGTGGTCGGCCGCACCGTCGCGATCGAACATCTCCGCTGGCGCGCCGTCTCGCGTGACGCCTTCCCGCCGCAGGTAGCGCATGTGGTCGGCCAGGGGCGCGGCCCGATATCGGGAGCCGGAATGCCGGACGACCCGGGCCTTGATGACCACGCGGCGCCCGATCGAGCGCGAACGCACCCCAGCGTCCCGCCCACGGCCTGACCGCCGGATCCCCCCACGCCCATTCAGATCGACCGCGCCGAGCCCGCTCTTGCGAGCGCCGGCCAGAACGTCCCGCACGAAGCCGCGGCCGCGTGCGCCATTGCTGGCCCCTCGGTCGCCGATGCGCCCGAGACGCAGGAAGAACTCGTGGTCGTCAGTCATCGCGGCCGTTCCGGCCGGAGGTCCCGGATAACGCGATGAAAAGCTTACGAAACCTCTGAAATCCGGGACCAGAGCGCGAATGCAGGTCCCGGAAAATCACCAACAGAACCAAGGACATGGGCCCGAAAGGTCCCGGTCCTTTTATCTCGCCATCTTTCCCGAGCAGCCGTTTGCGTTCGGTTGTTGCACTCTTGTTCTCCTTCCATGAGGCGAACCATGTCGGGCTCCTGATTATCGAGGGAGGTCGGCCGTGGCGTCGAAGCGCTACCAAAACCGAGGACTGCGGACCTATTGGGCGGTCCACATCGAGGCGTGGCGGCTGAGCGGTCTGTCGCGCGCGGCATACTGCGGCGAGCACCGGCTCCAGCCCGGTGTCTTTAGCAACTGGCTGAAGAAGATCGGTGATGCCGACGCCTTGCAGCACAAGCCTTCGAGCAAGCGAAAGCCCCCTCCGCGACGTTCCACCAGCGAGGTCCGCAACAGGGCCGTGCAGGCGTTCTGGGCCATGCACGTCGAGGCCCAACTGTGGAGCGGACTGAGCGCTGCGGAGTACGCCAGCGCCCATCGACTGACGACCTCGTCGCTGCGTCAGTGGCGCCAACGCCTCGACGAAGATCCCCTTGGGATCGATTGGCGAGAGCTCGTTCATCCCAGCGCCCGCCCGTATGTGGGTCCCAGACGAAGCACTAGTGCTAAGGCCCGGACGCCGGAATCCGGCTTGACGGGCGCAACCAGGACCATCCGCGACGGTGATGGTCGGAGTAGCCGCCGGACGTTCAACGACGAGCAAAGGCGCGCCATCGTCGCCGAGACACAGGCGCCCGGCGCCACGGTCAGCGCGGTGGCCAGGAAGCACGGCGTGGTCACCAGCATGGTGTTCCGGTGGCGCTCCCAGATGGGCCTTGGCCAGGACGAGCGCGCCCGGCTGGCTCGCGTTCGGCTGGTCGGCGAAGGCCTCAAGGCGGCGGGCCAGGCTCCAACGGCAGGCATCCCTTTGCCCATTCCCGAGGGCGCGGTGGCGGTCGATCTTGGCGACGGACGCCGGGTCTTCGCGCCGCCCGGGAGCGATCCGGACGAGGTCCGACGGTACGTGGCCCAGCGGGAGGCGGCGCGATGATGATCATCCCCTCCGGCGTGAAGGTGCATCTGGCGCTGGGTCAAACCGATATGCGCAAGGGCTTCGACGGCCTGTCGATGCTGGTCCAAGACCTGCTGAAGGAAGACCCGTTCTCGGGCCACTTGTTCGCCTTCCGGGGACGAAAGGCCGACACCATCAAGCTGCTCTACTGGGACGGAACGGGGCTGTGCCTGTTCACCAAGCGACTGCAGCGCGGACGTTTCATCTGGCCCCATATCACCACGCCAGGCGGCTCGGTCGTGCTCACGCCCGCGCAACTGGCCATGTTGATCGAAGGCATCGATTGGCGCTTCCCAGAGCGCACCTGGAGGCCCGCCATCGCCGGCTAAAGCAGTGTCAAAACCCCTGCTAAATAAGGGGAAAATGCTTGGTCGCGGACTCCGAAAATAGTAGAATCGGGCATGCGGCTGGATCTCGAAAACCTGCCTACCGACACGGCCTTGCTGCACCAGCTGGTGCGCGAAATGGCCGGCTTCGTCGGTGAGCGGGACGGCGAGATCGAGCGGCTCAAAGCCATCATCAAGCAGCTCCAGCGCGCCCAGTTTGGCCGCCGTTCCGAGCGCCTGGACGCTGATCAACTGGCGCTGGCCCTGGAGGATGTGGAGACCGATCTGGCCGCCGCCGAAGCGCGCCGGCCCGACATCCTGCCGGCGCCCGCGAAGACCCAGCCCAAGCGCAAATCGCTCCCCGACCACCTTCCGCGCGAAGACCGGTTGATCGACATCGACAGCCCGGTCTGCGCCTGCGGCGGCGCCCTGCACAGCATCGGCGAGAGCGTCAGCGAGATGCTGGACTGGGTCCCCGCGCAGATGCGGGTGATCCGGATCGTGCGCCCTAAGTACGCCTGCCGGGCCTGCGCAACGGTCGTCCAGGCGCCGGCGCCGGAGCGGCCGATCGATGGCGGCCTGGCCACGCCGGCGCTGCTGGCCCAGGTGCTGGTCAGCAAGTATTGCGACCACACCCCGCTCTATCGCCAGTCCAAGATCTTCGCTCGGCACGGCGTGGATCTGGAGCGCTCGACGCTGGCCGGTTGGGTCGGCGGGGCCTGCTGGTGGTTGGAAGCCCTGCACGAAAAGCTGTCGGCCAGCCTGTTCGCCAGCAGCCATCTGTTCGCCGACGATACGCCGATCCCGGTGCTCGATCCTGGCCGGGGCCGGACCAAGACCGGGCGGCTTTGGGCCTACACGCGTGATGATCGACCGTGGGGCGGACCCGAGCCGCCGGGCACGGTCTATGTCTATGCGCCCGACCGAAAGGGCGAGCGACCGGCCGCCCATCTGGGCCGGTTCAAGGGCGTCCTCCAGGTCGATGGCTACGCCGGCTTCGAGCCGCTGGCGGCGTCCGGGGACGTCAAGCTGGCGGCCTGTTGGGCGCACACCCGGCGCAAGTTCTATGAGATCGCCGAGTCCACCAAGGCGCCCGTGGCTGTCGAGGCGTTGCGCCGGATCGGTGAGCTCTACGCCATCGAAGCCCAGGTGCGTGGGCAGTCGGCGGCGCTGCGGCGGGCGGCGCGTCAGGAGTCTTCCCGTCCGCTGGTCGATGCCCTGCACGCCTGGTTCGAACGTCAGCTCACCCGCGTGCCGCCGCGCGGCGCCCTGGCCGAGGCCATTCGCTACGCCCTGGGCCGCTGGGACGCCCTCAGCCTGTTCCTCACCGATGGCCGCATCGACCTGGACAACAACCCCGTCGAGCGCGCGATCCGGCCCATTGCCTTGGGCCGCAAGAACCACCTCTTCGCCGGTTCGGACGGCGGCGGCGACCGCTGGGCCGTGGTCGGATCGCTGATCGAGACCGCCAAGATGAACGGCGTCGAGCCCTTCGCCTACCTGCGCGATGTGCTGGAGCGCATGGTCGATGGCCACCCCATCAACCGCCTCGACGAGCTGCTGCCTTGGGCCTGGAAGAGCGGAAATCACGTCAACACCTGACCGACGTGCAGCGGCCGGACGCTTACGAGCAGCCAATCAGACCAAACCCGTCCTCTTCCGGCGACTTTCCCCATCATCAGCAAGCCCGGCTTCATCGGCCTGCCTGCGATGTGATCGGAGGAAACAGAGGCTCTTCGAGAGGCCCGGCCTGAACCTTCGAAGCTGCGAGAGCGCCGCTCACGAACAGACCCGAAGCACGCCATCCGACAAAATTGGGCGCGCGGTCGGGCCATTGCACCGACGCCATCCTGCCCACCCTCGCCCGCACGCGCGCGATGTAAGCAATGGTCTCCGGCGGCAGACTTTTTCTGCCGTCGAGGAACGCTTGGTAGCGCGCAGGGCCAGCATTGTAGGCGGCCAGAAACCCATCCTCGCCGTAGCGATCGAACATGCGACGCAGGTAGACAGCCCCGGCCACGAGGTTGTCGCGCTGGTCGAACGGGTCGCTTCCAAGCCCGAGATCTACCCGCAGCTCGCGCCAGGTTGCAGGCATGATCTGCATCATGCCCATCGCCCCCTTGGGCGAGATCGCCTCCGCCGCGCCGCCACTCTCGACCCAAGCGACGGCCCGGATCCAGCTCTCCGGAAGGCCCGATCGGCGCGACGCTTCGGCCACGTGGAGCCCAATCTCGGGCTGTTCGGCCCCAAGAGGCTGCGCCTGAACCGCCTCCGCTCGACCAAAAGCCAGAGAGATCGCCAGCACGCTGGCGACGGCGGACGCGCGCAGAGCACGCGAAATCTTTGCTCTCGACCCGACCACAAGAAGCGTGCGGCAGTGCTCGTCGCCGTCAAGGGAAGCGCGCAAGGCGCGCCGGCCATCCGGCCGCCCTTGACCGCGCCTGCGCGCGACCGCTGACGCGGTCTTGGCCGGGACGAGGAAAGGCGACGCAAGACGGCCGAACAAGGAAAGGAGATTGGGCAGCGTCACTTCAGCGCCCCCATGTCCAGATCGGATAAAGCCGTCCCATCACGGCTTGGCGCGGCAGCGGGCCGAAATATCGACCGTCGAGGCTGTGAGGCGCGTCGCTGTTGAGGAGAAAAACCTCCCCCTCTCCTACTCGCCGACAGCCGCGGATTCCCTGCAACGGTCTGCGTAGACCGTCATGGGTCAGGACCTTGGCGACCGCCTGGCCGTCTATCAGAACGCGACCGTGGTCACCGCAAACGATCTGACCCGTGACGGCGGCCACGCGCTTGATCAGCGGCACGTTCATCGGCAAGTAGCCGCGCATCGCCATCCAGCGCGCCAAAGGCGGCGGCGGACGAACAAGCGCCAGATCACCGACAACTGGCTCTTGGCCGGCAAGCCAGTAGAAGCCCAAGGGCGCGCTGGCCGTCGTATTGAGGACCAAGCGTTTGGTCGGCTGCACCAGGCCGCCAAAGGCCAAGAGCAGGCAGCTAACCCCGCCGGCGAGCAAGTACCGAGACGCGCCGCCGCTCATCGCCCAAGTCTCCGGCGCAGAAGCCAGGCGCGGTGGCGGGCGCGATCGTACGGCCTGGGCGCGAGCCCAACGCCGATCCGAGCGCCGACGTGACGCCAGTAATCCGGCGCGGCCAGGGCCGGCGCCACCCCGATCTTTTCGACACCGTCGACAGCCTCCAGGACTGATTGAACCCTGGCCCAGCCGCTAAGGCTGAGCAGGATTTCAGCGCCCGGCGCGACGCAGGGATAGGTGGTGAACGCCTCGCCCGGCGTGACGGCCCGCAAGATGGCGATGCGGGACTCGACGGTTCCGTACTCGCCCGCCCGCCACCGCACGAACGCGAAGACCGAGCCGGCTGCGAACTCGACGATGCGATTGCGTCGGTCGACGATCCGCTCGGCGGCGACCTTCCCGAAGCGGATCCAGCGCTCGATCTGGCCATCGAGCCAAAGGAGGTCGACCTGGGTGTTCATCACTTGCGGCCATCAGCATGCTGGAGCCGGGATCCCGCTCCAGGTGCCGGCGCGGGTTTGGCGGGCGACACGAACTGCGCGTCCGGATCGGTGGTCGAGCGCCGCGCGCCGCGCTCCGACCACGCCTGGAGGTCCTCCAGCGTGTAGACGACGCGACCACCGATCTTGCGATAGATGGGCCCGGTTCCGTATGACCGGTGCTTCTCCAGCGTGCGGTCGGAGAGCCCCAAGTAGCGCGCGGCTTCAGCGGTTTTCAGGTGCCGCTGCGGATCGGAAGGATTGTTGCTCATGACGTATCCTCGGCGACGCGTGGATAAGTCCGGCGTCGTCTGGATACGCTGAGGCGACAGGAGGCTCAGGGTGGATGACGAAGATGGGGGGCGCCAATTTCGTCACCCCCTCAGAGACCGCCCCGCAAGAGCTTCAAGTAGCCACCCGACATCAGGTCTCGGCCTGCCTTGACCAGGCGGATGGTCGCCGCTCGAACGGAGCTGGTTCGCCAGGCCTCACGCTCGACGGTGACTGCTCCGAAGATCGATTGCGCGATGTCGCGGTAGGTCTCGCCGGTTAAAGCGCCGTCCAGAGCCGTCAGACAGCGGGCCAAGCGCTCGCGATGCGCCGACGTCAAATGAGAAGGCGGCGCGGCCAGGCCCACAACCGCGCGGTTCAACCGCTCGACGGCGCGTACCCGCAGGCCGAAGTCCTGGTCGAAACCCAGCACCACCAGCAGCGGGCCATCGGGCCGCGCGCGGCCGCGATACTGCAACTGAAGCCCTTCGGGTAGGCGGACATGCAGCCCATCATCCGCGCGCCGGCCCGCGCTGCACGGATGCCACGAGCGCCGCCCGGTGCGCACCGCCGACCGATCCTCCTCGAATGGGACCACGAGGCCGGGCGCAGCCTCGGCGCGCCAGATCACCTCCGCCTCCGGTGCCGCAACTGTCGGGTCAGCGCCGAAGCGAAGTCCCCATCGTGGATCAATCTGGACCGGCCGTGTCGCGACCCTGGCATACTCCGCTGCGTAGTCGGCGTTGCGCCGCAAGAACTCCCACGCCAAATCGGGGACACTAAGCGTCAGCCGCGCGCGCCAACCGCCTCCGGCGCCACCACCGGGCGGCCGTCCCGATCCCGCAGGATGCGTGGGCGCTGCCATGGACGCATGGCGCCAGAAGCGTCACCGGCACGCACAGCTTGGCCTTAAAGAACGCGACGCTCAGAGCCTGGAGAACTGTTCATTGCGTGTTTTCACGCAACAGATTGACCGAAGGACGCAACTCTCCAGCGGTGTGTGCGCACGATCAGTGCGCCTACTCCGACAGCTATGCAGAGCGTCTCAGCTTCAGGGCTGCCGCAACGATCTCATCGACGAACTCAAGCTCGTCTGGTCCCAAAGGTGACAGTCGCGAGATAAGTCTGACGAGCGGATCCTCGCGCCCTTCCTTCGCGGCGTACTCACCCAGGCCGAAAAGATCGCGAACCTCAACTTTCAATGCGGCAGCAAACACCGAAAGAGACTCGAACAGCGGCGAAGACTCGCCGCGCTCAATTCGGCCAATGGTAACGGCGGTTCGATCGACCAGGTCGCCAAGATCCTGCTGCGACAGTCCAAGCTGCTCGCGATGGTGTCGCACGAGGTCGCCGAACTGCTCTTCCAAACTCGCCATACGTTTTGGACACCTGCGCCACTTGATGTCGGATGGTCAGGCAGGGCCGAACGGACACACAGATCGTCGAATGTATGATTTCGCCGTTTTCATACTTCCCTTGTTGCTTCGGCCGTAGGAATCTGTGGGGCAATTTCTGGTTGGAATTACCCTCGTGGACGGTTCGCTTCCCCCCACACCGAACTTGGCCGAACTTAACGCTGCGCTGGAACGCCTCTGCCGTCGCCATGACCGCTGGCTGCGCGACAAGCTTCGAAAGCGCTATGGCGCCGTGCTCGCCGACGATCTGACCCAAGACACCTATCTTCGCGCTGCTCCGTATGAGGTTGCCGGCAGGATCCAACATCCGAAGGCGTTCCTCATGGAGATCGCCGACAACCTGGCGCGAGACTGGTTTCGCAAAACCCGGCGCGAAGTCGGACAGGATGAGAGCGCCAAGGCTTTGGCAGAGGCGGCGGAACTCGCGCAGCAGGAGGACGAAATCAACCTTCGTCGAATCGTGCTGGCCCTGCCGTCTAAGTTGCGCGATGTTTTCCTTCTGACCCACGTCGAAGGCCTGTCCTATGCCGATGTCGCGCAGCTCCGGAACATTCCGGTGACAACGGTCCATCATCGTATGCGCGAGGCGCTGGCCCTGACGCGCCAGGCGTTGCGCGAGACGAATCCGCCGTCATGACCGCTGCGCAACCGACGACCGAGCAAAGGGATCTCGAGGCCGCGGACTGGTACGCGCGGATGAGCCGCACGCCGATCGAGACCGAAGAGCTCACGCGGTTCCAGCGCTGGAGCCGCGATCCCGACAATCTGGCCGCGTACAACCAGATCGAAGACATCAGCCGCGCTGTACGACGCATGCGCGACGATCCGGCGATGCGCGCAGCGGCGCGTGAAGCCTTGGAACGGCCGCCAGAAGCGCGCGGGGCCAAATTCGCTGGGGATTGGCGTGTTTGGGGCGGCGGATTGGCGTTCGCCGCTGTGGTTGGCGGGTTCGCCTTGGCGTTCGAGCCATTCTGGGCAGAATCCTACACCACGCGCGTGGGCGAGATTTCCAGCTTACGTCTCGATGACGGCTCGGAAGTTCGCCTGAACACCGACAGCAAGCTGCGCGTCCGCTTTTCGAAAGGCGCTCGGCGGGTCGAGCTTCTACGCGGCCAAGCCTACTTTGAGGTCGCTCATGATACCGCGCGTCCGTTTGTGGTCGCGGCTGGCCCCGCGTCGGTACGCGCGGTCGGAACGCAGTTCGACGTCCGAAAGACTGCCACCCAGGTCCGTGTTGTGCTTGCGCAGGGCCGCGTCGCGATCAACGAGGGAAAGGCTCAGCAGGGCGAATGGACCCTCTCGCCTGGTCAGGGCCTTGTTCTTGGCGCGCAGGCAAGTAAGCCGCACCCGATAGCTGTCGACGTCGCCGCAGCCACCAGCTGGCGCACAGGAACCCTCACGTTCCACAACGAAACTCTGGCCGGCGCGGTCGATGAGCTCAATCGCTACACCAAAATCAAGATCGTTCTGGACGCGTCCGCGCCTCGTCAGCTGGTCGTCAACGGCGCGTTCAAGGCCGGCGACACCGACGAGTTCATCGCGGCGGCCTCGCTGCTCTACGGATTGACGTCGAGACCCCGTCCCAATGGCGACATCGTCCTGAGCGCCGCGGGCGGCGCGTCGTGACGTCATAATTTTTTCATGAGCTAACTACCCGAGCCCCCCTGAGTGCGCGTCCCCTTCTCACCGCTGACGGCAAGAGCGCCTCGCCAAGATGGCGCACGTCAGCCTGGGGGACGGTCAATGGGAAGGTTTCAGGAACTGCTGCTGGGCAGCGCGGCGGCGATGGTGATGACGGCGCCCGCCTGGGCGGGCGATCCGGCTCAGGCGCAGACAAATCTGAAGATCAGCGCGGGTCCTTTAGATGCGGCCATACTCAGCCTCGCCGCTCAATCGCAGGTCCGAATCCTTTTCTCCCGCGATCTCGTAGTCGGCAAGCGCGCGGCCAAGCTCGAAGGGCGCTACAGCGCCTATGAAGCGCTTGATCAGCTCCTCGCTGGCTCGGGCATAGAGGTCGATACGGCAAAGCCGGGCGTGCTGATCCTGCGCGCGACGCGCCTGCCTGTGTCCACGGCTCCGCGTCCTCAGGTGCCCCGTGTTGAGGCTTCACCGCGTCAAGCGCCTGCGGCTGCCGCGCCCCGGATCGAAGCTGCTCAGTCCCCTGACGCCGTCACTGAACTTTCCGAGATCGTGGTCGGCTCGCACATTCGGGGTGTCAAACAGGGGGCTTCGCCGGTCATCGTGCTCGATCGCGCCGAGATCGATCGCGGCGGCTACGCGACCGTGGCTGATGCTCTCACAGCCGTGCCGCAGGCGTTCGGCGGCACCACCAGCGACGACACCGGGACGACGTCTTCGGACCCGACTACCACCAATGGCAATCGCGCCACCGCGATCAACCTGCGGGGCCTGGGCGCCGATGCGACGCTCGTCTTGATCAACGGCCGCCGCATGGCCGGCGCGGGCTTGATGGGCGACTTCGCCGATATTTCGTCGATCCCGCTGGCGGCCGTGGCGCGCATCGAAGTCCTGCTGGACGGGGCCTCAGCGCTCTACGGCTCCGACGCGGTCGGTGGCGTCGTCAATGTGGTGATGCGCGAGCGCTACGAGGGATCGGAGACCCGCGCCCGCATTGGCGGCTCGACGCGCGGCGATCTTGGCCAACGCCAGATCGCCCATACTTTCGGTCGCGGCTGGAGCAACGGCTCGATCCTACTGAGCGGCGAGTATCAACGGCGCAACATGCTGATGGCGTCATCGCGCGCCTACACCGCAGACGCTGACCTGCGATCCCTGGGCGGAACAGACCATCGGCTCTACTTCAGCCAACCGGCCACGATCCTTGGCGTTGATCCCGTAACCTTCGCGTTCACCCCGGCCTACGCCGTGCCGGCGGGACAGGACGGGACGAACCTGCGCCCAAGCGACTTCATTCCTGGGAAGAACCTGGCCAACTGGCGCAAGCCGATGAGCCTTCTGCCGACACAGGAAAGGGGTAGTCTCTATGTCGCCGCGAGCCAGGAGGCCGGCGCGTTCGTGACACTCACGGCAGACGCTCGCTACAGCGACCGCCGCTACTACGACTATTCGATCGCACCCCAGACGACGCTGACGGTGGGCCGCAACAATCCCTACTTCGTTTCGCCCAACGGGTCGGCCAGCCACTACGTGGCCTATTCCTTCCTCAATGAAACGACTGGCTTGAAGAGCGTCGGCGAAGTGCAGAGCCGCGGCCTGTCATTCGGCGCGAAGGTGCGTCTGCCGCACGACTGGCGGCTGGACGCCTACGTGCTGCACGCCGAAGAGCTGGGGACCAGCCGCTACACGACGATGCTCAACTCGACGTTCCTCAACGAGGCGCTGGGCAACACCCCGGACAATCCCGCGACCGCCTACAACGCCCCGCGAGACGGCTATTTCAATCCGTTCATTGGCTCCGGCCGCAACAAGCAGGCGGTCCTGGACTTCGTGACGTCAGGCTGGGAGACGCGTCGCACGGTGGGCCGGTTGGACACCGCCAGCGTGATGGCGGACGGTACGCTGTTTCGCCTGCCGGCCGGCGCGGTGCGTTTAGCCGTCGGCGCACAGCTGCGCGAAGAAAACCTCAAGACGATCGGCCTCTCGGCCGCGTCAAGCGTGACGCCCATACCGAACTTTTCTCGGTACGGCGATCGGACGGTCAGCGCGCTTTTCGCCGAGGGCCGCGTTCCCCTGTTTGGACCCGACAACCGTCGCCCAGGCCTTGAACGGCTCGACCTGTCGATGGCGGTGCGGCGCGAACACTATCAGGGCGGCGCGACCAGCACGGTGCCCAAGCTTGGGCTGCTGTGGTCGCCGGTCTCCGATTGGAGCCTGAAAGCGACCTACGGCGAGTCTTTCCGCGCGCCGTCGCTCGGCGAGATCACCGATCCGCAGCGCGTGACGCCAGTCAATATCAGCGCGGGCGCGAGCGGCACGGTGCTGACCTTGCTTCGCTACGGCGGCAACCCCAACCTGGCGCCCGAGACCGCCAAGTCGTGGACGACCGGGCTCGAATACGCCCCTGCCGCCCTCCCCCAGGTCCGCATCAACGCCACCCTTTGGAACACTGAATTCAAGGGCCGTATCGGCCAGCCGGCGATCAATAATCTGTCGACCGTGCTGACCGCCCCGGACCTCGCGCCCTTTCGGCAGTTCATCAGCCCAGCGACCAATCCGGCCGAACTGGCGCTGGTCAAGGATCTGCTGAAAGGCGCGACCGCTTCGACCGCCTCTCTCTATGCGCCCGAAGCCTACGGCGCGATCGCGGACGCGCGCTATGTCAACACGGGCGACTTCAAAGTGCGCGGCCTTGATCTTACCGGCTCGTACGGGCTGAGCGTTCGGGGCGATCCGCTCGTGATCACCGGCAACCTGTCGTGGCTGATGTCGTATGAGCGCCGGATCACGGCCGTTGCCAAGGGCGTGGAGCTGGCGGGGATGGCCGAATATCCCGCTGACCTGCGCGGGCGTGTATCAGCGACGTGGACCCACGGCGCCTACAACGTCACCACCATCCTCAACCATGTCGGTGACCTCCACACGGCCGCAGGCGTGCGGATCCCGTCTCAGACCACCGCCGACCTCCAGGTCGAGTACAGACCTTCGGCCGTCTCGGGACCTCTCAAGGGCCTTTCGCTCGCGCTGACCGTCCAAAACCTCTTCGACAGCGACCCGCCGTTCTACGACTCCCCAGCCGGCGTCGGGTACGACCCGGCCAACTACGATCCCTCCGGCCGGGTCGTGGCGCTGCAACTGACGAAGGCCTGGTAGGCCCCGCCTCCCACTCCAAAATGATCACGGAGACAACGATGCGAACTTTCGCAGCGCTGACGCTCGCCTGTGCGCTTGGCTTTACGCCCGCCCACGCCGAACGTCTTTTCACGGTCGAAGACCTTCTGAGCCTTGAAGACCTTGGGCGGGTCGCCTTCTCCCCGGACGAGCGATGGCTCGTTCTGGAGCGACAAGGCCCGTTCAAGGACGCGCCCAGCTTCGATCATGAATTCCTTCACCCGCAATCGGTCATGCGGCTGTTGGTTATGGACCTGAAGACAGGTGGCCCGCCAAAGCCGTTGCTACCGACCGATCCGCAGGCCGGCGACACCTTCGGGGCGTTCTCACCGGACGGCTCACGGGTCCTGGTGTTCCGGCTGAAGGATCGGCGGCGCGAACTGGGTGTGGTCACGCTGGCCACCGGCGCGGTCCGCTGGTCGGGCCTTACCGTTGAGCCGGAATACTGGACGGCCACCGCGCGCTGGCGCAGCGACCGCGAGCTCATCGTCATCGACAAGCCGCCTGAGGTCGCCTCGATGCTGCTCGGCGCCGGCTGGCAAACCCAGGATCGCCTCACCGCGGCCTGGGCCGATCACCGGCAGGGGCTCTACACGGGCGTGGTCTTCGGCAGCGGTCGCTATCGCGATCTGACGCCGTCGCCGCCGGCGCTGAACTTGGTCGCCTTCGATGTGGAGACCGGCGCCGTGCGCCCTCTGGCTAATGGCGCCTTCGCCGACATGCTGCTGTCACCGGATGGGGCGACGGCCGCGATGATCGAAGACGCCGAGCTAGTGCAGATCGACGCTTCGGTTCCGAAGGCGTTCGGCGGCCAGCCCGCGCGCTGGCGTCGTCTTGCCCTGGTCGACTTGGCGACTGGCAAGAAGACCCTGCCCTGCCCGCGATGCGACCTGCTGCATCACGCCTGGGCCTGGTCGCCGGACGGCAAGGTCTTGGCCGCTGGCGCGCGCGATGAAGGTCGCTATGGCGCGCCGTTCCGCTACTGGCGCTTCACCCTGGCGGGGTCCGCCAAGGCCCTCTCGCCGGACCTTGTGGTTGAAGAGCCCATGCGAGAGCTGATGGTCCGCCCACAGGGGCAAGTCGCTTGGCTCGGCGGTCACCCGGTTGTCTTGGCCCGACCCAGTTCCGGGAGCCGCACGGACTGGTGGAGCCTCGGGGACAAACCCGTCAACCTGACCGCCAGCCTTGATGCGCCGCTCGGTAGAGCGATGGCGATCGCGCCCGACAGCGTCCTGGTACGGACCGCTTCGGGTGTTTTTCGGGTCACGAGCCAAGGCAAGCCTCGCCTGGTGGCCCCGTCGCAGGCCCGACTGTCTCCGGGCCAGGTCCTGGTCGGGACCCAGCCGTCGTCCTTCCTCGACGCGCGCGGATCGCTATCGCGCCGCCTGGGGATGGACGGTGCGAGTCTGCCAGCCGCCGCCGTCGATCCGGAACAAGACGTCCTGGCCGTGGCGCCGCGCTCTGGCGCCGTCGTCGCAGCGTCCAAGGATCTCCACGGCGTCACGCGTGTGAACTTGCTGCGCTCAACAGCGCCATCAGTCCAGGTCTCGGCGATCAATGAGCCATTGGGCGAGATCGCATTCGCCGAAGCCATCGCCGTGCCGCATACCGGCATCCATGGCGAGGCCCTGACCTCATGGCTCTACCTTCCGCGGGGCCACAAGGCGTCCGATGATCGCGGCCTGGTCATCGTGCCCTACCCCGGGTCGCGCTACGACGCGCCGCCGTTCATCTACAAGCCCGGCGCCCTGCACTTCGAGACCAGCGTCCAGCTGATGGTCGCGAAGGGATATGCGGTCCTGGCGCCCAGCCTGCCCATGGCGATGGACGAACCGCCCGCGCCGCGCCTTGCTGAAGCGATGCTTCTGGCCGTCGACGCCGCCCGGCGTCAGCAGCCAGGCCTTTCGGCGAGCAAGCTGGCGATCTGGGGCAACAGCTATGGCGGCTACGGCGCCCTGCTGGCGGGCTCGGAGTCGGCGCGCTTCAAGGCGTTGATCGCCTCAGCCCCTCTCACCGACCTCTTCGGCGTCCACAACACCCAGAGGCTCAATACCCTGGCGATCCCCGAGATCACCATAAATGTTGGCACCTGGGCCGCCTTCACCGAGGCGGGACAAGGCCGTATGGGCGCGAAACCGCAGGACGCACCCGACCTGTACATAGCCAACAGCCCCCGTTTCCAAGCCGGCAAGATCTCGGCGCCGGTGCTGCTGCTGTTCGGGGATCTCGATTTCGGGATCCACCAGGCTCAGGGAATGTTCTCGGCCCTCTTCCGCGAAGGCAAGGACGCCCAGCTGGTCGTCTATCGCGGCGAACAGCATGTGCCGATCAATCCCGGAAACGTCCGCGATCTCTATCGGCGCGCCTTCGCCTTCCTGGAGGACGCCTTCGGCGGCCCTGAAACCGTCGCAGGCGCGCGCCCCTCAGCGCCCTGACGACGGGCCGCCGCGATCCTCCCCTCCCAATGGCCGATCCAGGCCTCAAGGGTCGCGGCGGCCAAGATCTCGACGGTTGCGTCCTTCCACACCATCGCATCGACTGTGAGCGCCGCATCGAGCCGCTCACGGTCGATCAGCCCCTCGGCCGCCAAGCGCCCATCCAACAGGAACGGCCGCAGAAAGCCGATACTGGCCGCCAGGCTGCGCCCGAAGAAGACGCTGATGTCGCCCTTCGAGCGGCGCTCGATGATCGAAGCCGGCAGCCGATCCGCGAACGCTTCCCGCGCGAAGCTGCGCTCTGTTTCGCCCGCGCTCAGTACTGTTGCGGGTATCGCCAGGCACAGTTCGATCACGGGCTGGCTCAACAGGGGGTGAGCCAAACGCGCCCGCTCGGCCCGTCCTGTCGCCCCATTCAAGGTCAGGCTGGTGACCAGGCCGAGGATTTGGGCTTGCTTGGCCGCCGTGTGACGGGTGGCTTCGACCATCCAGGGATGTTTGCGCTCGGGTTTGGCGCGCTTGAAAATCCCGGACGGCGCGACCAGCGACTCTGGAGACAGACGTCCCGGGCGCCTCTGCAGGGCCTCCAGCCCAAGGCTCCAGACCGACCGACGCGTGCGCCGGGCGACCTCGGCCAGGCGGCGCGCCCGCGAGCCTTCGCAAGGAGCCCCCGACAGGAGATCGGACGCCAGGCTTGCGGCGCCAACCTGCAGGAAGACAACATCGCCCCCATGACCGGTAAAGAGGACATCCGCGCCGGCCTGCTCGAGCGCTTGGGTAAGCGCCGCGTCATAGCCCGGATCAAGGGCGTTGAAGTTGGGCCGCACGGAAGCAGCGCTGCGAGCGAAGGCTTGCGCATCCAAGGCGAACGGATCGCGCCGCACGGTTTCCAGGGGCACGCCGGCCCGTTCCGCGGCCGCCTGGGCGTAGACGCGCTCGTCGGCTTCCGCCTGGTCACGATAGAAATTGATGGCGCGATCGGCGCGCCGGCCCACCGCGGTCAGACCCGTGGCGACGATGGCGCTGTCCAAGCCGCCGGAGATTTCACAGACGATCTTGTCGGCGCCGTTGGCAAGGGTGGCGATCGTGGCGTCGACGCAGGATCGCAGGTCCGCGCGGCTCGGCCACTGGCGCCTGCCGCCCGCAAACTTGGCGGGAGACCAAAGGGTACGTGACTGCCGCCCTTGCGCTCCCCACCGGCAGCTGCCGGGCCCAACGTCGACGATCCCCACTAGGGGAGGCGCGCCACCGCTGCGAGCGGGGTCAGCGAGGACGTCAGCGATCCGCTCCCAATCCAACGCCAGGTCACTCGGCGCGGCGAGTCCTTCGGGGATCGTCGAACCAATCAAGGTGACCCCGTCGCGGCTCCAGAGGAAGGCTTCGACGAAACCGGTCGGATCTCGGAGCACGGTCGGTGGCACGCGCCGGTCGCGCGCAAGCACGGCCACGTAGCCGCCCCACGCTTCCTCGATTAGCCGAGCGCAGACATCCTCGGGATCCTGATCAACAAGCCCGGCCAGATCGGCTGCCGCCAGCGCCACCGAGGGTCCATCGGAGCGGCGGAAGGCCTGACCGATCATGACCCCGCCGAGGCCGGCGGCGCCGTTCAGCGGCGTCACCGGCGGTGCGGCGCCTTGCACCAGGACCGCAAGGGCGAAGGCTTGCGACGCGATCGCCCACCCGCGGGCAACCAGGTCGCCGACCATGGCCGAGAAGACGATGCCAGGCTGACCAGGTTCGTGAACGAGCACCAGATAGGCCATCTCAGCGCACCATGATCGGATGATAGGCCGAGACGCGCTCGGCTTCATCGTCCAGGGCCACATCCCCTGCTTGAAGCCAGCAATGCGCCCGGAACGGCCAGGTGCGGACGCCGAACATCCAGTCGACCCGATGGCCCAGGGTCGTCAGGTAGGTGCGCAGGAGGTGGCTGCGATAGAGGCAAAGGCCATCCAACGGAAGCCAAGGCACGGTGCGTCGAAAGACGACAAGGTCAGCGAGCAGCGCGTCGCTCGGCGAAGGCGCGGGCGCGTGGTGGCCAGGCAGCAGCCGAGCGAAGGGCTGACGGCGGCCTCGCGCGGCTGCCAGCGCCGCCTTTGTCAGCGCGCGGACGTGGCGCAAACCTGGTCGAAGCGCCGGGAGATCACGCCCGGCGATGAGGGCTCGAGCGGTTCGCGCTGGGGTGGCGGGCGGCGGCTGGCGCGGCGGCATTACCAGATCCTGCGTCGCCAGACCCGAGGCGCCCAGGCCATCGGCCAAGGTGGGTTCGGTTGTCGACAGCGCCCCGCCCTGCAGAGACAGCACAGACCCGACGCCCGGAAGACAGAAGTAAGCGTCGGCGCGGACGTCGAGGAAGACGGCGTCGCCGTCGATCATCACGGCGTGGATGTCTTCGCCAAGGCGAAGCTGCATGACGGACCTCGCGGACTGATGAGAAGGATAAAGGGCCGCCGGACGCCCCGGCGACGGCCCGCACGGTCAGATCGGGTCGTACTTGAAGAGCATGTTGTCTTCGAGGAAGAGCGTTCCACCGGCCGACTGGGTCAGGGCAGAAGCCTTGCCCACGCGGGTGAGGACGAACGTGAACGTCATTGGCAAACTCCTTGGTCGAGCTGCCGCAGAAGTTGCGGCCCTCCAAGGAGGCCGCTCCGTTCACCTATATTCAAACCTATATTTCAGACGGCTGCGGAGAACGTCCGCTAGAGGTTGAAACGAAGGTTTGGCGCGATGTCCTCCGGATAAAGGACACCGTGGCTTTGGGTCATCCGACTGGCAGACCCCATGGGGATCAGTTGGTAGGTCTTCGTCATGTGACGTCTCCATTCCGCATCTAAGGAAGTCGGTGTCAGGACATCGCGGGCCGTCGCGGAGGGCGGCCCGCTTCGTCGATCACATCCAGCGGAGGGTGGTGAAGTCCTCCGGCAGAATGGTGCCGTTCCCGGCCTGGGTCAGGGCGTGGGCGCACCCCAGGCTGATCAGTTGGAAGCGCACGGCCATGGCGTGCTCCTTCTTCGAAAGTTGACGAGACCCCTGGCACGGTCACGCGATCGGGCCAGGAACGATGCGGCGCGGGCCGTCTCCGGCGACCCGCGCCGCACCCCGTTCAGAGCGGGGCGTAGCGCGGCGCGCCGACTTCCTCGGGCAGGATCGGCGGGCCGCCGCCCTGGGTCAGCTTCTTGGCGTCCCCGAGACGGATCAGGCGGATGGTGGTGGTCATGGTCGCCTCCTTCTGGCGTTTGTCACCGCGAGTTGCGGTGTCACCATCGGGCGCCTTTGGTTGAGTATAGACAACGCTATATTCGCGGATATCGCAGCAGGCCGTGGGCCAGGATCTCGGCGCTGCGTTCAATGCGCCGGCCGTAGTAGCGACGCACCGCCCGAACGAAGGCTTGGTCGCCATGCCCTTGGGCCACCGCCAGGCGCTCCCCCTCTTCCAACGCGTCGCCGCAGATAGCGGCTTCGTCGGCCGCCAACGGCGCGACTGCCGTCCACACCCGCGCAAAGGCCGTCTGGAAGGCTCGATTTCCGCCGCGCTCGATGATCCGAGCCATTACATCGTGGGCCTCGACGCGATCGGGCAATATGACAGCGCCGGACGGCGTACGCCGATGGGCGGCAAGGACGAGCAGCAGCGCCAACTCGTAGCATTGGGCCAGTTCATCGGCGTCGTAGGCCGCGCCGACATAACCGCTGCGCGTACGGCCGATCAGGCCTTCGCCAGCCAGCCAGGCCAACGCTTCGCGCACGGGCGTCTGGCTGACCCCAAGGTCGGCGGCCAGCAAATTGATCAGGAGCGGCGCGCCCTGCAGAGGGCCGGCAGAAATCAAGCGCTGGCGCAGCGCCTCGATTGTCCGCTCGAACTCATCTCGGTCTCGGCCCAAGCCGAAGCTCCCCAACAAAAGCCCGAAGCGTGGTCGCGCTAGTCGGCCGCGTCGATGGCCCGTGCGCCATCGACGCAGTTTCAGGCGCCGGAAATGGAGGGGTGCGGATCGACCCGCAGGCGGTGAAGCGCCCACGATCGATCGCTGGCGGGTCTAGTGCGCGATCGCTGCGGATTTGCGCGCAAGCGTGATGTTCGGAGCGGCCAAGGGAACAGAAAGTCCCTCGAACACTGGCCAGCCACGCTTCATCCGCGACCTGAGGAGATTTCCTCAATTGCACTGACCCGATAGTGCAGGGCTAATACCGATCTAAAGTTGTCCTGAGCCGTGTGTGGAGTGTGGCATGTCGGGCACGCCGTCGACCCCCTTGGCGCGTCAAGGGCAGCTGCTCAAGCGTATCCTCAAGATGGTCCGTAAGGAGCGTCGTCTGACGCAAGAAGAGGTTGCTGAGAGCATGCGCATGCCGCTCAGGACCTACCAGGAATTCGAGCGCGGCGTCGGGGCGTTGGACCTCAGAAAACTCCGGTTGTTCGCGCGCGCCACGCGGTCCGATCCAGTCGCCCTGCAACTGGCTCTGTTTTTCAAGCGCCCAGAGGTCGCGCTCTACACGCTCGACAGCAAGCTTCCCATGACCTTCTGGGTGGCGTTCTTTGAACTTCTGACCAGGGTGGGGCCCCGGCTGAACATCGTTCCGCCGGGGCTGGTGTTATCGGGCATGCGACGCATGACCGAAGAGATCGACGAGCACTTGGCCCGGCATGCCGCCAGCGCCGAGAGCTTTCTCGAAAAAGCCTGGGCCGATATCTACAGTGACGACATCGAGGATGCTGAGGAAGATGTCGTCGGCGAAGGCGGGGACGATGCCGATAGCGAGCGCTAGCCGGGCGGCGATTTGTCGGCGGGTTGTTCGATGCGCCGGAACCAGACGAACGGCAGCACCCCGTCCTCGGCGGCCATGATCCTCCCACTCAACGGCTCGGGCCAGGTCGGATCATCGATCTTCAGGCTCAGCACCGCGCCGCTGGTGTCATTGACCCGCCAGCCGGCGCCGCATTCGCGCTCTCCCGACCAGGCGATGAAATCCGGCGCCTTGGACGAGAACTTCTCGGCCGGCGTCAGGGTGATCAGGGCGTCGCTGGCGAAGGTGTCCAGCTTGCCGGTGAAGCCGTCGCCGTCGCGACGGAAGTATCCGATCGTCATCATGGGGCTCTCCTTTGAGCGCTGTCGTGGCCCCCGCCCGAAGGACGCCGGCGCCCGACCGGCGGCGGCTCGAGAGACCAGCTGGGGGGAGTTGAGCTGGTCGGTCGAGCCGCCGCCTCGCCGCGCTCCGGGGGGACGAGCGCGCGGCGATGGCGCGGGGGCGATGGGGACGCCTGGGCGGGCGGTTGGGGGCGTCCTCGCGTGTCCCGCAACACCCTTGTGAGCCGGCCGAACGGGCGTCTCAAGACGCCCAGAGGGTCGATCGTAGAAAGACAGGCCGTGGCGTGGAAACGGCGGCGCCGCTGCCGGCCTGGGCTGATCAGAACCGTCTCTGAAGCCCCTGGCGCGCCGCGCCCGCCCCGCCGGATCGGCGGGGCGGGCTGGCCGCCTTAGTCTTCCTTGGGACCGGTGCTGCGCGACCAGACCAGGGTGTGGACCTTGTCGACGACCACCAGGGCGGCGTTGATCGCCGCGCCGAACGAGGGGTCGTCCAGCTTGACCGACAGGTACTCGTTGTTGTCCTTGCTGGTCTTCTGCCAGGCGGCCCCGAGGTTGGCGGCGCCGGCGGTGATGCGGAAGTCGGGGCTCTTGTCGCTGGGCTTTTCGGCGACCGGGCGGATCTGAACCTTCTTGAGGTTGATGGCCAGGGTGTGGATTTCGCCCGTGAACGAGCCGTCAGCGTTGGCGGTGAAGGTGCCGATGGTGGACATGGTGGTCTCTCCGATCTGATCCGGGCCGCGCCGATCGCGGCCTCGATGGCGATCGTTGGACCGGGGTCGAAGTCCGCCCTGCAGAGCGCGCCCTGCCCCCGAAATTGCAGGTTTGGGGGCGCGCTCCCGGAGCTTTGCGGAGGACCGAAGGCTCTTGAGTTTCTTGTCTCGCGAGGAATGGGGCGCTTAGCGCCCCAGGGGAAGAAAGGAGGAAGCCGAGGTTGCGGGGATGGACCGATCCCCGGTCAGATCAGGCCAGAAGAGGACGCGGTCGACGCGCCCGGCTCAGATCTCCACGGAGAGACCACCTGTCCGCCTCGGCGCCAAAGCCGCCAACCCTGACGGCGGGTTCACGGGCGAGATCCGCGCCCTGGCGATCGACCTCTCAGGTTCCGAGCCGCCCCGTCGCCGACAAGCCCAGCGACAAGAGCCCGCGCCTTGCGCAGCACCTCTGGCGCCGCCGACCTTAAGGCCGTCTGGCAGAAGACCAGCGAGGGCGGCAACCAGGCGCTGCTGATCGCGCTGGGCGGCCCCGGTCTCGGCGCGGCGATCAACGCCGCCCTGGTGGTCGTCGACGAGGCCCTCGCCCTGGCCTGGTCATGCGGCGCCGGTTCCAAGGAAGACTAAGGCGGCCAGCCCGCCCCGCCGATCCGGCGGCGGGCGCGGCGCGCCGCCGCCTTCGCAACCGGTTTCGAAAAGCCCAGGGCGTCGGCGGCGCCGCCGTTTGCACGCCACGGCCAGAGCGCCGCTGGCGGGCGGCGCGACGCAGGCTATAGGCAGCTGATGGCAGCCCTTCTCCTGGCCGGCGCGATCATCGCCTGCACCGCGCCCACCGTGCATGACGGCGACACCCTGCGCTGCGGCAAGACCTACACCCGTCTGTACGGCGTGGACGCGCCGGACGTGAAGCGCGGCAAGAGGCCGGCCGAGCCCTTGGCCTACGAGGCGCGCGACCTGTTGCTTAGCCTGACCCGTGAGCGAGTCGGGTGCCGGGTGGTGGAACAAGACCGCTACGGTCGGCAGGTGGCCAAGTGCTGGTCAACGGCCAGCCGCGATCTCAACGCCGCGATGATCCGCTCGGGCCTGGCCACCGAATGGCGGCGCTACAGCAAGGGCGCCTACACCGCCGCGCAGGACGAGGCGCGCCTTGCCCAGCGTGGGACCTGGGCGCCAGGCGCGATCCCGCGCCCGGCCCGCTAGGCCCGTGGGCGTCAGGCCTTGGCGTCCTCGCGGCTTTTGAGGTCTTCGAACGAGTCGGGGTCTTCGCCCATCGCCAAGGCTTCGGCGCGCGTCCAGACGCGGGTCTCACGGCCCTTGGCGACCTTGACCTGAATGCCGCGCGTGCGGATGCCCCGCCCCAGCGAGGTGCAGCAGGATGGAATTCTGGCGCCGATCCAATCATCCCGGTCAAAGGTGATCAGGCCAGGCCGCTCGCCCGCCTCGCCGGTCTTCTCGAACGCGGCTTGCATCTCCTCGAGGATGCGGTCGATCTGATCCTGGGTCATCGGGCGGCGATAGGTCGATTCCGCTCGGTCTCGACCGCCCATCCGGCGCGCGGCGCCGACGCTCCACAGGAAACCGGCGATGGCCAAACGAAAGCGGCCGATCCCAAAGGATCGGCCGCGCCGGTCTTGCCGGAAAGAAGACGGGCGGCCTTTGGCCGCCCGTCCCTCCCCTACTCGGCCGCTTCCAGCAAAGCTGCGACCTCTGCCTCGTCCGCTGCGGACTGCTCGGGCTCGACGCCGCCCAAGACCGCGTCCACGTCGGGCGCGACGTCCTCCTCGGCGTCCTGCGCCGCGCCGTCCGACACCTCGGACGCCCCCGACGCTTCGGGCGCTTCGGGCGCTTCAGGCGCGTCAGCCCCCTCGGAGGCCTCAGGCTCCGAGGCCGGGGCTTGATCGGCGGTCGGGCCATTGCCTTCGCCGGGCTCGTCCGCGCGCGCGCTGACGGTGCGCAGCACCGGCGGCAGCCATCCCGCCTCGACCAGCAGGGGCTCGGCCGCTTCGACCATCTGCGGCTTCTTGAGCCCCGACAGGCGCCCAGCCGCCTGCGCCGACACGCCATCGCTGACCGCCGCCGCGATCTGGGCCTTGGTCACGCGGTCCAGATAGCGGACGGCGGTGGGCTTCCAGTAGGCGCGCATGTCCAGGTCGAGCGCCGTGGCCAGGGTCTCGACATGGGCCAGGATCGAGCGCTCGCGGCGCTCCCAGGACCCCAAGCCATCGACCGTCAGGCTCACGCAGTGGGCCAGCAGACAGGCGCGGCTGTCACCGTCCAGGCCCACAACGAAGTCCCAGATGTCCTCGGGCTTGCTGGGGACTTGGCGCGCCCAGTGGCTGTGGCGCTCGGCGATGGAGAGGCCCGCCGGGCTCTCCTCGATGCCTTCCCCGAAGCCATTGAGGTTGCGAGACCCCCAACGGATGTCGAGGCAGGTCGCCGAAACCCCCATCGCGAAGACGCGGCTGACCAGGGCGTGGACCAGGGCGAGCTGGGCCAGGTCGGGGTTCTGGGCCAGGGCGTCGCGCAAGGCGGCGGTGCGGTGAGCGGTGAGTTCGGCGATCACCCGGTCGGGGAGCGGCGCGCTCGCGTCCTCGGCCGGTTCGTCGGCGTCCTCGGCTTCGGCGCCGGTCTCCTCTTCGCCGCCGTCCTCACGCTGGCCGTCTTCGGCCTCGCCCAGGAACCCGCCGGGCTCGTCGGCGCCCTCCTGCCCGTAGCCGGTCTCGTCGTCCGGTACGGGGGCGAGTTCGTCCTCGGGGCGGACAAAGCCCCGGTCGATCCGCAGATCGCCATACGGCAGCAGCACGACCATGACCCCGGCGCGCGCCTTTTCCTCAGCGGTGTGACCGTAGGTCTGGCCCAAGTCCTCCAGCTCGCCCTCGATGGCCTCGAAGCGGGCGGCGATCTCAGGGGGCAGCGGCTCGACGTCGGCCCATTGATCGGTCAGGGCCGCTGCTTCGGCTTGAAGGGCGTTGATGGCCTCGACCGCCTCGGGACCCTGGACCAACTCGTGTTCCCATATGCGCGAGAACCCGTGGGCGAGCGGGATTTCGAGGTGGGCGCTGGCCCACTTCCAGCCCTCGCGGTCCCGGGTTTCCTCGGCGATGGCGGCGAGCTTCTCGGCGACGAGACGGTCGAGCAGGACCACGTCCTCGACATAGCCGCCGCCGTCATCGGTGAAGAGGTCGCGCAGCACCGGCCCGCCCGCCGCGACGTACGCGTCCAAACCCAGGAACTGGACCCGGCGGTCGTCCGCCGCGACTTTCATCTCGGTCATGGCCCGACGGATGGCGTAGGGCTGGCGGTTGCCCGCCTGAAGCTGCCCGTAAACCTGCATCTGTCGCGCCGGGTCCGGATTGACCGCGAAGGCCTCGATCTGGGCGAGCGTCAGCGTCTCTTCGCGATAGAGGTCGAGCAGTTCGGGCGCGACCGCCCCCAGACGCAGCCGCTGGCGGACGAGTTCTGGCTTGACGCCGTGGCGGGCGGCGATCTCCTCGGCCCCGTAGCCCTTGCGCTCGGCCATGTCCTTGAAGGCTTCGAATTCGTCCGCAGGATGAAGCCGTTCGCGGGCAAAGTTCTCTTCAAGGGAGACCTCAGCGGGGTCGTTGACCGTATCGACCACGCAGCGCACCGGCGCCCCCTTGGCCAGCGCCTTGCGCTTGGCCAGCAGCCGCAGGGCTTGGCGGCGACCTTCGCCCGCGCTGACGAGGTAGTAGCCGGTCTCGCGCCCGTCCTTGATCTCGGGTTCGACGACGAGCGGCTGCAGGACGCCCTTGTAGGTGATCGAGGCCGCGCGGGACTCGATCACCTCGGCGCTGTGGCCGACGCGGCGGACGTTCTTGGGCGAGGCCTTGAGCCGGTTGAGGGGGATATCCCGGACCTCGCCGTACTGAACGACGATCTGTCCGGGGCTGGCGACCGACGCGTCAGCGACGGTCGCGGGGGTTTCTTGGGGGGTCATGTCTGCCTCCTTGGGCAAGGGTTGCAGGCACGCGGAAGGCGCGCCTGAAACCCTGCCAAGCGGCGAGCGCGGGGGTGCAAACGGAGGGGCGTCTTCGCGGGGACCCGCCTGCAGGGCGCGCCCTAGCGACGGCCGATCCCTGTCGCCAGGACCGAAGGTGGGCGGAAGACGATCCGAAGTGCGCCGGGGGCGGAGCCCTAAGCCCGCGGCCGCGGCAGCGGCCGGAAAAACAATCCCTTTGGGGTGCGTGGCGGCCCGTGTTGGCGAAAACGAGCGTCGTGGCCGCCGACCCCGGCCTACCCGAACCTCGCGCGCCATGCTCGCCCAAGACGCCCTGGGCGCGCTCAGACCTCGGGATCGGCCTTCGCAGAGATGGGCCCTCCGACGCGACCTTGGCGGCGTCATCCTCTCGGCGCGAGCCTTCGCAGAGATGGACCCTCGCCGCCCGATCGACCCGTCATCCGATCGCTGGCGGATCGACCCGGGCGTCCGGGTCGTTGTCCTGACAGCCGGCCCGCCAAGGCCGGCCGCTAGAGGATCGCTTGACCCGCATGACCACACCCGCCCCGGGCCCCTTCGAGCGCGACATCGCGCGTCTGGCCGAACTGCTCGGCGGCCGGCGCGAGCACGCCCGGTTCCTGTTCGACGACCTGGCCAGCGAGGCGGCCGCCACGGCCCGTCGCCATGGCGTCCCATTTTGCCGAGCCCTGCGGGCCGCGCTCACCGCCTTCCAGATCGACTTTGTCCAGTCGCGCGACGCGGCCATCGCCCATACCGCCGCATGCGCGCGTCTGGAGGTCTTCGCCCTGTTGTCGGGCAGTAGGGACTAGCGCCTGCCGCCATGGCCAAGCCAAGCCTCGCCAGCCAGAAGAAGGTCACCGCCGCCAACCTCGCCGGCCTTGGCGCCGAGCGCCTGGCGCAGATCCTGGTCGAGGTCGCGCAGACCCGCACCGATCTGAAGCGGCGCCTGCGCATGGAGCTGGCGGCCGGCTTGGGGGCGAGCCATCTCGTCCCCGAGATCGACCGGCGGCTGGGCGCGGTCGAGACCAGCCGCGGCCAGGTCACCTGGCGCCAGAAGCCGGCGTTCCTGCGCGACCTGGACGCCTTGCGCGGGCTGATCGCCGAGCGCCTGGGCGCAGAGGCGCCCGATGCGGCCGTGGAGCGGCTGTGGCGCTTCCTGGCCACCTACGCGCAAACCGGCCGGCGGCTGCGCGAGCGCGATGAGGCCTTCGAGACGGTGTATCAGGCCGCCGCGGCCGATCTGGGCGCCCGCCTGGCCGCACACGATCCACACCTGGCGGCCAATGCCTTGGTCGAGGCCGCGGCGCAGGCCCCGCAGGCCTGGGCGGTGTGGGCGCCAGGGGCCTTGTCCCCGTTGGCCCCGGAGACGGCGGCGATCGCGCTAAGCCGGGCCCGGGCGCGCGCGCTCAGCGCCCCAGGCTGGATGGTGTTCATCCGGCATCTGGCCGACGCGGCCGGCGACGTCACCGCCTATGCCGACACTTTCGCCCCAGGGGCTCGCGCCACGCCGCCCGTCGCCGTGGCCTTGGCGCGCCGCTGGCTGGCGGCCGGGCACCTCGTGCAAGCCGGCGCGGCCCTGCGCCTGGCCGCACCCAAGCCCAAGGGGATCCTGGGCCGCCTGGCCGCGCCGGATTTCGACTGGGAAAGCGCCTGGATCGACTATCTCGACGCCAGCGGCGATCATGACGGCGCCCAGGCGATACGCTGGGCCTCCTTCCAGAGGACGCTGGAGGTGTCGCGCGCCAAGGCCTATGTCGCCGGGTTCTCCGACTTCGACGATGTCGAGGCCGAGGGCCGCGTCCTGACCCTGGCCGGCGCCCATGCCGATGTCGAGAAGGGCCTGGCCGTGCTGATGGCCTGGCCGGCCCTGGCCGAGGCCAGCGCCATGATCCTGGCGCGCGGCCAGGAGGCGCGGATCGATCCTGAGTTGGCCGAGGCCTGGGCGGGCAAGTTGCGCCGGCGCTTCCCGCAGGCGGCCCACCGGCTGCTGCGCCGCGGCGCGGCCCTGGCCTTCCAGCGCGGCGCCCTGAAGGTCTCGCAGCGGCTCACCGAAGAGGCCGAGACCATCCCGGTCTAGCCGCCGCCGCGGGCTCTTGTGGGGTCGACGTGGCCACGTCCTCAGACAGGTACCCGCCGACCAGCTCGGCAAACCCGCCTTGGACCGGGCGACGATGATAATCATGCCAAGGAGTCGCGTAGACGCACGGCGAATTCATCGGCGTCTCCAAGAGCCTGCTCGCCCCGGACAATAGCGCGAGTGCTGCGTGGGGGCTGAACACTTGACGGCGACCTGAAGTAGCCGATGACGGCGACCTAACGGCGTGGCGGCCGAGCGATCGCGCCAAAGCATAACCTAGGATAATGCGCGGGCTTGGGTTCTTGGCAATCGGGGACCTATGGATGAGCAAGCAGCGGGGCGCGCCGTCGCGCCCGGGGCGCCGAAGGGACGCCAGGATGAAGTCTTTGATCTCAACGACACCGAGCGCGCGGCGCTGGCGGCGATCCTGGGCCCGGTCCAGCGCTTGCCCCGCGACCATGTCCTCAAGCGCGACGGAGAGGAACCGACCCACCTTTTCCAACTCGTCGACGGTTGGTTGGCCTCGTCCATCACCGTGGCGTCCGGCCGCCAGCAGACGGTCAAGATCCATTTGCCTGGAGACATGCTGGGCGCGCCGAGCCTTTGCGTCACCCGCACGGCCGAGTGCCTGACGGCCATCACCCCGATCGTGGTGCGGCCGATGTCGCGCGGCGACCTGATGGGCGTGTTGGCGCGGTTTCCGCGGATCGCGGCGGGGCAGTTCCTGAGCGCGCAGCGAGAGCGCGTGACCCTGATGGAAGCGTTGGCGCTGATGGGCCAGACCGACGGCTCGGCGCGCATCGCGGGCATGCTGGTCGACCTCTTCGACCGTTTGACCGTCCTGGGCCAGGTGAAGCAGGGCGCCATGCCGTTCCCGCTGACCCAGGGCCAGGTCGGCGACCTGGTGGGCTTGAGCCCCGTCCACGTTAGCCGAAAGCTCGGCGCGATGGAGCGGGCGGGTCTCATCGCCCGCGGCGTTCGCACAATGAGCCTCTTGGACATCCGGCGACTGCGATCGATGACCGGCCTGCCCCAGCATGCCTTCGTGCGCGATCCGGAGTGGATCAACTTCGCCTGATCCCGTGCGGCGCGGCGACCTGGCCGCCAGGGCCAGGGGTCCGCGCGCGCTAAACAGCCAAACCCCAGCGCGCCGGCCCACTCGCCGGTCCGGCGCACGCACTGCTTGGTCGCAGGGCCGGTTAGTCGGGGTCTGGGTCGGGGTCACCGAATAGCCGCACCATCAAGATGGCCGTCTTGTCGCCGTCGTCGGCCAGCTGAAGCCGCTGCGGGTGGCGCGGCTGAGGCGAGAAGATATCCAGATGGGCCTCGTGGACCTCGGTCCAGTCCTCGGTTTCTCCGGGCATGATGACCCGCATGTCCGGATCGAAACGCCGCAGTTGAGCGATCAGCTCGCCGACGCTCAGCGGCCCATAGGGCTGGTGGCGTCTGGTCCGGCGCGGAGCCCGCACCAGGAAGTCCAGAACCCGTCGCACGCGGCTCCAAGCGGGCCGGGCCGCGCGCGCCACCGTCGAGGCCTGGGCTCCGATCGCGGTCATCGGCTCGCGCAGAGGGGTAGGCCCGCGCCCGGCCTTGTGCCGTCGCCCAAGGCGAAAACGGGGGCGGCGTCGATCAGGATCAGCAGGACTGCCAACATCGCCGCGCGCCAGCGATAGGGTCCGACCGTTCTGGCGCGAGGCGGCGGTCGGGCCATCTCAGTGGGCGCTGCGCTGGACGTAGGCGCGCACCGCCTCGGCGCTGTTGCCGACCTCGACCACGGCCTTGGCCAGAGCGTCGCGGCTGACGCCCAGGGTCTTGGTCCAGTATTCGACCTCGTAGGGCTCGCTGAGGCTGATGCGCGAGGCGTCCGCCGGTCCGCGAAGGTCTTTGTCATCGGACATGAAAAAATACTCCGGCTCTAGAGCCTGAACGATCAAATGATGGCCTCTAGCGGTCGCGCAGATAGACCACCCGCGTGGTCGGGCCGCGCAGCAGCAGGCCCAGAAGGACGCCGACGCCGGCGGCGATGCCCAGGGCGCGCGCCGGCTTGAGCTGGACCCATGCCTCGAGATCGCCGTAGCCGTGCTGGATCTTGCTGGTCGCATCCTCGGCGACTTCACGCGCCCGCTCGCGAGCCTCGTCGATCACAACGCTGGCGGCCTCCTTGACGCTGGCGGCGGCCGCTTTGGCGGAGGTCTTGGCGGCCTTGAAGGTCGCGGCCGCTTGCGGCCCCGCCTCGCCGTTCGCGCGCGCGGCCAGGTCGCCGCCCAAGTCGCCGCTCAAGTCGCCGCCGAGCTCACCGATGAAACCTTCGCCATCGGCGCTGCGATAGTCGCTCATGTCTGTCCCCTGCGAGAAGATTGGATCGCCGCGATCGGCGTGCGGCTAAGAAAGCCTTGGCCCGTCCAGTTCGTTCCTGGCCGCGCGGCGGGTCGACCGCATCACACCGATGCGACCAAGCTCCCCAGGCGCCGGTCCC
>VYKS01000094.1_pt1 | contig 59549 bp, 52 predicted proteins | sample 5114511 | NCBI WGS metagenome assembly VYKS01 (sample SAMN12291795, study PRJNA351875) | freshwater metagenome | isolation source: freshwater lake | place: USA: Michigan, Gull Lake | collected 2011-07-05 | reverse complement strand
GCCGCCGCCTCCGCCTCCGCCGCCTCCCCCGCCGCCTCCGCCGCCGCCGCCGGTGGTGCAGTGCACCCCGGGGCCGTACATTGTCTTCTTTGAGTGGGACAAGTCGGACATCACGCCGGAAGCAGCAGGGATCCTGGACAACGCCATCTCGGCTTACCAGAACTGCGGCAACGCGCAGGTCATGCTCGCCGGTCACGCTGACCGTTCGGGTGCCGCCAGCTACAACGTCGGCCTCTCGCAGCGTCGTGCGGACTCGGTCCGTTCGTACCTGTCGGGTCGCGGCATTGCCGATGGCGTGATCAGCTCGGAAGCGTTCGGCGAAAGCCGTCCGCGCGTCGACACCGCCGATGGCGTGCGCGAACTGCAGAACCGCCGCGTGGAAATCACTTACGGTCCGGGTTCGGGCATGTAAGCCGCGCGGTCCACACTGTGGATCGACAAGATTTGGGGAGGTCGGGCAACCGGCCTCCCTTTTTCTTTGTGTTTGCGGCTAACGCCGGATGCACTGCCAAGGCATCTTGCCCCCAACCCTCGCGTCCTGCACGATCCCGACGTGGCGAAGCGTCCCAACTTTTCCCCGAGCGCAGCGATGAACGCTACGGATGCGCGCTCGCCGCTGTGGACGATCCGGCCCGAAGCGGGATTAGCAAGGCAAGATCAGCGGCTGCCCGGGCGATGGCCGGACGAATCCCCGAACCAGTCTCTCCCCTCCGGTTCATTGGGAAGCGAACAGCGCCTCGTGCTCCTGGCACATCCATCATCACGGTCTCGCAATCGCCGCACCTGGCCCCCGTGCCGGCGCGGTCGAATGGGCACGACGCGCCGTGAGCGCCTGACGTACGATCCGGCCGCATAATGCTCGGCACGTTCAACGAAAGTGGTGCGGCGCGGCTGGCAGGCGCTGCGGGCCGAGCGCTTGCTCCATTGCAGGCAGCGCTCGCAGTGCAGCCCACGGATCGCGCGGGCATCCGGCTGCGTGATTCCGCGCAACTGAACGCCCTCCTTGCCGCCGATGGTGCAATTGGCGCGCGCGTCGTACCCTTTGCTGGGTCCGGCGCTAAGCCAGTCCGTGCCATTCTGTTCGACAAGACCGAGCGCACCAATTGGGCGCTGGCCTGGCATCAGGACCGGACGATCTGCGTGCGTGAGCGGGGTGACGTTCCCGGATTCGGGCCGTGGACCGTGAAGGCAGGCCTCCTCCACGTTGCCCCGCCGTTCGAACTGCTCGAACGGATGATCACGATCCGCATCCATCTGGACGATGTCCCGGAGGGCAACGCGCCGCTTTTGATCGCGCCCGGATCGCATCGCATCGGCCTGGTTTGCGAGGATGCGATTGCGGCCGCTGTCGCTGGCTGTGGCACATACGCCTGTTTGGCGCAGGCGGGCGACATCTGGGTCTATTCGACTCCGATCCTACATGCGTCCGCAGCGGCGGCTACACCGCGCCGCCGTCGGGTGTTGCAGGTGGACTATGCTGCGTTCGACCTGCCCGGCGGGCTTGAATGGTCAGGCATCTGAGCCGAGCGCACCGGCCAGCCAATCCGGCATGATCGCATCGCCCAGCGCCTCGACACGGCGGTGTTCGACCATCAGGCCGAGGTCGGGGTAGGTCGCGCGCGTGCGATCGCCCGGCTCACCCAGCGGAGCGACGATCAGGCGACGATTGACCTTGGCCCGCCAGTTCATGCGCGCGGTATTCTCCTGCCCGACATAGCAGCCCTTGGTGAAGCTGACGCCGTTCAGTTCGGCGGCGTTGCATTCGAGCCAGAGCGTCCTGTCCTGCCCGAGTTCTTCAATGCCCTCGGTGACGCCGAGACGGAGACGATGCTCGAGCCAGCCTGATGCAGGCGATCCCGCAGCATCGCCGAGCCAGCGCCAGCCGAGCGCCGCCAGTCGCGGATCGGGCACGCCATTCCCGGCTTCCGGCGACCAGTGGACGCCGCCCTCAGCCGCCACGATCGTGATCGGGCGGCGCAGGCGGTAGATCGACAGGCGCCGGATCAGCGCCTCACGCTGTGCTGCCTCGCAATCGATCAAAATGTCAGCTTCGTTAGTCCAGAGGATGAAGTCGAACAGCGCCTTGCCCTGCGGTGAGAGCAGCGCGGCCCAGAGCGGTGCATCGGGGCGCATCGCGTTTACATCCTGCGTCACCAGTCCCTGAAGAAATCCGCGCGCATCCTCCCCGGAGACACGGATCAGGGCGCGGTCGGGGAGCAGGGTGGCCTGCGGGCTATTGGCATCACTCATGGCGAACAGGTAGGAGAGGCGAGGCACAAGCGAAAGAGGATGACATGGCGACGTTCGATCTGAAGCTGGTTGGCGGCACGGTGCATCTCCCCTCCGGCCCGGCTCAGGTCGATGTGGGCGTGTGCGACGGGAAGATCGTGGCGATCGGCGCGAGCGGCGACGCTGGTGAGGTGATCGACTGCACCGGCCTCGACGTCCTGCCCGGCGTGATCGACAGCCAGGTCCATTTCCGCGAGCCGGGGCTGGAGGCCAAGGAAGACCTCGAATCCGGCAGCCGCGCGGCGGTGCTGGGCGGGGTGACGGCGGTGTTCGAAATGCCGAACACCAAGCCAAATACCGACAGCGCAGATGCGGTGAACGACAAGCTGGCGCGCGCCAAGGATCGCATGTGGTGCGACCACGCCTTCTATGTCGGCGCGACCAACAGCAATGCCGAGCATCTGGCAGAGCTGGAGCGGATGCCGGGCACGGCGGGGGTGAAGATTTTCATGGGGGCGTCGACCGGCGACCTGCTGGTGTCGGACGACGCCAATCTGGCGCGGGTGCTGGCGAGTGGTCATCGCCGCGTCGCGATCCATGCCGAAGACGAGTTTCGCATGAACGATCGTGAGGGCGAGCGGGTGGCGGGCGATCCCTCCTCGCACCCGGTGTGGCGCGACGATGAGAGCGCGATCCTGGCGACGCGGCGTATCCTGAAGCTGGCGCGCGAGGCGCGGCGGCGCATCCATGTGCTGCATGTGACGACGCCGGCGGAGTTGGAGCTGCTCGGCCAGCACAAGGACATTGCGACGTGCGAGCTGACGCCGCAACATCTGACGCTGGCTGGGGAGGACGCCTATCCGCGCCTTGGCACCTATGCCCAGATGAACCCGCCGATCCGGTCGGCGGCGCATCGCGACGGGCTGTGGCACTGGCTCAATCAGGGTGTGCCCGATGTGCTGGGGTCGGACCATGCACCGCATACAATCGAGGAAAAGGCCAAGCCCTATCCCGGATCGCCCAGCGGCATGCCGGGGGTGCAAACGCTGTTGCCGCTGCTGCTCGACCATGTGGCGAAGGGGCGCACGACGTTGCAGCGGCTGATCGACCTGACCAGCGCGGGGCCGCAGCGGGTGTTCGGGCTGGTCGGCAAGGGGCGGATCGCGGTGGGATACGACGCGGATTTCACCGTGGTTGACCTGAAGAAGCAGTGGACGGTCGAGGAAGACTGGCTGGCGTCGCGCTGCGGCTGGTCGCCGTTCACCGGGGATCAGCTCACGGGCAAGCCGATCGGGACGATCATCCGCGGGCGGCGGGTGATGTGGGATGGCGAACTTGCCAACGCGGCGCATGGGCGCCCGGTGCGGTTTGAGGCGGTGGAGTTCGGGTGAGACGCGACTTGTCGCTCTCCCATATCGTTATCGCCGCCATATGCGTGCTTGCCCAAACAGCTTGCTCGGGCGCACCGCCGTCCGGCACCCCTAAAGCAGTAACAGCCACGGTCGTAGACATCGCTCCGCGCGTATCGCGGTGGAATGCTAATCAAGTCCGGGTAACGGTTCGAAGCGAGGACGGGGTTGTTGGCGATCGGATCATCATGATCGATCGTCTTAAGTGCAGGGTGGGCGACCGAGTGCCGGCGACCGTTCGCGGAACGGTGCTGGCACTCGATCCGAAGGCATGCGTCAATTGAGGCAGGTTACTCCGCCGCGTCTGCGACAGCCTCCCGCTCGGCCTGTTGCCGCATCCACATTTCGGCATAGGTACCGCGCAGCTCGAGCAGTTCAGCGTGGGTGCCCTGTTCCGCGATCTCCCCGTTTTCCAGCACGACGATCTGGTCGGCATGGACAACGGTCGACAGGCGGTGGGCGATGACGATGGTGGTGCGCCCGCGTTCGATTGCTTCGAGCGTATCGAGGATTTCTGCCTCGGTCCGCGAGTCGAGTGCGCTGGTCGCTTCGTCGAGGATCAGGATCGGCGGGTTCTTGAGCAGGGTGCGCGCGATCGCGACGCGCTGCTTTTCGCCGCCCGACAGCTTGAGGCCACGCTCGCCGACGCGGGTTTCATAGCCGTCGGGCATCGATTCGATGAAGCCAGCGATCGCCGCGCCGCGGGCGGCCTGCGCGACTTCCTCCGGTCCCGCGCCTTCGCGGCCATAGGCGATGTTGTAGCCGATCGTGTCGTTGAACAGCACCGTATCCTGGGGAACGATGCCGATCGCGGCGCGCAACGACGCCTGCGTCACCTGGCTGATGTCCTGCCCGTCGATCGTCACGCGCCCGCCAGTAAGATCGTAGAAGCGGTAGAGGATGCGCGCGAGCGTGGACTTGCCCGCGCCCGAGGGACCGACGATCGCGACGGTCTGGCCGGGGCGGATGACGAGGTCGATCCCCTTCAGGATATCGCGTTCGGGATCATAGCCGAAGCGGACACCCTCGAACCGCACCTCGCCGCGATCCACCACCAGCGGCGGGGCGTCGGGGACGTCCTTCACCTCGGCTTGGGTGTCGATCAGGTCGAACATCGCGCCCATGTCGATCACGCCCTGGCGGATCGTGCGATACACCCAGCCGAGCATGTCGAGCGGGCGGAACAACTGGCTGAGCAGGGTGGAGACAAGCATCACGTCGCCCGGGGTGAAACGTCCGCTCGACCATCCCCAGGCGACCACCGCCATGCCCGCGCCCAGCATCACGTTGGTGATCAGCGACTGGCCCATGTTGAGCCAGGCGAGCGAATTTTCCGATTTCACCGCCGCCTTGGCATAGGATTCGACCGCGCGTTCGTAGCGGTCGGATTCGCGCTGCTCGGCGCCAAAGTACTTCACCGTCTCGAAATTCAGCAGTGAGTCGACCGCATGCGCGACCGCGCCGGTGTCGAGGTCGTTCATCTGCTCGCGCAACTTGGCACGCCAGTCGGTGACCCAGCGGGTGAAGGCGATGTAGATGATGACCATCGCCATCGTCGATCCGACCAGCCACCAGCCGAATTCGCTGTAGAAGATTTGAAGCACCAGTCCGAGTTCGAGGATTGTCGGCCCGATGTTGAACAGCAGGAAATAGAGCATTGAATCGATGCTCTTGGTCCCGCGCTCTACCACCTTGGTCACTGCGCCGGTGCGCCGCTCGAGGTGGAAGCGCAGCGAAAGTTGATGGAGGTGGCGGAAGGTGACGATGGCGAGCCGCCGCGTCGCATCCTGACCGACCTTTTCGAACACGGTGTTGCGGAGGTTGTCGAACACGGTCGTGAACAGCCGCGCGGCGGCATAGCCGACCACCATCAGGATCACGAAGGTGACGACCCCGCGCTCGCCGATCGACATCGCGTCGACCGCGGCCTTCAGCGCATAGGCTGCGCCATAGACCTGCACGACCTTCGACAGCACCACCAGCAGCAGCGCGCCGACGATGCGCGCCTTCAGCCCCGGCTGTCCGGCGGGCCAAAGATAGGGAAGGAAGCGCCGGAGCGTGGCGAACAACGGGCGTTCGCTACCGGCACGCGCGGTATCGGGAGGCATCGTCGCTATCTGGGGCCGCAGAGAACGGGATGCAATGAAACAAAACGCACCCGCCATCCGTTGAAATGGCGAGGAGCGAGATGATGGAACCGGTTTTCTACGTGATGGCCATCCTAGGCTGCGGCGACTTCCAGGAGCAATGCCAGCAGGCGCGGATCGAGCCGGTCCGGTATCAGAGCGCGGCACAATGCCAGGCGGCGATGGCGCAGGTGCTGCCACGCCACACCGACCTGTCCTATCCGACGATTGCCGCCAGCTGTCAGCGACAGGGCGAGCGCGTGGCGCGCATCGACAGCAGCCCGCGCACCCGCTGAGCCGAACCGCAGCAAGTTAGCGCGGTCGGGTCCACAAGGTGCTTGGGCGTGGGCGCGACGCGTAGAGCGTGCGGCGGGCAACGGACTGGCCGAACGAGCTTACGATCCAGCCGATCTTCTGCGCCTTGCTCGTCCCGGCGCGATGGTCCCAAGCGTGATCGCCACGTGCGACCACCTCGCGGGCGATATCCCCGTAAATCCCCGCCGCAGCCAGCACCGCCCAGGCAGAGCGGAAGCCGAGCGCGGGCGTGCCAAGCCGGGCGCTGTCCTCATGCGCCTGAGCCAGTTCACCCAGCCACCTAGCCATAACCGTCAGCCGTGACCGAAACGGCGGCTTCATATGCTGACCGGGCGGGATGTCCATCTCGACCAGCCAGTCCATCGGCAGGTAACAGCGGCCGATCGCGTCGTCCGCCTCGATATCGCGCGCGATATTGGCGAGCTGAAACGCGAGGCCGAGGTCGCAGGCGCGGTCGAGCGTCGCGTCATCCTGCGGATCGACCCCCATCACCACCGCCATCATGCACCCAACCGCACCCGCGACATGATAGCAATATTGCATCAGGTCATGCTCGGAGCGCGGGAACCAACCCTTGGCATCGAGTGCGAAGCCGTCGACCAGATCGTGCGCGAAGCGGTGCGGCATGCGCGTTTCGGCGGCGACGATGCGCAGCGCCTCGAACGCCATCTCCCCGGTTGGCTCCCCCGCCAGCGCCTTGTCGGTGAGCGTCCGGATACGTGCGAGCGCGGCGGACGGGTCCTCGACCACGCGCGCATCATGGCCCAGCTCCTGCCCGTCGGCGATGTCGTCGCACGCGCGGCACCAGGCATAGAGCAGCCAGGCGCGCTCGCGCGTGACCGGGTCGAACAGCTTGCTCGCCGCCGCGAAGCTCTTCGAGCCCTTGGCGATACTTTCCCGCGCGGCCGCCACGACGGCGTCGCGGCCTGGCGCGGGCAGGGTCACAGGTCCTTGCTGCCGATCTGGCCGACCGTCTGCGTCGGCACATGCGCTGCCATCTTGGCGAGCAGTCCGTCGAGCTGATCGTCGATGATCAGGATCGACTGGTGCTGCGGGCGCAGAAAGCCGACTTCGCCCATCTTCCCGACGAATTCGATCAGCCCGTCATAATAGCCCGCGACGTTGAGCAGCCCGACCGGGTTTGCGTGATAGCCGATCTGTGCCCAGCTCATCGCTTCCCACAATTCGTCCATCGTGCCGGTGCCGCCGGGCAAAGTGACGAAACCGTCGGACAGGTCGGTGAATGCCTGTTTGCGCTCATGCATCGTGCGCACGACGTGCAGCTCGGTACAGCCGCGATGCGCGACTTCGGCATCGACCAGCGCCTGCGGGATCACCCCGATCACCTCACCGCCCGCTTCCAGCGCGCTGTCGGCGATCGCGCCCATCAGGCCGAGCCGGCCGCCGCCATAGACGACGCCGATCCCGCGTTCGGCCAGCGTACGGCCGACGAAGCGGGCATTTTCGATATAGACCGGATCCGCCGGGGTGGCGGATCCGCAATAGATGGCAAGGCGCTTCACGTCGCTTCCTGTTCCAGCATCAGCGCGGCGGTCGCCTTGGCGCTACCGACCACACCGGGGATGCCCGCGCCCGGATGGGTGCCGGCGCCGACGAAATAGAGGTTCGGGATCGAATCGTCACGATTGTGCGCGCGGAAATAGGCGCTCTGCGTCAGGACCGGCTCGAGGCTGAACGCACTGCCCAGATGCGCGGCGAGATCCTGCGTGAAATCGGGCGGGGCATAGCTGAACTTGGTGACGATCCGGTCATGGATGTCGGGGATCAGGCGGCGACCGACCTCGTCGAGGATGCGCTTTTCGAGCAGCGGGCTCACCGTGTCCCAATCGACCGGCGCCTTGCCCATGTGCGGAACGGGGGCGAGGGCGTAGAAGGTCGAATGCCCCTCGGGCGCCATCGACGGATCGGTGATGGTCGGATGGTGCAGGTAGAGCGAGAAATCCTCGCTCACCACACCGTGATTGTAGATGTCGTCGAGCAGCCCCTTATAGCGCGGGCCGAACAGGATCATGTGGTGCGGGATGCCGGGCCAGGTACCCTTGATCCCGAAATGCACGACGAACAGCGAGGGTGAGAAGCGCTTGCGCTCAAGCTTCGCGGCGGTGCGCTGCGCGCTGCGCGAACCCTTGAGCAGGTCGCGATAGCTGTGGACGATATCGGCGTTGCTGGCGATGGCGTCCGCCTCGAACCGCTTGCCCGACTTGGTGCGCACCGCGGTTGCGCGCTCGCCCAGCGTCTCGATCTCCTCGACGCCATCGCCCAGCACCAGCGTGCCGCCAAGCCGCTCGAAATGCCGGACCATGCCCGCGACCAGCCGGTTGGTGCCGCCCATCGCGAACCATACGCCGCCGTCGCGCTCCAGCTTGTGGATCAGCGCATAGATGGCGCTGGTGGTCATCGGGTTGCCGCCGACGAGCAGCGTGTGGAACGACAGCGCCTCGCGCAGCTTCTCGTTCTTCACGAAGCTCGACACCATCGAATAGACGCTGCGCCACGCCTGATACTTCATCAGCGCCGGCGCCGCCTTCACCATCGAAGTGAAGTCGAGAAACGCGACATGGCCGAGCTTCTCATAGCCTTCGCGATACACCCCAGCCGAATAGTCGAGGAAGCGGCGATAGCCGGCGATGTCGGCGGGATCGAGCTTGGCGATCTCCGCCGTCAGGATGCTGTCGTCATTGGTATAGTCGAAATTGGTCCCGTCGGGCCAGTTGAGGCGATAGAAGGGCGAGACCGGCGTCAGCGTGACGTCGTCGGCCATGCGATGGCCCGACAGCGCCCACAGCTCTTCCAGCGATTCCGGCGCGGTGATGACGGTCGGCCCAGCGTCGAACGTGAAGCCGTCCTTCTCCCAATAATAGCCGCGCCCGCCGGGCTTGTCGCGCGCCTCGACCACCACCGTATCGACGCCCGCCGATTGCAGGCGGATGGCCAGCGCCAGGCCGCCAAATCCTGCCCCGATAACTACTGCGCGCTTCATTTGCCTGATCCCCTGATAGCCGCGAGCGCGCGCTTGATCGGCACCGGCGGCTTTCCGGCGAGAACACGGGCGCGATCGAACATGCTGGACTGCGCGCCGTAGAACCGGGCCACCAGCCCCGCGTCCAGACGATAAAATCGCTCGAGGACACGGTAACGCTCGCCCGGCTCCGCCGCGCGGAACAACATGGCCGAAAGCATGCGATAGAAACCGCGCTGGCGCCAGACGCGCCGGGCATAACTGTACGAAAGGTCATGCAAGGCCGCGCCGGACAGGTCGCGGCTGTTGCCGAACACGGCGGCGAGCCGCACCGCATCGGGCAGCGAATAGCCGGTGATCGGCTGAAACAGCCCGGCGCGCATCCCCGCCTTGGCGACGCGGTTGCCGCCCGATTTCCAATATTCGTCGAAATCGCCGCCGAGCGCGATGGGCAGCGATCCCGCCTCCTCACGCATCACGCCTTCGACCGCGATGCCGCGCGCGCTGGCCCAAGCGTCGATCCGCTTGGTATAGGCGGCGACGTCGATCTCCGGCGTGTCGCTGTAATAGGTATCCTCAAGGAACAGGCGCGTCGCCGCAAAGGGCAGCGCATACATGAAACGATAGCCGTCGATCTGCGCGACGGTCGCGTCCATGATCACCGGGCGCTTGAGCGCATGCGGCTCGGCCAGCGCCAGTTCGCGACCGACGAATTTCTGCCAGCCCAGGTCGAGCTTGGACAGATCGCCGGGACCGCGACAGTCGATCACGCCACCCGCCTCGATCCGGTCGCCGTCGGCGAGCACGACTGCGCGCGCGCTGGCACCCAGCACCTTGCGCCGGGTCATCACCGCGCCTTCCGGCATCGCCGCGCGCACCACCTGATCGAACCGTTCGGATTCAATCGAGTAATAGGACGCCTTCAGCGTGCGCGCATGCGCGGGGAAATGGACGTCGTAGCTGGTCCAGCCATAGGAGATCAGCGGGGCGACCAGCCAGCGATCGGCGGGCGCCACGTCCGTCGCGAAGAACGACCAGAGATGGTTGCCGCCGATCGACCCCGATCCTTCGATCAGGCGGATGTCGAGCGTAGGATGTTTGCGGCGCAGCGCGAGCGCGATCAGCCCGCCCGCAAGCCCGCCTCCGACAATGGCAACGTCGCAATGGATGATCGCTGGCATCGTCGCCGCCTAGCGGATCGACCGGCATGGTGAAAGCCCCGCCCACAGCACATACGAACCTTTCCGTCGCACTCGCGTTGCGCTGCAACAGGAACTGGAGGTGCAGATGCGAACGGCGATGGTCACGGGCGGGGCGCAGGGGATCGGGCGCGGGATCGTCGAGCGGCTGCTGGCCGGCGGCTGGGGCGTGATGGCGGTCGACATGGATCGTGTGGCGCTGCGTGAGTTGGCGCAGGCGCACGCCGCACGCCCGCTGCTGACGCACCAGGCCGATGTGGGCGACGAAGCCGCTGTCGCGGCAGCGTTCGACGCGCTCGCCAAGTGGCAGCGTGAGAACGACACGAGCGGTCTCGATCTGCTGGTCAGCAATGCCGGGATCGCCGATCCGGTGAGCGGCCCGATCGAACAGCTCAGCCTTGGCGAGTGGCGACGCTGGCAGGACAGCCATGTGACCGGCGGTTTCCTGATGACGCGCGGGGCCGTGCCGCTGCTGCGCAGGACTGGCGGATCGATCATCTTCATCGCCTCGACCCGCGCCTTCCAGTCCGAGCCGCAGACCGAGGCCTATACCGCGGCCAAGGGCGCACTGGTGGCGCTCACCCATGCGCTGGCGGTCAGCCTTGGCCCCGACATTCGGGTCAATGCGATCTGCCCGGGCTGGATCGAAACTGCGCAATGGCAGAAATCATCGGCACGGTCGGAGCCGGAGCATCGCCCGATCGATCGTGACCAGCATCCGGTCGGCCGCATCGGCACGCCCGACGACATTTCCGATGCCGTGCTCTACCTCACCGATCATGCCGGCTTCACCACGGGTCAGGCGCTGGTGATCGACGGGGGCATGAGCCGGAAGATGATCTATGCCGACTAATCCCGCTTTCGCGTAACCCGGCCCTTGACCACGAGTCGCGCCCCGTGCTGTCATAGGCTTGTCACGGCTGGCAGCGAATAAGCCCCGGTCGCGACCGACGAGCGGCGAGAGAGGGGGCATATGTACCATCCCGATCTGATCCGGCACCCGGACGGTTGTCCGGCGCTCGTCCTGAATGCCGATTACACGCCTTTGTCCTATTATCCGCTGAGCGTGTGGCCGTGGCAGACCGCGATCAAGGCGGTGTTCCTCGATCGCGTCGATATCGTCAGCCATTATGAGCGCGAAGTGCGCAGCCCGACGGCGAGCATCCGCCTGCCCAGCGTGATCGCGCTCAAGCAATATGTGCGGCCATCGCAATTCCCGGCCTTCACGCGCTTCAACCTGTTCCTGCGCGACAAGTTCGAATGCCAATATTGCGGCAGCCACAAGGATCTGACCTTCGACCATGTCATCCCGCGCGCGCAGGGCGGGCGCACGACATGGGAGAATGTCGCGACCGCCTGTGCGCCGTGCAACCTGAAGAAGGGCGGGCGCACGCCGAAACAGGCGGCGATGCCGCTGTTCATGGCACCGATCCGTCCGACCAGCTGGCAGCTGCAGGAACATGGCCGCCGCTTCCCGCCCAATTACCTCCACGATACCTGGCGCGACTGGCTCTACTGGGATGTCGAGCTGGAGGCCTGAGGCGGTTTCGGTCCCGCGCGGCTTGCTCTAGACAGGCTCCGGAAACGGAGATTGGCATGAGCGGTTTTGTTGTGGATCGGCGTCGCGCGCTGGCGCTTGGAGTTGGTGGCGCAGCGACGTTGGCGCTACCCGCCTGGGCCCAGCAGGCCGCGCCCGCGCCGCTCGATGCCGCGGTCGACACGATCGTCGCGAACTTCATGCGCGCATTCGAAACGCCGGGCATCGCGGTCGCGGTGGTGCGACCGGGCGCGCCGGCGTGGCTGAAGGGCTATGGTGTGCGCACCATGGGCGCGGCGGCGCTGGTCGATGTCCACACCCGCTTCGGCATTGCGTCGAACAGCAAGGCGTTCACTGCCGCCGCGCTGGCGATGCTGGTCGAGGAGGGCAAGCTTGGCTGGGACGACCGGCTGACGCAGCATATGCCCGAGTTCAAAATGGCCGACCCCGCGGTCACCAGCCTGTTCAACGTACGGGACCTGCTCGTGCACCGCTCGGGCTTGCCGCTCGGCGCGGGCGATCTGCTCTACTTCCCCAAGTCGAACCGCACGGTGCAGGATGCAGTGCGCGCGCTGCAATTCCTTCAGCCGGTGCGCCCGTTCCGCGGCGGCTATGATTACGACAACATCCTCTACATCGTCGCGGGCGCGCTGATCGAGGCAAAGTCCGGCATGAGCTGGCGCGACTTCATCCGCACGCGGATGCTCGAGCCGCTGGGCATGGCCGATGCGGTGCCGTCGCTGGAGCTGCTGAAAACCAGCAATGTCGCGGGCCGCCATGCGCGGCTGGGGCCGCCGGTGCGCGGGGTCGGGCCGATGCAGGTGATCGAGCCCGATGAGTCGCCCGTGGTCGATGCCGGGGCGGGGATCAACGCCAGCATCGCCGACGTCGCCAAATGGCTGGAGGTGCAGCTGGCGATGGGCGCACTGCCCAACGGCAAAAGGCTGTGGAGCAAGGAAAGCGCGGCGGCGATGTGGACGCCGCAGGTGGTGGTGTCGTCGAGCGACGGCGCCACCGACCTCAGCCCCGTGCGCCCGATCATGCAGGGCTATGCGCTTGGCTGGTTCGTTCAGGATTATCGCGGTCGCCGCCTGATCAGCCATTCGGGCGGCCTGTCGGGGCAGGTGACGCAGACCGCGCTGATCCCCTCGGCGGGACTCGGCGTCGCGGTGCTCAGCAACACCGAAGACAGCGTATCGGGCGGGATCCGCAACGCGATCCTCGACCATCTGCTGAACGCGCCGGCATTCGACTGGGTCGCCAGCTATGTCGCGCGCAACCGTCAGTCGGCCGATGATGCGATTGCGGCGCTCGGCGATGCGTCAACGGCCCGGCCCGAGGGCGGACCCAGTCTGCCGCTCGCCGCCTATGCCGGGCGTTATCGCGACCCCTGGTATGGCGACATCGTGGTCACGGCGCGCGGTGGTGACTTGTCGATCGACTTCGCCCCGCATCCGCAATTCGCCAGTTCGCTCGAACCCTGGGGCAAGGATGCCTTCCGCACGCGGATGGCGCCGGGCAAGGGCGAGGACGCCGTGGTCACCTTCGCCATCGCCGACGGCAAGGTCACGGGGGTGGCGATGAAGGCGCTCTCCCCGCTCGCCGATTTCAGCTATGACTATCACCATCTGGCATTTGTGCCGGTGAAGTGACGTGATCGGATCGCGATGATCGTGGCGGACGGAATGCAGGTTGGGCGCGGCGGAGCGTGGGGGGCATGCGCCGTCCCGACCCGCATGCAGCTTGCCCAAACTGTTTTACAGGCATAATACAGTGTCCGGTTCCATGCGATACGACACACTTTATCCCGAAATCCCGGATGCACGGGGTCCTGCAGGGCAGCCGCAGCCGGTCGGGCCTGGCGGTCCGATCCCGCCGCTTGGCGACTATACGGTCAATTTGCCGGTCATCGTGCGCCGGCGGAAATGGCGGTGGTTGCCACGCGTCCTGGCGCTGTTGGTTCTGCTGTTCCTGGCCACCGTCGCGTGGCTGGTGTTCACGGCGCCGCTGTCCAAATCGCTCGAACCGCCGGTGCCGCCGTCGATCACCCTGCTGTCGGCAGAGGGGACGCCGATCGCGCGCACCGGGGCGGTCGTGGGCAAACCGGTCGATGTCACGACCCTGCCTGACCATGTCGTGCAGGCGTTCATCGCGGTGGAGGACCGCCGTTTCCAGTCGCACTGGGGCGTCGATCCGCGCGGGATCCTGCGCGCCTTCGTCAACAATATGTTCACCGACAACAGCCGCCAGGGTGGCAGCACGATCACGCAGCAGCTGGCCAAGAACGCGTTCCTCAGTTCCGACCGCACCTTTGGTCGCAAGTTTCAGGAAGTGCTGATCGCCTTCTGGCTCGAGGCGTGGCTGACCAAGGACGAGATCCTCTCGCGCTACCTCTCCAACGTCTATTTCGGCGACAATCAGTACGGCCTCGACGCCGCCGCGCGCCATTATTTCAGCCGTCCGGCGACCGACCTGACGACCGCGCAGGCGGCGATGCTGGCCGGGCTGGTCAAGGCACCCTCGCGCCTCGCCCCGTCGAGCAACCTGTCGGGCGCGCGCGAGCGTCAGGCGGTGGTGGTGCAAACGATGGTCGATGCCGGGTTCCTGACCGAGGCCGAAGCAAAGGCCGTCCGCCCCGCGCGGCTGCGCCTGTCGAGGGTCGAGACATTGCCCAGCGGCACCTATTTCGCCGACTGGGTACTGCCACAGGCGCGCGACCGGTCGGGCGAGATCGCCACCAACCAGACCGTGACCACCACGCTGGAAACTCGGATGCAGCGCGCCGCCGAGCGCGCGGTGCGCAACGCCGCGCTGCGCAAGTCACAGGTCGCGATCGTTGCGATGCGCCCCGATGGTCGCGTGATCGCGATGGTCGGTGGCAAGAACTACGCCGCCTCGCCCTTCAATCGCGCGACCCAGGCGCAGCGCCAGCCGGGATCGACGTTCAAGCTGTTCGTCTACCTCGCCGCCTTGCGCTCCGGCATGACCCCGGATTCGATCGTTCAGGACGAACCGGTCACGATCGGCGACTGGAGCCCGAAGAACAGCGACGGACGCTATCGCGGGCCGATCACGCTGCGCGAGGCGTTCGCGCGGTCGAGCAACGTCGCCGCCGCCCGACTGACCCAGCGGGTCGGCGTGCCGGCGGTGATCCAGGCGGCGCGCGACCTTGGCATCACCAGCCCGATCCCGAACGAGGCCTCGATCGCGCTCGGCACGTCGAGCGTGTCGCTGCTCGAACTCACCGCCGCCTATGCCGCGATCGCCAGCGGCACCATCCCGGTGCGCCCACGCGGCCTGGCCGAAGCGGATGAGCCGGGCTGGGCCGCACGACTGACCGGTTCGGTGCGGTCGCTGTCACGGCGCGAGCTGGACGGCATGCGCGATCTGCTCGCGGCGACCGTGTCGGGCGGCACCGGGCGCTCGGCTGCGCTGGCTATCGACACCTTCGGCAAGACCGGGACGACGCAGGACAATCGCGACGCCTTGTTCCTCGGTTATGCCGACGGGATCATCACCGGCGTGTGGATGGGCAATGACGACAACAGCCCCAATGCCGGTCTGGCAGGCGGCGGCGCCCCGGCCCGGGTGTGGCGCGATTTCATGAGCCAGGCGCTGGGTGTCGCGGCGCTGCCCCGGCCCGAGCCGGTGGTGGAGAATATCGGCGATGCGCTGGTCGAGGATCCCGAAAACTTCATCGATGAAGGCGTCGAGTTCGAAGGCAGCTTCGGCGACCGCGACCTTGGCGTCCGCGTCAACCGCGACGGCAGCATCGAAGTGACCCGCACGCGCCGCGAAGGGCCGATCGAGGAGGAAACCGTCGACGAACCGCGCGATCGTGGGCGGCGCGAGCCGGTGCCCGAGGACGAAGGCGGCTTCTAGAGGTTGTTGCAGCAACGCTGAACGGGCCGGTGCAGCGCTTCGGCGCGACTTTAAGCCGGAATCTCCATCCCGTCCCAGGCGAAGCACTTCCCGCTGTCGACCGGTTTCAGCCCTTCGATCACGTCGAGCAACTGCAGCGCCGCGCGCTCGGGGTCGAACAGCTTGCCCGGCGCGACGGTGCCGCGAAACGGTTCCGACAGGCGCGTATCGACGGTGCCCGGGTGCAGCCCCACCACGATCGAGCGGTCGTTGCGGCGGGCTGCGTCGATCGCAAAATTGCGGATCAGCATGTTGAGCGCCGCCTTGGACGCGCGATAGCCATGCCAGCCGCCGAGGCGGTTGTCGCTGATGCTCCCCACCCGCGCTGACAGCGCCGCGAACACCGGGGTGCCGGTACGCGGCAGCAGCGGCAGGAAATGCTTGGCGACGAGCGCAGGGCCGATCGTGTTGATCGCGAACACCCGCGCCAGCCATTCGGGGTCGAGGTCGCGCAGCGCCTTTTCCGGCCCGCGCGCGCCCTCGCCCAAGATACCGGTCGCGACGAACACCAGCGACGGGGGCGGTCCGGCGGCGACCTGCGCAGCGGCGGCGGCAATGCTGGCTTCATCGGTCAGGTCGAGATGCGCGTCCCCGGTCAGCGAGCGACCGAAGCGCCACACCTTCGCGTGACCCGCTTCCTCGTCCAGCGCATCGGCTACCGCGCCGCCGATCCCGCCGCTGGCACCGATGACGACGGCGCTGGCCGCGCTCACAGGTCGAGCTTCTCGTAATCCGCCGGCGGGTTGATCCCCTCCATCCGCTCGGCGAGCAGCGGGCGGAAGCTCGGGCGGCTCTTCATGCCGACATACCAGCGCTTGGCCTGCTCATGGCTCTTCCAGTCGATCCCGCCCAGATAATCGGCAACGCTGATCTGCGCCGCGGCGGCCAGGTCGGCGAGGCTCATCGTCGCGCCGCCCAGCCAGGTACGGTGGTCGAGCAGGAAATCGATATAGTCGAGATGCGCGACCGCGGCCTTCATCGCCTCACGCAACGCGCCGCTGTCGGGCGTCGCGCGCTGGACGATACGCTTGATCATCCGCTCATTGAGCAAAGGCCCGGTGATGTCGCGGAAAAACTGGTTGTCGAACCAGCTGACGAGACGGCGGATTTCCGCGCGGTCGGCAGCGGTGCCGTTGAGCAGGGCGGCCTTGCTCACCGTTTCCTCGAAAAACTCGCAGATCGCGACCGAATCGATCAGCACGACGCCGCGATCGTCCGCCATCACTGGGGTCTGCCCGGCGGGGTTCATGTCGAGAAACTCGTCGCGCCGCTGCCACGGAGATTCGCGCACCGGTTCATAACCGACGCCCTTCTCACCCAGGACGAGCCGCACCTTGCGCGAAAAGGGGCACAGGGGGAATTGGTAAAGCTGCCACATGTTGACCGGCATAGGCGCGGGGGGTGTGAGGCGGCAAGCGGGGTCGCACACCCCGACCAATTTTGTCTGAGCCGCTGGGGCGTAACCCGCTCAATCTAGATGGGGCACGGCTCGCCGACGATGCTCCAGACGATCCCGCCCGCCTTTCGCTGAACTCCGAGCAGTTGCACGCGATCACCGGTTTTCACATGAGGCTGGCAGCGCATCGGGCGGCTGATGCCGATCTCGCCGCCGCGGTCGCTGCGCAAGCGCAGCGACACGTACGCCTGTGCGCCGCTCTTGCCCGCTGGGAAGCGGTGGGTGATGGATAAAATGGTCGCCTCAGCTCTCGTGACAGGGACATTTCTGTTGGGCAGGGCCACCCAGGCGATCCAGCTGAACCCCGCGACAAGCCCAACGCAGACAAGGGCTGCCGGGATGTCGCGGCGCGTCAGAAACATCCAATCGCTCACTCCGCCGCGACCATCTCCACGCTGTCATCCAATGGATGCGCCAGGCGCGTCAGCATTTCCTTCGGCACCACCTGCCAGAAATGACCGCGCACCCGGTCCCAGTCCTCGATCAGGCCGCGCGACCAGCTGCTGTCGGTCGCTTCGGCATGGTCGGCGACCAGGTTCTTCAGCACCGCTTCCCAATGCAGCGACGACAGCCGCTGCCACACGATGCTCTCGCCATTGGCGCGGGCTTCGAAGCTGCGGCTCTCGTCGTAGATGAACGCCATGCCGCCGGTCATGCCCGCGCCGAAATTCGCGCCGACCTCACCCAGCACCACCGCGACACCGCCGGTCATGTATTCGCAGCCATTGGCACCGCAGCCCTCGACCACCACCTGTGCGCCCGAGTTGCGGACGGCGAAGCGCTCGCCGGCCTGACCTGCGGCGAACAACCGCCCTGAGGTCGCGCCGTACAGCACGGTGTTGCCGATGATCGTGTTGTCCTGGCTGGCGAGCGGCGAGCTGACCATCGGGCGTACCACGATCGTGCCGCCCGACAGGCCCTTGCCGACATAGTCGTTGGCGTCGCCGAATACTTCCAGCGTCACGCCTTTGCACAGGAATGCGCCGAGCGACTGGCCGGCCGACCCGCGCAGGCGGATCTGGACGTGACCGTCGTTGAGCTTCGACATGCCGAAGGTCTTGGTGATCTCGCTCGACAGCCGCGTACCGACCGCGCGGTGGGTGTTGCGGACATTATAGGCGAGCTGCATCTTCTCGCCGCGCTCGAACACCGCCTTCGCGTCGGCGATGATCTGCGCGTCGAGGCTGTCGGGCACCGCGTTGCGCCAGGTCGACAGGCTGAAGCGCCGCTCGCTCTCGTCCGCGTCGACCTTGGCCAGGATCGGGTTGAGGTCGAGATCGTCGAGATGCTCGGCGCCGCGGCTGACCTGACGCAGCAGCTCGGTGCGCCCGATCACCTCGTCGAGGCTCTTGCAGCCAAGCTTGGCGAGAATTTCGCGGACTTCCTCGGCGATGAAGGTCATCAGGTTGATGACCTTTTCGGGCGATCCGGTGAACTTCTGGCGCAGCCGCTCGTCCTGCGTGCACACGCCGACCGGGCAGGTGTTGCTGTGGCACTGGCGCACCATGATGCAGCCCATCGCCACCAGCGACAGCGTGCCGATGCCGAATTCCTCGGCCCCGAGGATCGCGGCGACGACGATGTCGCGCCCGGTCTTGAGCCCGCCATCGGTGCGCAGCTTCACGCGCCCGCGCAGGCCATTGAGGGTCAGCGTCTGGTTGACCTCGGACAGCCCCATTTCCCACGGCGTGCCGGCGTACTTGACCGAAGTCTGTGGCGATGCGCCCGTGCCGCCGACATGGCCGGCGACGAGGATCACATCGGCATGGGCCTTGGCGACGCCCGCGGCGACCGTGCCGATGCCCGCGCTCGACACCAGCTTGACGCACACCCGCGCACGCGGGTTGATCTGCTTGAGGTCGTAGATGAGCTGCGCCAGATCCTCGATCGAGTAGATGTCGTGGTGCGGCGGCGGCGAGATCAGCGTCACGCCCGGCGTCGAATGGCGCAGCCGCGCGATGAACTCGGTCACCTTGAAGCCGGGCAGCTGCCCGCCCTCTCCGGGCTTGGCGCCCTGCGCGACCTTGATCTCGACTTCCTCGCACGCGCCGAGATATTCGGCGGTGACGCCGAAACGGCCCGACGCGATCTGCTTGATCGAGCTGTTGGCGTTGTCGCCATTGGCATAGGGCTTGTAGCGGATCGAATCCTCGCCGCCCTCGCCCGACACCGCCTTGGCGCCGATGCGGTTCATCGCGATCGCCAGCGTCTCATGCGCCTCGGGCGACAGCGCGCCGAGGCTCATGCCCGGCGTCACGAAGCGCTTGCGGATCTCGGTAATCGCCTCGACCTGGTCGATCGCAACGCCCTCGGTCGGGAAGTTGAACTCCAGCAGGTCGCGCAGATAGACCGGCGGCAGGTCGCGCACACCGCGCGAGAATTGCAGATAGGTCGAATAGCTGTCGGTCGCCACGGCGGTCTGCAGCGTGTGCATCAGCTGCGCGCTATACGCATGCGTCTCGCCGCCATGGCGCTGGCGATAGAAGCCGCCGATCGGCAGCGTCGCGACCGCGCTGTCATAGGCGGCATCGTGGCGCATCGTCGCGTTGAGGTGCAGCGAGGCATAGCCCTCGCCCGAAATCTTGGCCGGCATGCCGGGGAAGAAATCGTTGACCAGCGCGCGGCTGAGCCCGACCGCCTCGAAATTATAGCCGCCGCGATAGCTGGAGATCACCGCGATCCCCATCTTCGACATGATCTTGAGCAGGCCTTCGTCGATAGCCTTGCGATGGTTCTTCAGGCATTGGTCGAACGACAGGTCGCCGAACAGGCCGCGCGCATGGCGGTCGGCAATCGCCGCTTCGGCCAGATAGGCGTTCACCGTGGTCGCGCCGACGCCGATCAGCACCGCATAATAATGGGTGTCGAGGCATTCGGCGGTACGGATGTTGACGCTGGCGTAGGAGCGCAGCCCCTTGCGCACGAGGTGCGTGTGCACCGCCGCCGCCGCGAGGACGCCGGCAATGGCGATCCGCTCCGGCCCGACATTCTCGTCGGTCAGGAACAATTCGGTCGCGCCCGCGCGCACCGCCTGTTCCGCCTTGAAGCGGATGTCGGTGATCGCCGCGCGCAGCGTTTCGGGGCCGCCGCCAGCGGGGAAGCTGCAGTCGATCTCGGCCGCCTGGCTGCCGAAATGCGCCTTCAGCCGCGCCCAGTCGGCATTGGTCAGCACCGGGCTTTCGAGGACCAGCACCTTGTTCGCCGTCTCGGCGGTATCGAGGATGTTGGCGAGATTGCCGAACCGCGTCTTGAGCGACATCACATGCCGTTCGCGCAAGCTGTCGATCGGCGGGTTGGTCACCTGGCTGAAATTCTGGCGGAAGAACTGGCTGATCAGCCGCGGCTTGTCGCTGATCACCGCCAGCGGCGTGTCGTCGCCCATCGACCCGACCGCCTCCTTGGCGTCGGTCACCATCGGCGACAGGATCAGCTCCATGTCCTCCAGCGTCTGCCCGGCCGCGACCTGACGACGGGTCAGTTCGGCGCGGGTCCATGCCGGCGTCGCGTCCGCCGCTGCGGGCAGGTCATCGATCCCCATGAACTCGCCGATCATCGACGCGTAGTCATATTCCCCGGCGATGCGGTCCTTCACCTCGCCATCGGTGTAGAAGCGGCCCTCGTCCAGATCGACCGCGATCATCTGCCCCGGCCCCAGCCGCCCCTTGGCGACCACGGTCGCTTCGGGGATCTGGACCATGCCGGTCTCCGATCCGACGACCAGCAGCCCGTCCGACGTGCGGGTGTAGCGCAGCGGGCGCAGCGCGTTGCGGTCGACGCCGGCAACCGCCCAGCGGCCATCGGTCATCGCGAGCGCGGCGGGGCCGTCCCACGGCTCCATCACGCTGGCGAGATATTTGTACATCGCCAAATGCTTGTCCGGCATCGCGTCGATCGCCTGCCATGCTTCGGGCACCAGCATCAGCTTGGCCGTCGGCGCATCGCGACCCGAGCGACAGATCGCCTCGAACACGGCGTCGAGTGCAGCGGTATCGGACGCGCCCGCCGGGATCACCGGCTTGATGTCCTCCGAATGCTCGCCGAACGCGGTCGCCGCCATCTTGATCTCGTGGCTCAGCATCCAGTTCTTGTTGCCGCGGATCGTGTTGATCTCGCCATTATGCGCGAGGCAGCGGAACGGCTGGGCCAGCCACCATTGCGGGAAGGTGTTGGTCGAATAGCGCTGGTGGAAGATCGCGACGCGGCTGACGAAGCGTTCGTCGCGCAGGTCGGGATAGAATTCGCTCAGCGATTCCGCGAGGAACAGCCCCTTGTAGATGATCGAGCGGCACGACAGCGAGCAGATGTAAAAGCCGCTGATCTGCGCGGCGATGATCCGCTTCTCGATACGGCGGCGGACGAGGTAGAGGTTCTTCTCGAACTCCGCCGCGCTCTGTTCGTCGGGCATCGGCCCGGCGATCATGATCTGCTCGATCTCCGGCCGGGTCGCCTGCGCCTTTTGCCCGATGACCGAGACATCGACCGGTACCTGCCGCCAGCCATAGATGGTGTAGCCCGCATCGATCAGCACGCTTTCGACGATCGTGCGGCACGCCTCCTGCGCGCTCAGATCGACGCGCGGCATGAAGATCATGCCGACCGCAAGCCGATTGGGCAGCACGCGATGCCCGCTGGCGAGCACCGCATCGTCGAAGAAGCGCAACGGCAGATCGACATGCAGCCCCGCGCCGTCGCCGGTCTTGCCATCGGCATCGACCGCGCCGCGATGCCACACCGCCTTCAGCGCATCGATCGCGCCCTGCACCACGCGGCGCGACGGCTGCCCATCGATCGCCGCGACCATGCCCACGCCACAGGCGTCGCCCTCGAACTCGGGGCGGTACATGCCCTCGCGGGCGAGGCGTTCGCGTTCTGCGGAAAGGGCGTCGGTCATTTCTTGCGATCCTGCTTGGGCGGCGGGGGCAGATGGGCGGTGGCCTTTTCGACCTTCGCCACGATCGCCGGCATCGCCTTCATCAATTCGGGGGTGGCGGCCATCATTTCCTGCATCACCTCAGGGTCCATGAAGGTGGCCAGATAGTCCCCGGAAAACGCCTTACCGGTGGGCGTCGCGAAAAACGCATTGAGCTCGTCGAGCTGCATCGTGGTGAACTTGCGGGCAAAGGCGCGTGACAGCCCGGTGCGCAGGCGCGGTTCGACCTTGTCGAACACGGTGCCGAATTCCTCGCCCATCACCTTGGTCATGATAGACATGCGTTCGCGAAAATAGGGATCGGCCTCCGCCATCGACTTGCCGAGCGTTTCGCCGCCCGGTTTGGCATTGGGTGCGCCCAGATCGGCTGCGGTCATGCCCATCATCTGGCCCATGATCGCGTCCATCATCGCGGGGAACTGGTCGCGCATCATCCGCATATAGGTGCCGGGCGGGACCAGCGCGGCGGCCACCCGTTCGGCTGCGGCCAGCCGCGCGGGGTCGGTCGCCGCCGCCGAAGCGGGTGCGGCGGGAGCCGTCTGGGCAAGCGCGGGGGCGGTCGTCAGCAGCGCGCTGGCGAGGATCATGGACCGGATCATGCGGCAACCTTTCCGGCGGAAACCGCCTGTTTCTGCGTCTTCAACCAGGCGTGCATCCGCTCGCTGACATCGCGGCCATCGCGGATCGCCTGCACCACCAGGCTCGCGCCCTTGACGATGTCGCCCGCAGCGAACACGCCGTCGAGGTTGCTCATCATCGTGCGCGCATCGGTGCGGACGGTGCCCCAGCGGGTAACGCCCAATTCCGGGGCGTCGAACAGCACGGGCAGGTCTTCGGGGTCGAAGCCCAGCGCCTTGATGACCAGATCGGCGGGCACGTCGAACTTGGCATCGGGATCGGGTTCGGGCGCGCGGCGGCCGCTGGCGTCGGGCGCGCCGAGGCGCATGCCGACCGCCTTGACCGCGGTCACCTGTTCCCCGCCCTCGAATGCCTCGGGGGCGGAGAGCCAGACGAACTCGACGCCTTCCTCTTCGGCATTGGCGGTTTCGCGCTGGCTGCCGGGCATGTTGGCGCGGTCGCGGCGGTACAGGCACTTCACCGATGCCGCGCCTTGGCGGATCGCGGTGCGGACACAGTCCATCGCGGTATCGCCCCCGCCGATCACGACGACATTCTTGCCTGCGGCGTTGAGGCTGCCATCCTCGAACGCCGGGACGCTGTCGCCAAAGCTCTTGCGGTTCGACGCGATCAGATAGTCGAGTGCATCGACCACGCCGTTCGCGCCGACGCCCGGTGCCTTGATCGCGCGCGGCTTGTACACGCCCGTCGCGATCAGGATCGCGTCATGCTTGTGGCGCAGCTGCTCCAGCGTCGCGTCCTTGCCCACGTCGAAGCCGAGGTGAAAGACGATGCCGCCCGCCGCCAGCCGGTCGGTGCGGCGCGTGACGACGTGCTTCTCCAGCTTGAAGCCGGGGATGCCATAGGTCAGCAGCCCGCCCGCGCGATCGTGGCGGTCATAGACATGGACCTCATAGCCCAGCACGCGCAGATATTCGGCCGCCGTCAGCCCCGCCGGACCCGCGCCGATGACGCCGACCGACTGGCCGCGCGCCGGGCCGGGCTGCAACGGCTCGACCCAGCCTTCTTCCCACGCCGTGTCGGTGATGAACTTCTCGACCGATCCGATCGTGACCGTGCCATGGCCCGAGGATTCGATGACGCAATTGCCCTCGCACAGCCGGTCCTGCGGACAGATGCGGCCGCAAATCTCGGGCATGGTCGAGGTGCTGTTCGACAGCTCATAGGCTTCGCGCAGCCGTCCCTCGGCAGTCAGGCGCAGCCAGTCGGGGATGTGGTTGTGCAGCGGGCAATGCACCGTGCAGTACGGAACGCCGCATTGCGAGCAGCGCCCGGCCTGATCCTCGGCACTCGGCTGCGCATAGCGCTCCGCAATCTCGCGAAAATCCTGCGCGCGCAGTTCCGGATCGCGCTTGCGCGGAAACGCCTGCGCACGATCGACGAATTGAAGCATCACATCCTTGCCCATGCGGCGCAGATGGCAGAACTTTGTTACCGAGTCACGCAAAAATGGGAATATACGACAGCATTGCTTACCTAATAAATCAACGCGCCCTGTTTACTGGCAGATATCGTGAAATTTCATTTCAATGATATGGCCGTATCGGCCTTATCTGAACGATAGGAGCAAAATGGCGACCGATCCGAGCGCGATTCGGTACCAGGCGAACGGCGCAAAGCCGAAGCGTCCGACAATCTTCACGAACGCCTTCACCACCAGCAACGCGACGATAAACGACACGCCAAGGCCGATCGCGATCCCACCCAGATCGTCGGCGTTCAGCAGGTCGCGATCCTTGTACAGCGAATAAGCAGTCGCCCCCGCCATGGTCGGCACGGCGAGGAAAAAGCTGAACTCTGCCGCAGTCTTGCGCTCCACGCCCATCAGCAACGCGCCCATGATCGTCGCACCCGATCGGCTGACGCCCGGGATCATCGCGATGCACTGGACCAGCCCGATCGCAACGGCGGTGGGCAGCGGCATCGTCTCGACCCGCTCGACCTTCACCACCTTCACCATCCGTTCGATGACCAGGATCGCGATGCCGCCGACGATCAGCGCCACCGCAACGGTCATCGGCGACTGGATCAGCGCGCGGATGCCTTCATAGGCGACCGCGCCGATCAACATCGCGGGTAGGAAGCCGATCAGGATGTTGCGCGTGAACCAGATCGCCTCGCGCTCCCCGCGCAATAGCCCCATGCCGATGCCCCAGAAGCGCCGCCAATAAGCGACCAGCACCGCGAGGATCGCGCCAAGCTGGATCGCAACCTTGAACGCGACCGATCCTTCACCGGTAAAGCCGAGCAGCTCGCCCGCCAGAATGAGGTGCCCGGTCGACGACACGGGCAGGAATTCGGTCAGCCCCTCGATAATGCCGAGGATGATGTAGATTGCGATGTCGCTCACGGCGCGCTCCCCCTGCCGGGCGTGCGCCCGGCTGTTTTACAGTGCCGGATGCGGCGATCAGGCGTGGCGCGCGTCGGCGAACCGCCCATGCTTGCGATACTGGACCAGCCAGTGCGGCGCGACCGCGCCCAGCGGGGTCGGGGCAATGTCGAACGCGGCAAGCCCTTCGCCCGTTGCGACATTGTCCTGCTGCAGCATCAGCCACTGGTCCCAGCTGATCGGCGCGCCGGGGAGGAAGCCGAGCGACGCCAGCGCCGCACCGGCGAAGTCGGGCAGCTCGACCACCGGCTTGTCGCGCCCGATCGCGCCGAGCAGCCAGCGGTGGAACTGGGTAAAGGTCATGACATCCGGCCCACCCAGCTCGATCGTCTGGCCTGCATAATGTCCGGGCTCGGCAATCGCGCGCGTCACCGCCTGCGCGACATCGGCGACCCAGACCGGCTGGATCTTCGTCCCGCCCTTGAGCACCGGAACCACCGGGAGCGATGCGGCGAGCGCGGCGAAGCGGTTCACGAACTGGTCCTCGCGCCCGAACATCAGGCTGGGGCGCAGGATCGTGGCGGTGGGGAAGGCGGCAAGCACCGCCGCCTCGCCATCGCCCTTCGACCGGCCATAGGCCGAGGGGGAGTCGCTATCGGCACCGATGGCGGACATTTGAACAAAGCTGGTTGCACCCGCCTCGGCAGCGGCCTTCGCGGCATTGCCCGACCCGCGCGCATTGACCATGTCCATGCGGTTGCCGAACACGCCGACCAGATTGACCACGGCGTCCGACCCTGCAACGGCGCGCGCCAGGCTGTCGGGGCGAGTCACATCGGCGGCAACGAACTGCGTCTGACCAAGGCCGCCCAGCGGCTTCAGGAACCATGCCGCGCGGGGATCGCGCTGCGCGATCCGCACCCGCGCGCCGGCCTTGAGCAGGCTTTGCGCGATATAGCGTCCGGCGAAACCGCCGCCGCCGATCAACGTCACCAGCTTGTCCTTCATCGCGTCCTCGAACAATTTGACTACAGCTCGCGATCCCCATGCCGCGCGATGCACCAAAGGGCAATGCCGGGATCGTCGTTCCCCCTCCCGCTTGTCGCGGCAAGGGTCTATGGCGGGGGCATGACCGACGACCCTTTTGCCCTGTTCGACGCCTGGTACCGTGAAGCGCGCACGACCGAGATCAACGATTCCAACGCGATGGCGCTGGCGACGGTGAGCGCGGATGGTCAGCCGTCGGTGCGCATGGTGCTGCTCAAGGGACACGGCCCGGAAGGCTTCACCTTCTATACCAATCGCGAGGGGCGCAAGGCGGGCGAGCTGGAGGCGACACCGCGCGCGGCCCTGTTGTTCCACTGGAAGTCGCTGCGCCGCCAGATCCGTATCGAAGGGCCGGTGAGCCGCGTGACCGACGCCGAGTCCGACGCCTATTTCGCCACGCGCAGCCGCGACTCGCAGTTGGGCGCTTGGGCCAGCGACCAGTCGCGCCCGCTGGCCGATCGCGCGACCTTCGAAGCGCGCTTCGCGCAGATGCAGGCGCGGTTCGAAGGTGGCGATGTGCCGCGCCCGCCGCATTGGGGCGGCTATCGCGTTGTGCCCGAACGCATCGAATTCTGGCTCGACCGCGAGCACCGGCTGCACGAGCGCCGCGTGTTCACCCGCAACGGCGACGATTGGGACGAAGGGATGCTATATCCATGAGTGCGACCCCGACCCGGGCAGCGATTGCCAGCGTGTGTGCGGCGCTGCTGCTGGGCGGGCTCAAGGCCTATGCCGCATGGACCACCGGCTCGGTGGCGATGCTGGCGAGCCTGTCGGATTCGGTACTCGACCTGATCGCGTCGCTGGTGACGCTGGCCGGCGTGCGCATCGCCGCGCAGCCCGCCGATGCCAATCACCGGTTCGGCCACGGCAAGGCGGAGGCGCTGGCGGCGTTGTTTCAGGTCGTACTGATCTCCGCCTCCGCCACCTTCATCGCGGTGCGCGCGATCGAGCGGCTGACCAGCGGCGAGGTGGCGGCCGATCCCGGAGCGGGAATCGTCGTGTCGGTGATCGCGATCGGCGTCACGCTGCTGCTCACCGCCTATCAGGCGCGCGCCATCGCCGCGAGCGGATCGATCGCGATCCGCACCGACCGGCTGCATTATCAGTCGGACCTGCTGCTCAACTCCGGCGTGATCGCCGCGCTCGTGCTCGAATCCGTACTGCATCTGCGCGGTGCCGACCCGCTGTTCGGCATCGGCATCGCGCTGTGGCTGCTCTGGGGCGCGTGGCACGCGGCAATCGAGGCGATCGGGCAGCTCATGGACCGCGAATGGCCGGAGGAGAAGCGCCGCGCCTTCATCGCCTGTGCGGCGGCGATCCCGGGCTTCGAAAGCCTGCACGACCTGCGCACCCGCACCAGCGGATCACAGGACTTCGCGCAATTCCATATCCATGTCCCGGCAGCGATGAGCGTCGCGCAGGCGCATGACGTGGTCGAGGCGCTGGAGGCGCGACTCGAAGCCGAATTTCCGGGCACGGAAATCCTGATCCATGTCGATCCCGAGGGCCATGTCGATCGCCCCGGCGATCCGCTGCGCGAGGCGAACGAGCTGAAGGGTTAAGCCGCGACCATTTCGGCGCGTTCGGTCTCGGCGATCCACCCGCCGCCGAGAACGCGCTCGCCGGCATAGAGCACCGCCGCCTGGCCCGGCGCGACGCCATATTCCGGCGCGTCGAACACCACCCGGTCGCCATCGAGCCGCGCGGGCACCGGGCGGGCCATCGAACGGACCTTGGCGGTCAGCGAGCCCTTATGGCTCCCACCGATCCAGTTCAGCCCCTCGATCCGCGCGGCGCTGACGGCGAGCGCGGACTTGGGGCCGACCACCACCTCGCGTGTCGCGGGATCGAGTCGCAGGACATAAAGCGGCTCGGGGCTCCCGCCGATCTCGAGCCCGCGGCGCTGGCCGACGGTGAAGTGGATCAGCCCCTTATGCTCGCCGAGCTTGTTGCCCGCTTCGTCGACGATCGCGCCTGCGGTATCGGCTTCGGGTCGCAGCTTCTTCACCAGCCGGGCATAGTCGCCATCGGGGACGAAACAGATATCCTGGCTGTCGGGCTTGCCTGCCACGCCAAGGCCGATCTCCGCGGCAATTTCGCGCACGCGCGGCTTGGGCAGGCCGCCAAGCGGAAAGCGCAGGAAATCGAGCTGCGCGCCGGTGGTCGCGAACAGGAAATAGCTCTGGTCTCGCGCCGGGTCGGCACCCTTGTACAGTTCCGGCCCCTCCGGCCCCTCGACCCGCTGGACATAATGACCGGTGGCAAGGCAGTCGGCACCCAGATCGCGCGCCAGCGCGAACAGATCGGTGAACTTCGGCCCCATATTGCATTTGACGCACGGGATCGGCGTACGCCCGGCAAGATAGGTGTCGGCGAAGTCGTTGATCACCGTCTCGCGAAAGCTGCTTTCGTGATCGAATACATAATGGGCGATGCCCAGCCGGTCGCACACGGCGCGCGCGTCACGGATGTCGCGCCCGGCGCAGCAGCTGCCCGCGCGCCCGACCGCTTCGCCATGATCATAGAGCTGCAGCGTGACGCCGATCGTCTCTGCCCCGGTGCGCGCGGCGAGCGCGGCCACGACCGAACTGTCGACCCCGCCCGACATGGCAACGACGATCCGCCGCTTCGCGAGCGGCCCTGACAGCTGAAAATCTCCGGCAAACATCGCCGCGCACATAGTGGTTTCACGGGGGCGATGCAAAATCGCTGTATTTACCGGGCTTTCAGGCTTCGTGCGTAAACGGGGTCGGATGAGTTCGACCGAACAGAGCTGGCACCCGTGGATCTGAGCTATCGATTCGACCGGGATGTGACCGCGACGCCCGTCGTCGCGCCGATTGCGGTGCTGCTGGCGGCTGCGGCGGTGCGTCAGTCGGCGAGCCCGACCGCGCGGCTGCAGATCCGGCTCGACCGGCTCGCGCCCGCGCATGGCCTGCTCGCGCCGCCGCACGGTGCGTTCAATCTTGCGGCCGAACGCGCGCTAACCCGGTGGCAACGCCGATGAACGCGCCGTTTACCGTGCCGTTTAGGCGAAGCGAAATCCGCGGCGGTTATGACCGTCGTCAGATGCAGTTGGGGACCCCCCGCCCTGATCGAGGTATGGAATGATTGAGAACCAGAAGATCCGCCCGGCAAAGGTGATCGGTCCGCTCGGCGAGCCGCTGACGCTGGATTCGCTCCCGCCGCCGGAGACGACCCGCTGGGTCGTGCGCCGCAAGGCAGAGGTGGTCGCGGCGGTCAATGGCGGCCTGCTGACGATCGACGAAGTGTGCGAGCGTTATGGTCTGACCGTCGAGGAATTCGCCGGCTGGCAGCGTGCGATCGACCGCTCGGGCATGCCCGGCCTGCGCGTGACGCGGATCCAGCACTACAAGTCTCTGTACGAGCGCCAGCAGAAATATTGAGGGCGACCAGCCCAGCGGCCAAATAGCCGCAACGAACTCTCCCATCCGCCCGCGCCTCAAAACGCGGGCGGAACCATTTTCGGCGCTTGCGCGTCTTCGCTCCACATCGTCCGCGCGACTTGCGGACGTCACAGTGGAGGAAGACATGGACCTGGTTGGACTGATCGTCTGGCTTGTAATCGGCGGCGTGGTTGGCTGGCTCGCCAGCTTGGTAATGCGCACGGACGCGCAGCAGGGCATCCTGCTCAACATCGTCGTCGGCATCGTCGGCGCCTTTATCGGCGGCCTGCTGTTCGGCGGCTCGATCAACAGCGCGATCACCGTGATGACCTTTGTGTCGTCGCTGGTTGGCGCGATCATCCTGCTCGCGATCGTCAATCTGGTGCGTCGCGGCTCGGTGCGTTGATGGTTTGAGTCGGTTTCGCCGACTCACAAAAAAAGGGGCCGTCCGGGATGGGGCGGCCCCTTTTTTCTTACTTGAGCAGGAAGCGGATCCGGACGCTGGTGCTGACCTGTTGTTCGCCCGGTACGACCTGCGTCGCGTCCTTGGCCTCGGCGCGGACCATCATCTGCGGGATCGGGCCGGGCATGCCGATATCGCCGCCCTCGCTCACCATCACGATGCGATCGACCCGCATGCCCAGCGCGCGGGCATAAAGGTCGGCGCGTGTCCGGGCGCGCTTAACCGCGTCGACCCGCGCTTCGTCCATCGCCGAATCGATCGCGTCGATCGTCAGGTTCGGCCCGTCGATCTGGTTGGCGCCCTGCTTCACCAGCGCGTCGAGGATCGCTCCGCTGCGCGCAATGTCGCGGAACTTCACCGATACGGTATTGCTCGCCTGATAACCGGTGATCACCGGCGGCTGGTTTTCGGCATAGCGGTATTGCGGGTTGAGCGAGATGGTAGCGGTCTGAATGTCGCGATCGGCAATTCCGGCGGCCTTCAGCGCCGCCAGCAGCGACGCCATCTGGCGCGCATTGGCCGAAAGCGCTTCGGCCGCCGTCGCGCCCTGGCTCACCACCCCGGCGCGAATGATCGCGATGTCGGGTACGCGACTGACCCGCCCCTCGGCCACCACGTCGAGCAGCGTGCCTTCGGCAACCGTCGCGGTCGGGGCAACCTGCGCTGCTGCGGCCAGCGGAACGGTCGCGGCCAGTGCAACGGCGGTCATCAGTCGGATCATGGTGTCAGTGCCTCTCAGAAAAAACTTGTCCCGCCGCTGCTTGGCGCAGGGCGGGACAACATGGGCTGAACGGACGTTGCAGCGCGCGTTCAGCGTGCGCGGCGGGTCATGACGAGACGATAGAGCGCGAGCAGCACGACGCTCCCGACCGTCGCTGCGATATAGCTGTTGAGTGTGCTGCTGAGGTCGACACCGATCGACGGCGCGACAAACCCCGCCAACAGTGCGCCGGCAATGCCGATAAGGATGGTGACAATCAGTCCGCCCGGGTCCTTGCCCGGCATGATCAGCTTGCCAAGGACGCCGGCCACCAGGCCGATGAGGATCCAACCGAGAATTCCTTCGGGCATGCTTTCCTCCTTTTGTCGCTTCCGTCCCCCGATCAGGCTGGAGCGGCGCGAGATTGCCCCATGTTCGCGATGCTGAATACCCCCATTTGCGCGTGACTTGCGCTTGCGCGAAATGGTCAAAACGGGCATTTGGCGCGCACCTCAAAACTGCCCTTGAGGCAAGTGACTTATTCAGATAATACAGCGCGACGGGGAGGACCCGCGCCGGCCGATGGTCGGGGGAAAAGAGGTCGCGCATGAATTACGAGGCTCGGATGTTCGGTGGGGAAGAACGGCTCGCTCTGGCGGGTGAAGGCGAAAAGCGGTCGCGTCGCAAATGGTGGATCATCGCGGGCGTCATCGCGCTCGTCGTGATCGTGGCGGCGTACTTCGCCTTTGCCTCGGGCGGGTCAGGCGACAAGGCCGACCCGGCCAAGGCGGGCGCTGCCGGCGCGGCCAAGGGCGGCGATCGCCAGCTTCCGACTGTCACCGTGGCGGTTCCGGGCCGCAACACCATCACCAGCATGATCACCGGCACCGGATCGCTGGCGGCCCGCCGCGAAATGCCGGTCGGCGTTGCGGGTGAGGGCGGCATGGTCACGCGCGTGCTGGTCGAGCCGGGCGACTGGGTCGCCGCAGGGCAAGTTCTCGCTACCGTCGACCGTTCGGTCCAGAGCCAGACCGCCCAGTCGCAGGCCGCAAGCATCCGTGTTGCGCAGGCCGACCTCAACATCGCCCAGGCCGAACTGGATCGCGCGCAACAGCTGCTCGCACGCGGCTTCGTGTCGAAGGCGGATATCGACCGCAAGACCGCGACCCGCGATGCCGCTGCCGCGCGCGTTCGCGTCGCCCAGTCGCAGCTGTCGGAAACGCAGGCGCGCAACCGCCGCCTCGACATCCGCTCGCCCGCGGCAGGACTTGTCCTCACCCGCGCGGTCGAGCCGGGCCAGATCATCAGCGCCGGTTCGGGTGCGCTGTTCCGCGTCGCCCAGGGTGGCCAGATGGAACTGCGCACTCAGCTGAGCGAAGCAGACCTGCAGCGCGTTCCCGTGGGCGCGCGGGCCGAAGTGGTCCCGGTCGGCATGGATCGAACCTTTACCGGCGAAGTGTGGCAGGTGTCGCCGATCATCGATCCGCAGACGCGTCAGGGCATTGCGCGCATCGCGCTGGCGTTCGACCGCGCGCTGCGTCCGGGCGGCTTCGCCTCGGCCCGGATCGTCGCCGGTGGCGCGGTTGCTCCGCTGCTGCCGCAATCGGCGATCCAGAGCGACGCGAAGGGCAATTTCGTGTACATCCTGAATGCGAAGGATGAGGCAGAGCGCCGCGCGGTGACGACGGGCGAAGTGTCCGATGCGGGTGTCGCGATCACCAGCGGCCTCAGCGGTACCGAGCGCGTGGTGCTCACCGCCGGTGCCTTCCTCAACCCGGGTCAGAAGGTTATTCCCAACCTCACCACCCTGAAGCGGTAAGGGCACGGACATGCGCAATATTTCGGCCTGGTCGATCCGGAACCCGGTTCCGCCCATCGTCCTGTTCATCGCGCTGACGATCGCTGGCTTTGTCAGCTTCGCGCGCATGGACGTGAACAACGATCCGGACATCGATTTCCCGATCGCGATCGTCGTCATCAGCCAGCCGGGTGCTGCGCCGACCGAACTCGAAACGCAGGTTACCCAGCGCGTCGAGTCGGCGGTCCGCGCGCTGCAGGGCATCGACCAGATCGAATCCACCGTTCAGGAAGGCAGCTCGCAGACCGTCATCCAGCTCGACATCGGCACGCCGATCGATCGCGCGGTACAGGACGTGCGCGAAGCGGTGAACCAGATCCGCGGCGACCTGCCCGACGGCATCCTCGAGCCGCAGGTGTTCCGCGCCAACACGACCGATAACGACATTGCCAGCTTTACCGCCATCGCCACCGACATGACGGTCGAGGAGCTGAGCTGGTATGTCGACAATGCCGTGGCAAAGGAGCTGCTGTCGGTTCCGGGCCTGACCGCAGTCGACCGGATCGGCGGCGTCAATCGCGAGATCCGCGTGGTGCTCGATCCGGCCAAGGTCCAGTCCTATGGCCTGACCGCAAGCCAGGTGAACCAGCAGCTGCGCCAGGTGAACCTGAATGCGGCCGGCGGTCGTGCCGAAATTGCGGGGACCGAGCAATCGGTGCGCGTGCTGGGTAATGCCGGCAACGCCTATCAGCTCGGCCAGACGCAGATCGCGATCAGCGGCGGGCGTACCGTGCGTCTCGCCGATATCGCCGATGTCCGCGACGCCTATGCCGAAGTGCGCAACTCCGCCGAGTGGAATGGCCAGCAGGTGCTCGCCTTCGACATCAAGCGCGGCAAGGGCGCGTCGGACGTGTCGGTGTTCGCCGAGGCGGAGCAGAAGCTGAAGCAGCTTCAGGAGCGCAACCCCAAGGTCAAGTTCGAGGTGTTGTTCAACAACACCAAATACGCAAAGGACCAGTATGAATCGGCGCTGTGGGCGCTGATCGAGGGCGCGGCGCTGGCCGTGGTCGTCGTGTTCCTGTTCCTGCGCGACTGGCGTGCGACGCTCATCTCCGCTCTGGCGATTCCGCTTTCGGCGATCCCGACCTTCTTCTTCATGGAGCTGCTCGGCTTCAACCTCAACCAGATGACGCTGCTTGCGCTCAGCCTGGTGGCGGGTGTGCTGGTCGATGACGCGATCGTGGAGATCGAAAACATCGTCCGACACATGCGCATGGGCAAGACGGCGTATCAGGCGTCGATCGACGCGGCGGACGAAATCGGCGTCGCGGTCGTCGCGACCACCATGTCGATCGTCGCGGTGTTCCTGCCCGTCGGCATGATGCCGGGCATCGCGGGCCAGTTCTTCAAGAATTTCGGCCTGACCGTGGTAGCTGCGGTGTTGATGAGCCTAGCCGTCGCGCGTCTGCTCACGCCGATGATCGCGGCCTATTTCCTGAAGGCCAAGGGCCACGCCACGCATGGCGAGGGCTGGCTGATGGACCAGTATATGAAGGTGCTGAACTGGACGCTGCGCCACCGCTGGTCGGCGGTGGTCGCCTATCTGGCCTCGCTTGGCCTGACGCTGTTCATGTTCATGGTCCTGCCGCAGACCTTCCAGCCCAACCAGGATCAGGACGCGGTCACCGCGAGCATCGAAATGGTGCCCGGCACCACGCTCGAACAGACGAAGGTCGTGGTCGACCGTGTGCGCGATCTGCTGGCCAAGCAGGAGGGCGTCGAGAACACCTACTCCCGCGCCTTTGTCGGCAATGGTCGCGTCACCGCGATGCTGGCGGACGAGCGGCCGTTCAAGAGTGACGAGTTCGAACGCCGCCTGACGCCCGAACTGGCGAAGATCCCCGACGCGCGCGTGTCGTTCCGCAACCAGCAGGGCTGGGGCGGATCGGGCCGCGCCCTGACGATCACGCTGGGCGGTGAGGATCCCGCGCTGCTGCAACAGACCGCGCAGAAGATCGTCGAGGAGATGGAAGGGCTGAAGAGCGTGGTCGCACCGCGCATTTCGGGCGATCTCAAGCGTCCTGAAATCGTGATCCGCCCGCGGATGGACCTCGCCGCGGATATGGGTGTGACCACGGCCGCGCTGTCGAGCGCGATCCGCATCGCGACGCTGGGCGATATCGACCAGAACAGCGCGCGCTTCTCGCTGTCCGACCGCCAGATCCCGATCCGGGTGGCGCTGGACGAGGATGCTCGCGCCAAGCTGTCGACGATCCAGAACCTGCCGGTGCAGACCCAGGCGGGTGGTTCGGTCCCGCTCAGCTTGGTCGCCGATATCGGCTTCGGCGCCGGTCCGACGCGAATCGACCGCATCAACAAGCAGCGCCGCATCATGATCGGTGCCGACCTTGCCCCCGGCGTCGTCAGCGGCGAGGCGATGAAGCAGATCGACGCGCTGCCGACGATGAAGAACCTGCCGCTCGGCGTGGGCAAGCTCACCGTCGGCCAGGCCAAGTGGCAGGCCGAGATGATCCAGAACTTCATCGTCGCGGTGATCGCCGGTGTGTTCCTGGTCTTCGCGGTGCTGGTGCTGCTCTATCGCCGCTTCATGTCGCCGCTGGTCAACATGGGCTCGCTGCTCAACGCGCCGCTGGGCGGGTTGCTGCTGCTCTGGGCGGTCGGCTCGGCGATCTCGATGCCGGTCTATATCGGCATCCTGATGCTGCTCGGCATCGTCGCGAAGAACTCGATCCTGCTGATCGACTTCGCGCTAGAGGAGATGGAGAAGGGCGTCGACAAGCTCACCGCCATCGCCGACGCCGGGCACAAGCGCGCCCAGCCGATCGTAATGACCACGGTCGCGATGGTCGCGGGCATGGTGCCGACGGCGCTGTCGCTGAATGGCGACAGCTCATGGCGCTCGCCAATGGGCATCACCGTGATCGGCGGCCTGATCGTGTCGACCTTGCTCACGCTGCTGATCGTGCCGGCGCTGTTCAGCCTGGCGATCGGGGTCGAGCGGTGGATGGGTCCGCGCCTGCGCCGCAGCCTGCTGACCTACAAGCCCGGCGACGAGCATGGGCCGCAGGGAGCCGCGATCGACCACCAGCCAGGCGGCCGTATCGGGCACAGTGGAAGCGAAGGCCCCGCGCCTGCCGAGTGAACCAAAAAGAGGCACGCGGATTGTTCCGGCTATGAACCCGGCAATCCGCGTGCTTTCTGGTCCTGTGATTCGTTCATCTGACCCCGTCCCGCCTGGCCTCAGGCGCATGCGCATCCTCGCCACCGGCCTGCTGGTGCTGATGGCGGCGGTGTATTTCACCGCGCGCAGCTTCGAACCCGATTACACCGTCGCCGGCTTCGTCCGTGCCTTTGCCGAAGCGGCGATGGTCGGCGGCCTCGCCGACTGGTTCGCGGTCACGGCGCTGTTCCGCCACCCGCTCGGCCTGCCGATCCCGCACACCGCGATCATTCCGCGCAACAAGGAGCGGATCGCAAGCTCGCTTGCCAATTTCCTGCGTGACAATTTTCTCATTCCCCGTGTCGTGGCGCGGCGGATGCGGACGATCGACGTTGCGGGGGCTGCGGGCCGCTGGCTGGCGCAGCCGCCGGAAAGCTCGGGCCGCCTGCGCCGGGGCGCATCGCGCATGGCGGCGAACCTGCTCGAATCGCTCGACAAGGACCAGCTTGGCGGCCTTATCAAGGGCGCGGTCGCCAATCGCCTGCGCCAGACCGATGTTGCGCCGCTGCTGGGGCAGGCGCTTGGCGCGGCGATTGCCGAGGGGCGGCATCTGCCGCTGATGGACTCCATGCTCCGCTGGCTGGCCAAGATCATCGACCAGAATGAGGCGCTGATCCGCAAGATGGTGCATGAACGTGCGGGCTCGATCATGCGCTGGACCGGGCTCGACGAGACGCTCGCCAATGCGATCATCGACGGGCTCTACAAGCTGGTGTCCGACGTCGCCGAGGATCCCGGCCACCCGCTGCGTGCGAAGGTGGAGGAGGGGCTGGAAAAGCTCGCCTTCGACCTGCAGTTCGACATCCCGACCCGACTGAAGGTCGAGGAGTTCAAGGCCGACATGCTCGACAATCCCGCACTCGCCCGCTGGATCGAGGGGATGTGGGAACAGGCGCGCGGCGCGCTGCTGCGCGTCGCGCGCGACCCCGACGCCGCGCTGGCAGGCAAGTTCGGCGAGGCGTTGCGCCAGCTTGGCGGAACGCTGCAGAGCGATCCGCGCCTTGCGCACATGATCAACCGCTTCGTCCGCCGCGCCGCAGTCGGCACCGCAGCCGATTATGGCGACGGCATCGTCCGGCTGGTGTCGGACACGGTGCGTGGCTGGGACGCGCGCACGATCACCGGGCGGCTCGAAAATGCGGTAGGCAAGGATCTGCAATATATCCGCATCAACGGGACGCTGGTCGGCGGCATGGTCGGGCTGACGCTGCACACATTGCATACGGTGCTGTGAGGTTTGTCGTCGCCAACCAAACGATGCTTATCGTGCGTCGAAGGTCTTGTGCCGAATGTCGATTTGGGGTTCGTCGTCGTTTCCAAAATCGACCGCAAGCAGAGAGGTGAACGGAAGCGCCAGCGGTTCAAGCAACAGCAATCCGTCAGGGTAGATCGAACTGAGGGCGAATACCGACTGCCTGAGCGCCGACGCCGCTATCATCACTGCGGGCTCGGTATCCAGCGTCCAGCCGACCACAACAATTTCGGTCAAGCGGGCCGAAAACAGCGCAATTTCTTGATGGAGTTGAGCAAGCGACACCCCCTCCTTTTGGGCGGCGTGAGCGGGCTCAACCGCGCGCACGCGGGCCACTAGCCTCATTTGCGCGTCAAAGCTCAGAGGAAGGGCGTCGACCCCTAGCGCACGCCAGCCCTCCAGGACTGCAGGCATCAATATGCGGTGGGTGCGCCTCCGGAAGAGTTCGTCGAGCCGCTCGCTCACCCTTCCCAATCCAATACCGTCCACCCCTTCACCGCCGCCAGTTTGCGCAACGGGCCATGGGCATTGACCGCGAACGGCTCGTCGGCCCATTCCAGCACCGGCGCGTCGGAGACATGGTCGCTGTAGAAGCGCACCCGGATGTCCTCCCGCGCGATCCCCTCGCGCGCCATCCACGCCTCGATCAGCCGCAATTTGGCGGGGCCGTAGCAATTCTCGCCTTCAAGGTCCGCCAGTACATTGCCATCCGCATCGCGCCGCGCGGCGGTGGCAATCACCGTGGCGATCTCCAGACGCGCCGCGATCGCCTGCGCATAATAGCCATGGCTTGCGGTCGCCAGCACCGGCTCCCACCCCGCCGCGCGATCCGCTTCGACTCGCGCGCGGGCGTCGGCGAACAGGTTGGTTGCGGCCATGTCGTCCGCGAACGCCTCTGCCACCGCCGCCAGTTCGGCGGGCGGGATCGCGCGGCCGATCATCAGGCGATGGGTCACTTCCTTCAGGCGCGCCCGGTCGATTGCCTTGGCCAGATAGGCCAGGCTCGCCACGCCCGCGAGCGGCAGCAGCGCCAGCCGCCACGGTGCGCGCGCCTTCGCGGCATGGATCAGGAACGGCGTCCAGGTCGCGCGCCGGGTGATCGTCTTGTCCATGTCGTAAATGGCGAGCCGCCGCATTGGAACCTTTCTCCACCGTCCGCGATTGGAGCGGTCACGCTCTTATCCTCTAGCCACAGGTGCTTGCCGTTCCAGTCCAAATCGCCGATGGATGGCCGCGATGAGCGCGCCGCCCGACTTTCAGCATGACGCTGCCACCGGGGTTCTGCGGTTCAGCGGCAATTTGTCGCTGCGCAGTATCGGCGACCTGCCCGCGCGGCTGGACGCGGTCGATGGTGACGTGCGCGCGCTCGACATGCGCGGCGTCGAGCGGATCGACACCGTCGGCGCCTGGGTAATCCACCGCTTTGCGCGCGACCGAGAGGCTCAGGTCACCGGGTTTGACGCCAATCAGCAATTGCTGTTCGATCATGTCGCACAGGCCGATCATCCGGTTGCCGGTCCGCCCCGTCCGATGGGCGCGTTCGCCCAGCTGCTCGCCGAAGTGGGCGAGGCGGTGGTTCAGGCGATCAAGACCATGTACGGCCTGCTCGGCTTCATGGGCGCAACCGTCATTGCCGCAGGCCGGGTGATCGCCAATCCGCGCCGGTTTCGATATCACGCGACAGTTCACCGGTTCGAAGTTGTCGGTGTTTCCGCGCTCGGCATCATCGGGCTGATGAGCTTCCTGATCGGGATCGTCATCGCACAGCAAGGGTCGGTCCAGCTGCGCCAGTTCGGCGCTGAGGTGTTCACGATCAACCTGGTCGGGCGCATCACCCTGCGAGAGCTGGGCATATTGATGACCGCGATCATGGTGGCGGGTCGTTCCGGCTCCGCCTTTGCTGCGCAGATCGGCACGATGAAGCTGACCGAGGAAATCGACGCAATGCGCACCATCGGGGTCAATCCGATGGAGGCGCTGGTGCTGCCGCGCGTGATCGCGGCGGTGCTGATGCTGCCCCTGCTCGGCTTCTATGCCTCGCTGATCGCGATGATCGGCGGCGGACTGCTGTGCTGGATCGCGCTCGACATTCCGCCGATCACCTTCGTCCAGCGCATCCGTGAAGTGGTGCCGATCACCGACCTCTATGTCGGGCTCGTCAAGGCGCCGGTGTTCGGCGCGATCATCGCCATCGCCGGCTGCTATCAGGGGATGCAGGTAGAAAGCGACGCCGAACAGGTCGGCCTGCGTACCACCACGGCAGTGGTTCAGGCGATCTTCCTCGTCATCGTGCTCGACGCCTTCTTCGCGGTGTTCTTCACCGAAGTGGGGTGGAACTGATGACCGCCCCGATTTTCGATCATGAAGAAGCGGTCATCCGCGTGCGCGGCCTCAGCAACAGCTTTGGCGACCAGACCGTGCACGAAAATCTCGACCTCGACGTGCGGCGCGGCGAGATTCTGGGCGTCGTCGGCGGGTCGGGTACCGGCAAATCGGTGCTGATGCGTTCGATCATTGGCCTGCAGGAGCCGGATGCGGGAAGCGTCACCGTGTTCGGCGAGTCGGTGTTGGATGCAGATGAGCGTGCGGCGATCGAGATCCGTCGCCGCTGGGGCGTGTTGTTTCAGGGCGGGGCGCTGTTTTCGACCCTGACCGTCGCGGAAAACATCCAGGTTCCGCTCAAGGAATTCTACCCCCAGCTCGATCCGCAACTGCTCGCGGAGATCGCGGCGTACAAGGTGGTGATGACCGGCCTGCCGCCCGAGGCTGGCCCCAAATATCCCGCCGAACTGTCAGGTGGCATGAAGAAGCGCGCGGGCCTGTCGCGCAGCCTGGCGCTCGACCCCGAACTGCTGTTCCTCGACGAACCGACCGCCGGGCTTGACCCGATCGGCGCGGCGGCGTTCGACGAACTGACCCGTTCCCTGCAGCAGACGCTGGGGCTGACGGTGTTTCTGATTACCCATGATCTCGACACGCTCTACGCCATCTGCGATCGCGTCGCGGTACTGGCCGACAAGCGCGTGATCGCGGTGGGAACGATCGACGAGCTGCTCGCTTTGGACCATCCGTGGATCCAGGAATATTTCAACGGCCCGCGCGGACGCGCGGCGGTGGCGAGCGCGGAACGCGCCGGGGCCATGGGGACTTAGCATGGAAACTCGTTCAAACCATGTGCTGGTCGGTGCGGTCGTGCTGATCCTGCTCGCCGTGCTGGCGCTGTTCACCGTCTGGCTCGCGCGGGTGAACACGACCAGCGAGAAGGAATATGACATCTTCTTCAAACAGGCGGTCGACGGGCTGAACAAGGGGTCGCAGGTCGCCTTTTCCGGCGTTCCCGCGGGGCAGGTCAAGGAAATCGGCCTGTTCAAGCCCGACCCGAGCCTGGTGCGCGTGCGCATCGCGGTGAACAGCGACGTTCCGGTGCTGCAGGGCACGACCGCGACGATCCAGGGCGTCGGGTTCACCGGCGTCAGCCAGATCCAGCTCGACGGCGCGGTCAAGGGTGCGCCCCCGATCGTGTGCCCCGAAGTCGATCCGCGCAGCGTGTGTCCGCTCGGCGTGCCGGTCATCCCGACCAAGCAGGGTGGCCTCGGCGCGCTGCTGAACTCCGCGCCACGCCTGCTCGAGCGGCTGTCGACGCTGACAGAGCGGCTGACCGAATTGCTGTCGGACCGCAATCAGGCGTCGATCAGCGGCATCCTCGCCAATACCGAAAAGCTGACCGGCGAACTGGCCAAGGGCGCGCCCGACATGCGCGCGACGCTCGCGGAGCTGCGCGTGACGGTGCAGAAAGCAGGGACCGCGGCCGAGCAGATCGGCAATCTCGCCGGCACCACCGATCGCGTGGTGGGCCAGGAAATCTCGCCCGCGATGAAGGATCTGCGCGTGGCCATCGCCTCGGCCGACAAGAGCATGAAGGCGCTCGAACGCACGCTCGGCAAGGCCGATGGCGGGATCGACGAGGTGACAACCAAGACGATCCCCGAAATCAATCAGCTGATCCAGGATCTGCGTCAGATGACCTCGGCGCTCGCCTCGGTCGCGGAGAAGGTCGACCGCCAGGGCGCCGGCTCGCTGATCGGATCGCCCAAGCTGCCTGACTACGAACCCAAGAAGAAGTGAGCCCGACCATGCGCAAGCTCCTCCTCGCCCCCGTCTTGCTCGCTACGCTGCCGCTTGGCGGGTGCATCAAGTTCGGTGCCGAACCGCCGCCCTCGCTGCTCAAGCTGGAGGCCGCGGCCGCCATGCCGACCGGACAGACGGTCAGCTCGGCCAGCACCCGCTCGATCACCATTGCCGTGCCGTCGGTGCCACAGGAGCTAGCCGTCACGCGCGTGCCGGTGCGCAGCGGCGATACCGCCGTCGCCTATCTCAAGGACGCGCAATGGGTCGACGCGCCCAACCGCATGTTCGCGCAGGTGCTGGGCGACACGATTTCGGTGCGGACCGGGCGCGTGGTGCTGAACCAGCGCCAGTCACTGTCTGACCCGGGCGCGCGTCTGGGCGGCGAGCTGCGCCAGTTCGGTATCGACGCCGACGGCAGCGCGGCGGTGGTGGTCTATGAAGCCACCCTGGTGCGCGACCGGCCTGCGGGTGCCGATGGTGTGCGCCCCGCGCTGACGTTCGAGAAGCGCCGGTTCGAGGCGCGCGTGCCGATGGCGCAGCTGGCCCCGGCTGAAGCTGGCGCTGCGCTCAATCAGGCGGCGAACCAGGTCGCGGGCGAGGTCGCCGACTGGGTCGGGCGCTAGATCAAGGCGCCCGCCGCACCGGGGGCATCACGTTGCAGATATCCGCGCCGCCGGACGGCAGCGTGAAGAAGGGCGGCTGACGGTTCTCGCGCGTCTTGATCCATTCTGCAAAACGGGGATTGTCTGCGGCGCGGTATTGAAAGCGCGGTCGCTCGGTTTCGGGCAGATCGCTGGCCAGCCGTCCGCGCACAAACGGAACATGCTGGCTTGCCTCCTTGTACAGGCCCAAGCCGCCCTCCGTGCCGCGCGGCAGCGACGACAGATGCTCGATCCCCTCCAGCACGCGCCCGACGATCGCGATGTTGCGGTCGAGATGGCGCGGGGCATGGCCGATCACCGCATAGAGATCACCCCCGCTCCCCGTGCTGGGCGCCATGTCGCGCGCCACGCCGACCATGGCGTAGCAATGCGGGATCCACGCGACTTTGCCGTTGGTCGCCAGCGGCCAGCCATCGGCGCTGTGCCCGCTCGCCGTCGAATAGGGATCGGTGCGGGTCAGTCGCGTGACCGCGTCATAGCCCGCCCAGTCATATTCCGCAGGCGGCTGTGCGACCACGCCATCCGGCAGCGGCTTCTTTTCGGTCGGGTCGCCCCATTGCACGACATAATTGTCGTGGACGCGATAGACGGTCGCTGCATCCCACCAGCCCGCCGCGGCGAACTTGCGGATATTGGCGACATGGACCGGCGCATAGCGCGGTGCGAGCCGGATCACGACCTGCCGCCCCTCGCCCAACGTCATCACCAGCAGCTCGTCGGCGGGAATGTCGCGCCAGTCGCCGGGCAGCGGATCAGACGGGAGCGGAGCGGGGGCCGGCATCGCAGCGGGTGTCGGTGCGGCGGTCTGGGCGGCGAGTGCAAGAGCAAGGATCAGCATGCCCCCAAGCTGTCACGCAACGCAGGCCCGCGCAACGCGCTTGCGCACCGCCCGGCAAATCTCTAGGCACCGCGCTTCCAGCGATGCGGAGCGGTGGCCGAGTGGTCGAAGGCGCTCGCCTGGAAAGTGAGTATACGGCAAAACCGTATCGAGGGTTCGAATCCCTCCCGCTCCGCCACAACGGCCCGTTTGGTCGCGCAGCTCTCCGGGGCTCGCCGGGTGTCTCGCCGTTTCGATGCCCTCCGCATCCGTTCAGTTCTGCGTAAACCCGCGTATCATAATCGCCCGGACGATTGTCCGATGGCGGCCGCCGCTTGCTTCAGGTCGATGACAAGCGGGCGCCGCAGTAATGGCAAAGCCAGAGCGCAGCGAACCCCGGCTCAGCCTTCATATTGCAGATAGGCGAGGGCCATGGTCGACAGCTCCGACTTGAGTGTCGCCCAGATCGCGTCGTCGGCGGACTCGGCGGTGGAGCCAAGTCCGAACTGACGCGCCGCGGTCGCGAAGACAATGCGGAATACCGAATGGGCGGCGCGCTCGGGATCCTTGGACCGGATTTCGTCGCGGAATGTCAGGATCGCGCTCGCCGACAGATCGGCCGAGCGTTGCGCGGTTTCGCGCCCGGGAGCCGATACGGCGGGGTCGATCGACGCGCGCTGCATGATCGTGCGCAGCAGCTGCGAATGCGTCGACAGGAAGTTGCTATAGGCGTCGATATAGCGCGGAAGAAATTCGGCCAGCGAGCTGTAGCGGTTGAGGAGCTCGGCGATCATCTCGCGCTCCTTTTCCAAAATCGACTGCAACTCCTCCGCAATCACGGCATGAAGCAGCCGGTCCTTGCTCTCGAAGCGCAGATAGATCGAGCCGATCGATACCGCGCCGCGCTCGCTCACGTCCTGAAGCGTGAAGTCCTCGCTCCCCCGTTCGAGCATCAGCGCCTTGGTCGCATCGAGCATGCGGCGAAACGAAGCGAGGCTGCGTCCCTGGCGGGGCTTACGGCTCAGCGCGCTGGCGGCGAGGGCCTCGGTGGGCGACGGAGCGACACTTGACATGCGAGGCATAAGGGATATCAAAATAGGAACGTCAATTCTAATTTAGATAACAGCGAAAATTATGATTCGCGGGGGAGAGGTCATGCGGTTCTCGGTTTTTCTCAATGCACGTTCGATGCGTCCGGAGGACGACCGCGCGTTGATGCACGATCTTGAGCGTCACGCGACGCTCGCCCGCGATCTCAACTTCGACGCGGTGTTCATGCCCGACCACCATTTCAACGGATACATGCCGCTGGCGAGCGACAGCTTCATCTTCGCCGCCTATTTGGCGGCCAAGCTGCCGGAGATGCACTTCGGCTTTTCCGTGGTCTCGGTGCCGCTGCACCATCCGGTCCGCTTCGTGGAGCGCATCAACCTGCTCGATCAGCTGACCGACGGGAAGCTGCTCGTCGGTGTCGGCAGCGGCACGACACCGGAGGAGATGATCGGCTTTGGCGTCAACTACAAGGACGCCGGTGCGGTGTCCGAACGCAACCTCGAGCTCGCCGAGCAACTCTGGGCCAAGCGCATGGAGGATCCGGCGATCGAGATCGACAACGGCCCGCATCAGGGCCGGGTGCTGCAGCGGATCGCGCCCGCCGCCTACACGCCGGGCCACGCCCGCCTGATGCCCGTCGCAATGAAGGAGGCCAGTGCACGCCGTGCCGCGACGCATGGCTGGCCCGCCTTCATCCCGGCCTTCACGCCGCCCAAGATCGGCGGGACCGAGCCGTTCGTCCATGTGAAGAAATATTTCGACATCTATCGCGGCATGCTGGACGAGGCTGGTCACGACGCCGCGACGATCGCGTCGGCGCTCGACTGGACCACGCACACCTATCAGGCGGTGCATGTTGCCGAGACCGACGAACAGGCGCGCGACGAGCTGATGGTGATCCTGCGCCACTATCAGGATGCGATCGAGCGCGAGGCCGAGTTCAACGCACGCGCCGAATCGGACGATGCCAATCGCAAGACCGATCGCACGCCCAACGCGCTGACCGACGACTGGATCGGCACCTGGTGCCTCTATGGGTCGCCCGAGACGGTGATCGAGCATCTCAAGCCCTATGAGCAGCTGGGCATCGGCAATATCCTGTGCGGCACGCTGACCGGACCGTTGACCGAAGAGCGCATGCGGCTCGGGAATCAGACGCTCGACCTCTTGTCGCGCAAGGTGATGCCGGCATTTGGCGGTGGTCGTCGCGCATGACGCATGTCGTGGGAATCGGCGGGACGCTGCGCGAGGGGTCGTCCAGCGAGCGGCTGGTGCGGGCAACGCTCGACCGCTGCGTGGCGCGCGGAGCCTTTGTGCAGATGTTCGACGGCCCGTTCCTCGCGCAGCTGCCGCATTACGACCCCGCCGCGCCCGTTCGCTGCCAGGCGGAGCGCGACCTGGTCGAAGCGGTCCGCGCGGCCGATGCGTTGGTGATCGCGTCACCGGGTTATCACGGTGGTATTTCCGGGTTGGTGAAAAATGCGATCGATCTGCTCGAAGAGCTGGCGCGCGATACCCGGCCCTATTTCGACGGGCGCCCCGTCGGGCTGATCGTGTCGGCGGCGGGGTGGCAGGCGACCGGCGTTACGCTGACGGCGCTGCGCGGTGTGGTGCACGCGATGCGGGGCTGGCCGACGCCGCTCGGAATCGCGGTCAACTCGGTCGAACAGCGCCCGTTCGATGCGACGGGCGCGCTCGCCGATCCCGCGATCGCCGGCCAGATCGACATGCTTGCGGGTCAGTTGATGGCACCGGTGGGAGCGATCGCCGACGCTTGACTCGAAATTCAAATGAATTAGAATATCAGTTCTATTTAATTCCAGATGCGGGAGAAGCCGCACTGATGTGAGGGAGGGGATATGATGCGTAAGCTCATGTTTAAGTCGTGCCTGTTTGCCGGAGCTGCCATGATCGCAGGGTCGCCTGCACTGGCGCAGACGTCGCAGACGCAGGAAGAAGAGATCGTCGTCACCGCGCAGAATCGCGTCGAGAACGTTCAGGACGTTCCGATCGCCATTCAGGTGGTTTCGGGCGACACGCTTGAGAAGGCGGGCATTTCCGACTTCAGCGGTATCCAGCAGGTCGCCCCGGCGGTTCAGATCGTGCAGGACACCAACCTGACCCGCGTGACCGTTCGTGGTGTCGGCACCAATGACAATGCCGAAACGCAGGACACGTCGATCGCGGTCAATATCGACGGCGAATACATCAACCGTCCGACCGTCCTGAACGCCGGCCTGTTCGACCTCGCCCGGGTCGAAGTGCTGCGCGGCCCGCAGGGGACGCTGTACGGCCGCAACGCCACTGGCGGCGCGATCAACTTCATCACGCGCAAGCCGGGCAAGGACCTGGGCTTCAACGTTACCGCATCCTACGGCAATTTCGATCACGTGCTGGTGCAGGGCGGGGTTGATGTGCCGTTCGGCGATATCGGCGGCATTCGCATCGCCGGCACCTATTCGAAGCGGGATGGGTATTTCTCGCATCCGAATATCGCCATCCGCACGGGTGACGACTATACGCGCGGCGGCCGCCTCAGCCTGGTCCTCCGCCCGACCGACGCGCTGACGATCGACGCTGCGGTCGAGCATGTCGCTTCGGACCGCCTGATGGCGGCGCAGGCTTATGCCAATTTCAATTCGGGCCCCGGCTTTAACGCAGCGAACGCACCGGGCGCGACGTGCAACCAGAATGGTTTCGTGCGCGTGGGTGCCGATACCCGTCTGGTCGTCTGCATTCCGCAGAACACCAATGCGCTCGCTGGGGTCGATCGCGGCAACTACCTCGCACCGTCGCGGAGCCCGAGCGTTCAGGATCAGCGGACGACGGCTGTGCGCGGGCGCGTTTCCTATGACTTCGGCGGTGCTACGCTGACCTATACGGGCGGCTATCGCACGACGGACGAGAGCTTCGACGCCGCGCTCGCTCCGGCCTACACGTTCAAGAACTTCGCGAACGATGTGGACACGCAGAGCCATGAACTGCGCATCAATGGCGGCAAGGCCGGCGGTATCCAGTGGCAGGCCGGCGCATTCCACTTCAAGGAAGAGCTGGATATCGAGCGCGGCCTGTTCAACGGCCCGCCGTTCCTTCCGGCATTCCTGCTGGGTGCCAATGGCGGTTACATCAACTATTTCGACCGTCAGGTGAGCAGCTCGAGCTGGGCCGTGTTCGCCCAGACCGATATCCCGATCACCGAGACGCTCACCGCAGTCGTCGGCGCGCGCTACACCTGGGACGATCGCAGCGCGGTGTTCAACGTTTATGGCAGCGGCATCGCCAACCCCGCGTCGCCGCTGAACAACACCGGGCCGGTCCGGATCACTGCGGCACCGCTGTCGGTGCAGCGGCCGAGCGCGAGGGCGGAGAAGTTCACCTGGCTTGCCGGGCTCAACTATCAGCCCGACGCCGATACGTTGGTCTATGCCAAGGTCTCGACCGGCTTCAAGGCTGGCGGCTTCGACTCCGTGGGTTCGTACGCGCCGGAGAGCAACACCGCCTATGAAGCCGGGATCAAGCGCAGCTTCGGTGGCGGCGGGGCGAACTTCGTCAACGTCTCGGGCTTCTACTACGATTACAAGGATCTGCAGGCATCGGTGCTGCTCGACAATTCGATCGGCGGCCAGGTGTTCAACGCCGGTAAGGCGCGGATCTGGGGCATCGAACTCGACGCATCGTTCAAGGTGCTTGAGAATGGCCGCTTCACTGCCAGCGTGAACTATCTCGACTCGAAGTATCAGGACTTCCTGGCGTCCTACGCGGTGTTCTGCGCCTCCTCGACCTTGCCCAGCGGCTGCGTCACCGGCCTTGGCGACATCGACAGCAATGCGACGGCGGCACCGATCGTGCAGCCCAACCTGGCTGGCAATCGTCCGCCGCAGTCGCCGCGCTGGGTCATCGCTGCCGGCTATGAGCATCGCTTCGATCTGGGCGGCTCCGGGAGCATCACCCCGAGCATCTTCTCGCGCTACAAGAGCTCGTACTTCGTCGACATCTTCAACTACAATGACTCGCGCCAGAAGGCGTTCTTCCAGACGGATGCGAGCATCGAGTGGCGCTCTGCGGATGACAAGTTCGGGGTGCAGGCGTTCGTCCGCAATCTCGAAGACAATCAGCCGCTGACCTATGCGGGCTTCACTGCCGCGGGCAACGACGACATCTATGTCTGGCAATTCGGCACGCCGCGTACCTACGGCGTCCGGCTCAGCCTCGACTTCTGATGCAACCCACCTTGGGGCGACCGGAAACGGTCGCCCCTTTTCTTTTCAAGGACGTGCCGTGACGGTTTCCCCTTGTGGCGAACGGATCTTCGCCGACCTGCATGACCCGATGGTGGCGTCCCTTGGCGCCTGACGCACAGCACGGCGCCACGCGCCTCTCGCTCACCGAGCGGCTGAGCTATGGCGCGGGCGATTTCGGGTTCAGCCTCGCCTACAACATGGCGGGCGCGTTCCTGCTCTTCTACTATACCAATGTCGCGATGCTGCCTGCGGCGGCGGTGGGGACGATCTTTCTCGCCGCGCGGTTGCTCGATGCCGTCATCGACATCTTTGTCGGCATCGCCGTCGACAAGACGCGCACGCGCTGGGGGCGCACGCGGCCCTATTTCCTGTTCACCGCCATTCCCTATGCGCTGGTGTTCATCCTCGTCTTCACCGTGCCCGACTGGTCGGAGAATGCGAAGCTGATCTATGCGTTCCTGACCTTCAAGGCGCTCGGCATCCTGATGTCCTTGGGGTCGATCCCCTACACCGCGCTGATGCCGATGATGACGACCGACACCGGCGAGCGGCTGAAGCTCGGCGGGATGCGGTCGATCGGCACGTCGATCTCGGTCATCCTCGGCACCGCCGCGACGATGCCCCTGGTCGGGCTGTTCGGCGGCGGCGATCAGCAGCGCGGCTTTCTCGCGACCGCGATCCTGTTCGCTGGCCTGTCGCTGATCGCGCTGTTCCTGCTCTTCCGCAACTGCCAGGAGCGGTACGAAGACCAGGCCTCGCCCAGCTTCGCGGTGTTGCCAGCGATCGGCGAGATGGTGCGCAACCGCGCCTGGCTCGTATGTTTCGGTTTCACCTTGCTCTATTTCGTGCGGTTCGGGACGATGATCTCGCTCACCGCCTTTTTCGCGATCGAGGTGCTCGGGCATCCGTGGATGATCTCGATCCTGCTGCCCGCCATTTCGGGCACGTTGCTGATCGCCGCATTCATCGCGCCGCCGATCCTCGCGCGGACAGGCATCCGCAAGGGGTGCTTCGCCGCCTGCCTGATCGCGGTCGCGCTGTTCCTGCTGCTGCCGCTGACCGAGGCCAGCCCGCCGGCATTCCTGGCGCTCTATATCACGGCGTCGGTCGTCACCTCGGTCACCATCACCGGCATCTTCACGATGGCGGCGGAAACGGTCGACTATCACGAAGCGCGCTTCGGCACGCGCAATGAAGGGTTGCTGTCCGCCGGAATCAGCCTGGCGACCAAGGTCGGCATGGCCGTCGGATCGGCGGCGATCGCCTATTCGCTGGGCGCGGCCGGCTATCTCCCGACTGCTGTCAGCGACACCGCGCGGGAGACGATCCGTTGGTCCTATTATGGCTGGCCGATCGTGCTGCTCGCGCTGCAGGCGCTGGTCGTGCTGGCCTGGCCGATGGAGCGCACGCCGCAGCCTGCCACCGCCTGATCTTCCGGGAGACCGATCGATGCGCGTCACCATGGCCTTGCTCTGCACCGCTCTGATCGCCGCCGCCGCATCGGCACAGACCGTGCCGGTCGCCGACATTCCGGTGACGGTCGACAATGTGCCTTACGCCCCGCCCGAAACGGTCCAGCGGGTCGCGACGCCCGCCAATCCGAAGGACGCGCGGCTCAAGGTGCTGATCATCAGCGGCCAGAACAGCTATGAGCATGACTGGACCGGCGTGAACAACCGGCTGCGCACCCAGCTCAAGGACACCGGCCGCTTCGACGTCCGCGTGACCGAGGATTTCGACGACGGCACGCTGGCGATGCTCAAGAAATATGACGTCGTCATCCTCAACTATTCCAGCCGCTGGAACTATGGCGACACGGACCAGCGCATCTGGTCGGACGGCGCGTTCAAGGCGCTCTACACTTATGTCGCCGAGGGCGGCGGGCTGGTCGCCTATCACTCGTCCTTCACCTGGGGTCGGGACATCCCCGAGTATCGGCGGCTGCTCGGCGCGGTGATGATGCCGGGTGTCAGCCGCCGCTCGCCGCCCGATGCATTCAGCATCGAATTGGTCGATCGCGAGCATCCGATCACCAGGGGGCTGCGCCGCTATCACTGGAACTTCATGGAGGACAAATACACCAATATGGTGTTCGATCCCGCCGCCAAGATCCATGTGCTGGCGACCGCTATCGACGATCCGGCGGATTACGATCCCGAGCGCGCGGGTCCGAAATACGACCCCAAGGCCTACGCCCCCGAGAACCTCGCCAAGATGCAGAATATGGGGAAGCCCAATCCGCAGATCTGGGTGCAGGATTATGGCAAGGGTCGCGTCTTTTCGATCACGCTGGGCCACGGGCCGGACACGATCCAGTATGACGGCTTCAAGACGCTGTTCGCGCGCGGCACCGAATGGGCGGCGACGGGCAAGGTGACGATCAAGCCCTATGACAAGGCGGCGGACTTCGCACGTCCGTAACGCAACCGCTGGCGCGCATGCGCGCGCCGTCCGTTGCATGGCGGGTTTTCGAGGACACAGAGCATGGATGGAATCTCGCGACGCGATCTGTTTGGCAGCGCCGGCGCGGCGATGCTGGCGCCGGCGATCGCCACATCCGCCCCGCTCGCACCGCGCCGCGATTGGGGCGTGGGGTTTGAAGGGCAGCGCTGTGCCGATCGCGGCGACGGTACCTTTCTCAATCCGATCCTGGCCGGCTGCTATCCGGATCCGTCGATCCTGCGCGACGGCGCAGATTATTATCTGACCTTTTCCTCGTTCGAGGCCGATCCCGGCCTGATGATCTGGCATTCGCGCGACTTGGTGAACTGGCGGCCCTTTTCCGTCGCATTGCCCGCGCCGCTCGGATCGGTCTTTGCGGTCGACCTGATCAAGCATCAGGGTCGCTATTACATCTACATCCCCTTCATCCCGACCGCCTGGTCGACCCGCGTGCGCGACAGCGCGGCGATCTACGTCATCCATGCCGATCGGATCGATGGGCCGTGGAGCGAACCGGTCGATACGGGCATTCGCGGCTACATCGACCCGGGCCACGCCGTCGGCGAAGATGGGCGTCGCTACCTGTTCCTGTCTGCGGGGCACCGGGTTGCGCTGTCCGACGACGGACTCAAAGCCGTCGGGCCGGTCGAGAAGGTCTATGACGGATGGCGCTATCCCGGTGACTGGGTCGTCGAAGCCTATGCGCTCGAAGGGCCGAAGATCTTCCGCCGCGGGGACTATTTCTATCTGGTCAGCGCGGTCGGGGGCACGGCGGGTCCGCCGACCGGCCATATGGTCATCGCCGCACGATCGCGGTCGATTCACGGCCCCTGGGAAAACTGTCCGCACAATCCGATCGTGCGCACCAAATCCGCGACCGAAGCATGGTGGTCGCGTGGCCATGCCAGCCTGGTGCAGGGGCCGGCGAATGACTGGTGGATGGTGTATCACGGGTTCGAAAACGGTTTTCGCACGCTGGGGCGGCAGACCTTGCTCGATCGCGTGGAATGGACGCCGGATGGCTGGTTTCGCGCCGTCGGGGGCGATCTCTCACGACCGATAGCCAAGCCCCGCGGCGGCAGCGCCCAGCCGCACGGCCTTCCGCGATCCGACGATTTCAGCGTCTCCGCACTCGGTACGCGCTGGACCTTCCATGCGCCGCAGAAGGACGAAGCGAAGCGCGCTGCCTTCGGTCCCGATGGACTGTTGCTCAAAGCGCGGGGAAGCGGTCCGCATGACGGGTCGCCGCTGACGGGCGCCGCGGGCGATCGCAGCTATACGCTGGAGGTCGATGTCGAACTTGAGGGGGCGGTGACGGGTGGGTTGTTGCTGTTCCTGTCGAACCGGCTGTTTCTGGGCATCGCTATCGATGGCGATCGCATGATTACCTATGGCGGAGGCGGGCAGCATCATTGGCGGGAAAAGGCGCCGCCCGCCCGGCGCATGTATCTGCGGCTCGAAAACCGCGAGCATATCGTCACCTTCCACTACAGCCTCGATGGCAAGACCTGGGTCCGGCACGGATTGCGGCTGGAAAGCTCGGGCTATAACCTCAACACATCGGTGCCCGGACAGGGCGAAAGCCTGCGTCCGGCATTGTTCGCGTCGGGCGACGGCGCGGTGCGGTTTCGCAATTACCGCTATCGCGCCATCTGATCGTCAGTGGCGCGGCGCGTACGTGCGGCGAGGATGATCAGCAGGGCCAGCCCCGCGAGCACGGCGTTCTGGAGCAGCGCGGCGCTTTCCCCGCGTGCGATATGGACCAGCGCGGCGCAGCCCTGATTGGCGATGGCGTAAAGCGCGACGCCTGTCGCGGCCCGGGTTCGCGCGGGCAGGAGCGCGCCGAAGATCAACAGCAGCACTGCGGCGAGTAGCTCGCTCAGCCCAACCGCGCGTCCCAGCAGATCGGGCAGGGCGGTGGTCCAGGCGTGGTGCTGCTCAAGCACAGCGCGTGGGGCAACAGTCTTGAAATAGCCGAAGAACCCGAATGCGGCGGCCAGCAGCAGCGCGGCAATGCGCGCCAGAATCCGAAGCCCGAACGCCATCGCAATCCATCCCCCCACACTTTCGAACTTGACCCGTTCGGCTCTTTATAGAATGAAGGTTCTAATTAGAACGCGCGGTGGCCGCAAGCGTCGCGCCGCAGATAAAGCGGCCATGCCGCACGCAAAAAATGCGAGAGGGTCCATGGGTACGATCAAGCGGGGCGTGAGCCTCTACAGCTATCAGAACGAGACGTTTCAGGGCAAAATGACCCTGGAAGATTGTATCCGGACCAGCGCAGAGTTCGGCGCGCACGGGATCGAGATCATCGGCGAACAAAGCTTCTGGGGCTGGCCCGAGGTCGGGGTCGAGGATGCCGCGATCGAGAACTGGCACCAGCTGATCGCGAAATATGACTGCGTGCCGGTCAGTCATGACTTCATGCTCGACTACAAGCGGTACAAGGGCCGCGAAATGCCGTTCGACGAGCAGGTTGCGAGCGTGCGCAAGGACATCGATTTCGGTGCGCGGCTGGGCATGAAATATATCCGCGCGCTGGTGTCGATCGCGCCCGAAGTGCTGGTCGCCGCCGCGCCCTATGCCGAGGAAAAGGGCATCAAGATCCTGATCGAGGTGCATGCCCCGCTGCACTTCGACCATCCGTGGATCATCCGCCACGCCGAAGCCTTCGAGAAGAGCGGCTCCGATGCGCTGGGCTTCCTGCCCGACATGGGCATGTTCCTCCACGCCTATCCGCCGGTGATGGTGGAGAAGTTCAAGCGGCTGGGCGTCCCCGCCCACATCGCCGACTATATCGTCAAGGCGTATGAGGACCGGATGCTCAGCGAGTATATCATCCTGAACGTCCAGCAGATGGGCGGCGTCGGCCCGGCGATCGCGATGGCGGAAGTGACGCGACACAATGCGGCGTTCGAGCCGAAGCGGATGCTCGACTACATGCCGCGCATCCACAACATCCACGGCAAATTCTATCAGATGGACGCCGATTATGTCGAACCGTCGATCCCCTATGACCAGATCGTCGCGGTGCTGAAGCACGGTGGCTACGACGGCTATATCTGCTCCGAATATGAAGGAAATCGCTGGATCGAGGATGCCGAGGAGCCGGACAGCGTCGAGCAGGTCCGCCGCCAGCAGGTGATGCTTGCACAGCTCATCGGCGAGCCGGTCCCGGCCGCTCTGGTTGCTGCATAAGGAAGGATCGGCACCATGATGGACAACAAGATGATCTGCACCGATGTCTTCGAGAATGTGATCGAAGACGGTGCGGCGGTGGGCTTCGCCTTTCTCGGCCGGCTACCCTATTATCGGGGGCTCGGCCTGTCGATGGTCGAGGATATCCAGGTCAGCGTGGATGGCGAGCAGATCGCGCGTGAGGATGTGCGCTTCTCGGTACGCGGCAAGACCTACACGCTCGACGAGATGGAAACCGTCTATGACGACCGCTGGAACTTCGGCGAGAAGGCGCGGATCATCGCGCTGAAGCCGGGCGGCCTCGCCCCGGGCAAGCATCGGATCGAGTTCGCGGTGCGGATGCGCGTGTCGTACCTGCCGTTCGTCCCGACGACCAAGGACAGCAAGGAACTGGCGCTTGCCGCCTGACCCCATGCGGGCGGTGGCGGGCTCGCACCCCGCCGCCCGCCTGCCGTGCGTCTGCGCACGGCGTAACGGATTGCATTCATGACAGATTTGACTCTCGATCAGGCCGCTTCGCTGACTGCGGGCGGGGCCATGTGGTCGTCGGTGGCGATCCCCGAAGCAGGGATCCCGAGCTTCACGATGAGCGACGGCCCGATGGGTATCGCCAGCGGCAAGGTGGACGAGCGCGACATTGCGCGCCTGTCGCCCTGCGCCACCGCGCTGGGGGCCAGCTGGGACGTAGATCTGACGCGGCGCATCGGGACCTTGGTCGGGCAGGAAGCGGTCGGGCGCGGCGTCGATGCGGTGCTCGCCCCCAACATCAATCTGGCGCGCAGCCCGCTCGCCGGGCGCGCGTTCGAATATTTCTCCGAAGACCCGCTGCTGGCCGGCATTCTCGGCGCGAGCTGGATCGCGGGGCTGCAATCCACCGGCACGGCATCGGTCGCCAAGCATCTCGTCTGCAACGACAGCGAGACCGACCGCGACACCGTCGATGTCCGCGTCGACGAGCGGACGTTGCGGGAAGTCTATCTGCTGCCATTCGAATTTGCAGCGGAGGCCGGGTGCGCGGGCATGCTCGCCGCTTATAACCGCGTGAACGGGCTGCACTGCGCCGAGCAGCATCATGTGCTGACCACGGTGGTGAAGGGCGAGTGGGGCTATCGCGGCGCGATCATGAGCGACTGGTTCGGAACGCATTCGACCGAGCCGACGCTGAACGCCGGTTTGGACCTCGAAATGCCGGGACCCGCGCGGTTCCTGGGCGCAAAGTCGGCAGCAGCGGTGGAGACGGGGCAGGTCGAACGCGCGCGGATCGACGATGCCGCGGCGCGGGTCGCCGGGCTCGCACGTCGCGCGACCGGCACGAAACAGTCGCCGCTGAGCGATGCCGATATCGACGCGCTGCTGGTCGAAGCGGCGGCGGCGGGCTTTGTCCTGCTGCGCAATGAAGGCGATCTGCTCCCGCTCTCGCCCGAGGCGATCGGCACGCTGGCGGTGATCGGCCCGAATGCAGCGGCACCCTGTTTCCAGGGCGGTACCTTCGCGAAGATTTCGGTCTCGCCCGACCTTGCATCGCCCGTCGATGCGATCCGCGCGCGCTTTGGTGGTGCCTGCGACATCCTGTTCGAGCCGGGCGTCGATCCCGCGCCGCGCCTGCCCGGCATGCCGGTGCGCCCGGCGCGCGATCTGGGCGATGGCGCGACGCGCGGCATGACGGTCGAGTATTTCGAGAGCCGCGATTGCAGCGGAACGCCGCTGTCGCGCGAGACGCGCGATACCAATTCGCTGGTATGGTTCGTCGGCGTGCACGAACAGGCGCGCTTTGCAGCGGGCGGTTCGATCCGTGCGAGCGGCGTGTTCACTCCGACCCGCGACGGCGTCCACCGCTTCCATCTCGGCGCCACTGGAGTGTCGCGCATGCGGGTCGACGGGGAAGAGATCGTCGCGACGACGCAATGCCCGCCCGGGGACGTGATGGGCGTGCTCAAGGCCGGGGATTCGGCGATTGCCGAAGTGACGCTGACTGCTGGCACGCCGGTCGAGGTGGTGGTCGAGTTCAGCTTCGACCCCGCGCGCGTGCACGGCCTGTGGTACGGTATCCGCGCACCGGGAAGCCGCGAGGAACTGCTCGCCGCCGCCGAAGCCGCCGCGCGCCGCGCCGATGCGGTGGTGCTGATGGTGGGCGAAACGTCCGACTCCAGCGTGGAGAGCAAGGACCGGCCCGACACCAAGCTCGCCGCCGACCAGATCGAGCTGATCGAACGGGTGACTGCGGCCAATCAGCGCACCGTGATCGTCGCCAATGTCGGGCATGCCTTCGACACCGCGTGGGAAGAGCGTGCCGCCGCGCTGATCAGCGCCTGGTACCCTGGCGAAGGCTTTGCCGCAGCAATCGCGCAGGTGCTCGCTGGCGATCGTGAGCCGGGCGGACGGATGCCGGTGGTGATCGCGCGCGGTGAGGGCGACTATCCCGGCTATGCGCTGAAGCCCGATGCCGATGGGCAATTGCCGTATCGCGACGGCGTGCGCTTCGGTCATCGCGGTATCATCGCAGCCGGGCTGCGCGCACGGCATACGCTGGGTGCAGGCATGGGCTATGCCCGCTTCGCATGGAGCGATGCGGCGATCGAGGATGGCGCGGTTGTCGTCACCGTGCGCAACATCGCCGATCGCGCCGGGAGCGAGGTGATCCAGCTCTATCGCGATACCCCAGAGGTTGCGCTGGTGGGCTTTGCCAAGGTCATGCTGCAACCCGGCGAGGCGCAGCGCGTGCGCATTCAGCTGGTCCGGCGACGGTTCCAGCGCTGGAGCGATGGCGGGTGGACCGATATCGGCGACACGGTAGCGGTTCGCGTCGCGCGGACGGCCGAAGACACGGGGTTGGCGCTGACGGTGGACGTCGCCGCGATCGCTGGCACCGGTCTGTAACGGGAGAGGGCGATGCGGTTGCGGATGGGAATGATCGGCGGCGGACCGGGGGCGTTTATCGGCCCGATCCACCGCATCGCGGCCGAGCTGGACCGCGAGATCGAGCTGGTCGCGGGCGTGTTCAGCAGCGATCCGGGCCGATCGCTCGCCGCCGCAGCGGATTACCGGATCGACCCCGAACGCGCCTATCCCGATCTCGCCACGATGTTCGCAGGCGAAGCGGCGCGCGGCGACGGGATCGATTTCGTGTCGATCGTCAGTCCCAACCACCACCATCTGCCGGCCGCGCGCGCCGCGCTGGCCGCCGGGGTGGCGGTGATGAGCGACAAGCCGATGACCGCATCGCTGGCGGAGGCACGCGAACTCGCCAATCTCGTCGCTCGGGCGGGGCGGCCCTATGCGCTGACCTATACCTATTCGGGCTATCCGCTGGTGCGGGAGGCGCGCGCGCGGGTTGCTGCAGGGGCGATCGGCACGGTGCGCAAGGTGGTGGTCGAATATCCGCAGGGCTGGCTTGCCGGTCCCGCGGAAGGGAAACAAGCCGAATGGCGCGTCGATCCGGCGCGCTCGGGCGCGGGCGGATGCATCGGCGATATCGGGGTTCACGCCTTTCAGCTGGCCGAGTTCGTCACCGGGTTGCGCGTGACGCGGCTGCTCGCCGATCTGGCGGCGGTGGTGCCGGGTCGTGCGCTTGACGACGACTGCACGATCCTGCTGCGCTTCGACAATGGCGCGCGCGGGGTGCTGCTCGCCTCGCAGATCGAGGTCGGGGAGCTCAACGGGCTGCGCATCCGCGTCTATGGCGACAAGGGCGGGATCGTGTGGCGGCAGGAGACGCCGAACGAATTGACGCTGCATAGCATCGATGGGCGGACCGAGATCGTCCGCGCCGGGGATGCGTCGCTCGGGTCCGACGCGCGCGCACGCAGCCGCACGCCGGGCGGGCATCCCGAGGGGTATCTGGAAGCCTTCGCCAATTTGTACCGCGACTTTGCCGCGCAGTTGCGTGGCGAGGCCGCGCCGCTGCTGCCCGATGTCGCCGAGGGGCTGCGCGGGATGGCGTTTATCGAGACCGCCGTGACCGCCAGCCGCGACGAGGCTGGCTGGGTCGATCTGACGATTTGAGGAGAGCGCGATGAAGACGTTGAAGGGACCGGGCATCTTCCTCGCCCAATTTGCGGGCGATGCCGCGCCGTTCAATTCGCTCGACAGCATCGCGGCCTGGGTCGCGTCGCTCGGCTACAAGGGCATCCAGATTCCGAGCTGGGACAAGCGCCTGTTCGACCTCGACCGCGCGGCCGAAAGCCAGGATTATTGCGACGAAGTGGCGGGCATCGCCGCCTCGCACGGCCTGTCCATCACCGAGCTGTCGACGCATCTTCAGGGTCAGCTGGTCGCGGTCCACCCGGCCTATGACGCGCAGTTCGACGGCTTTGCGGCCGAGCATGTGCGCGGCAATCCGGCGGCGCGGCAGGAATGGGCGGTGGATCAGGTGAAGAAGGCCGCGACCGCCAGCCGGCGGCTGGGCCTTACCGCACATGCCAGCTTCTCCGGCGCGCTCGCCTGGCCCTATGTCTATCCCTGGCCGCAGCGCCCGGCTGGGCTGATCGAAGATGCGTTCGACGAACTGGCGCGACGCTGGCGCCCGATCCTCGACCATTTCGACCATGAGGGCGTCGATATCGGCTACGAGATTCACCCGGGCGAGGATCTGCACGACGGCGTGACGTTCGAGATGTTCCTCGAGCGGGTCGGCAACCATCCGCGCGCCAACATTCTCTATGACCCCAGCCATTTCGTGCTGCAGCAGCTCGATTATCTGGCGTTCATCGACATTTATCACGAGCGGATCAAATGCTTCCACGTCAAGGACGCGGAGTTCCGGCCAAGTGGGCGCGCAGGGGTCTATGGCGGATACCAGAGCTGGGTCGACCGTCCGGGTCGCTTTCGTTCGCTTGGTGACGGGCAGGTCGATTTCGGGGCGATCTTCTCCAAGATGGCGGCGAATGATTTCGATGGCTGGGCGGTGCTCGAATGGGAATGCGCGCTCAAGCATCCCGAACAGGGGGCAGCCGAAGGCGCGCCGTTTATCGACCGCCACATCATTCGCGTCACCGAACACGCGTTCGACGATTTCGCGGCCAGCGGGGCCGATCGCGACCTGAACAAGCGCATCATGGGGTTCGGCTGATGGCGGCGGCCGAGCGCGCGGGGACCTTGCCGCCGCTCGGCTGGCCGACCCGCTTTGCCTTCATGGCGTGCGCCATGCCGGAGCTGATCAAGAGCTTTGCCTGGGACGCGTTCGTCCTGTTCTTCTATGCCCAGGTCGTCGGGCTAGACGGCATGTTGCTGGGCGCGGCGCTGGCGATCATCCTCGTCTTCGATGCGGTGGCCGACCCCTATATCGGCGCGCTGTCGGACCGGATGGACCGCGCCCCGCTGGGCCGTCGCCATACGCTGATGGCCGCCGCAGTGGTGCCGTTCGCGGTGGGCATCGCGATGGTGTTCCGCGTCCCTGCAGGCATGGAGCAATGGCAGATCTTTGCCTGGCTGCTCGGCTTCGGGCTGCTCGCACGGGTCGGCATCTCGTTCTGGACGGTGCCGGCCTATGCGATGGGGGGCGAGCTGACCCGCGAGACCGGCGAGCGCAACATCGTCGCGGTGATGCGGAACATGGGCAATCAGCTCGCAATCCTGACCGTCCCCTACGTCGCCTTCGCCTGGTTTTTCGTCCCCGGCGGCGGGTTCAGCAAGCCGCAACTCAATCCTGCGCCCTATCCCGATTTCGGTCTGTTCATCGCCCTATGCGGTGCGGTGCTGATGGTCGTCGGCCTGCTCGGTACGCGCGCGCGGATGCGGGCAGTGGAGCAGCTCGACAGGAGCGTCGCGAGCGAAGCACCCGAGACGCTGCCGCAGCTGTTCCGGCGTCTGGTCGCTGCGATCCGCACCACGCCCAATGTCGGGCTGTTGCTGCTGGTCGCGTTGCTGGTGCTGTTCACCAACTCCGTGGTCAACCAGCTGACGCTGCACCTTGCCACCTATTTCTGGCAGCTCGACGGCAGCTGGACGCCGCGCCTGCTGATTGCCGGGGTAATCGGTTCGCTCGTCGCCATGTTCCTCGCCCCAGCCTGGATGAAGCTGGTCGGCACG
>VYKS01000093.1_pt1 | contig 59732 bp, 47 predicted proteins | sample 5114511 | NCBI WGS metagenome assembly VYKS01 (sample SAMN12291795, study PRJNA351875) | freshwater metagenome | isolation source: freshwater lake | place: USA: Michigan, Gull Lake | collected 2011-07-05 | reverse complement strand
GGCCCCGGATCGCGAGCCGGACATGTTTGGCAATCCGCCTTGGGATGAGGACGAGCCCACGCAATCTTCGCGCCCTCAAGCGACGCCACCAACCTATCAACCGGTGTCCAAGGCGCGCCGCGAGAGATCGAACGACCAGGACGAGTTACCGTTCGATCTTGACGACTAGGCCGGGTTAGGCCGCGTTTATCGACCTGTTTCGATGCCAATCCAGAGACCCGTAGCCGCCAGCGCCAGCGCGAAGAGGCGTCGGCTGAGCGGGCTGGAACCGGTCGCGATCAACCGCCGCGCCAGACCGTCCGACGACAGGACGATGGCCCCATGCACGACGATGCTGACCGCGATGTGGACACCGCCTAGGATCAGCGCCTGAACGGTGGGCGATGCATGGCCGGTCTGAATGAACCCCGGCAACAAGGTCACGTAGAAGAGCGCGGCCTTCGGGTTGAGCAGGTTCGCCAGGAGCCCGCGTCGGAAATGCACCCAAGCACGCCCGTCCTCCCCTTGCCAGTCGGTCGGCTTCTCACCTCGCCAAGCGTCGAACGCCAGCCAGAAAATGTAAGCGACTCCCGCCCAACGCAGCACCTCGTAGAGCGGGCGGTTCAGGCGCAGGATTTCCGTCAACCCCGCCACCGAGGCAAGCATGTAGACAAGCAGGCCCGCAGTGATCCCGGCGATGGTCACCAGCCCCGCGCGACGTCCTTCGACCGCCGACAAACCGGCCAGGTAGCCCATATTGGGGCCGGGGGTCAGCTCGATCAGCACGATCGCCGCCAGGAAAGGCGCGATCGCGGAAGGATCGACGGGCCAGGCGTCGTGCGACAAACAGGCTCTCCTCAGGCGCGGCGGTCATTGAAGGCGACAGTCGCCTCTTCGTCTTCTCGGCTATGGCGAAAGGGCGACGAATGGGCTTAGCGTGAAGGTTCAAGTGGGGAAACAAGACAAGATGGATAGACGCCAGTTTCTGTTCGGCGCGGCGGCTGCGGCGCCGCTATTGGGCGCGCGCTCGGCCTTTGGCGCGGAACCGGGCCCTCGCGACGCAGAACTCCGCGCGTTGCTCGACAGGTTCTGGAACGCCGACCTCGACGCCGCGCCTCAGATGGCCACAGAACGCGGTCTGGACGTCGGCCCACGCGCCGCCCAGCGCGGGAAGCTCAATGACGCCTCGCGGGCCGGACGCAATGCCTGGATAGCGGCGCGAAAGGAGCGCCTCGCAGCGCTCGCGCGCATATCGCCCGAAGACCTCTCGCCCGCGGCTCGGGTCGACCACGAGGTGACCACCTACACCTATCGGCGGGCCGTTGATGGTGGCATGAAATATGACTTCGGCGAAGGCCAGGCCGGCTTTGGCTATGCGCCATACTCGCCCTATGTGCTCAGCCAGCTGACCGGGGCCTATCAGGCGATCCCGGACTTCCTTGATTCCCGCCATCCCGTCCGGACGACGGAGGACGCCGAGGCCTATCTCTCGCGCCTCGAAGCCTATGCGATGGCGCTGGACGCAAACACGCAGGCCCTGGCGCTGGACGCGGCCAAGGGCGTTTTGGCGCCGGACTTCGCGCTGGACGCCGGCCTCGCGCAGCTGCGCCGACAACGCGCCGTCGGGGCGACGGACGCCAGCGTAACCCGCTCGCTCGCCACTCGCGCCGCCAAGACCGGTCTGACGGGCGACTGGGCCGGACGCGCAGCGGCAATCGTCAGCGCCGCAGTGTATCCCGCGCTCGATCGCCAAATCGCCGCCTTGGAAGCCGCGCGCGCCAAGGCCACGAGCGATGCGGGCGCCTGGAAACTGCCCGACGGCGACGCCTTCTACGCCGATGCTCTGGCTTTCCAGACCACGACCCGTCGCACGCCCGATGAAGTCCACCGCCTGGGGCTCCAACAGGTGGCCGAGTTGGAAGCGCAGATCGATACGCGCCTTCGCCGCCTGGGCCTGACCACAGGAACCGTCGCGCAGCGGCTCACGGCGCTATCGGCGCGGCCTGACCAGCAGTACGCCAATACCGACGCCGGTCGCGCCCAATTGCTGGCGGACCTCAACGCCCAGACCGCCGCCATCCGGGCCCGCATGGGCACGGTGTTTAGGACCCTGCCCGCGGCTCCCGTCGAAATCGTCCGGGTGCCGCCGGAGATCGAGGACGGCGCGCCGAACGGCTATGCTCAGGCGCCGGCGCTCGACGGCTCGCGGCCGGGCCGGTTCTACATCAACCTCAAGGACACGGCCGAGTGGCCTAAGTTCAACCTGCCCACCCTCACCTATCACGAGGCCCTCCCCGGCCATGTCTGGCAGGGATCCATCTCATTGGGCTCTCAGCAGATCCCCATGCTGCGGCGCGCCGGGATGGGCTTTGCAGCCTATGGCGAGGGCTGGGCTTTGTACGCTGAGCAGTTGGCCGCCGAGATGGGCGTCTATGAAGGCGATCCGTTGGGCGAGATCGGCTACCTGCAGTCTCTGCAGTTCCGCGCCGTGCGCCTCGTGGTCGACACGGGGCTGCACTTCAAGCGCTGGACCCGAGCCCAGGCCACCGACTACATGGTCAGTCAGACGGGCATGCCCCGCGCGCGCGTCCAGCGGGAGATCGATCGCTACTGCGTCTGGCCGGGCCAGGCATGCAGCTACAAGATCGGCCACGTCGAATGGGTGCGGCTCCGTGAGGAGGCCAAAAAGCGCGTCGGCGCCCGCTTCGATCTGAAGACCTTCCACGACGTGCTGCTGCAAGGCCCGATGCCGCTGGTGGTGCTGGAGCAGACCCTGGCGACGATGTTCCCCGCCTGATGTCGTGTGCGCGGTCGGAGGGCGCTTAACCCTCGACCGCCTGCTCGACCGCCAGCGCCAGATCGAGCGCCCGCGCGGCTTCCTCGCCGGTCACGACCGGCCGAGGGGTCTCGCCGCGAACGGCCGCCAGGAAGCCCGCCACCGACAGGCCCAGGGGGTCCTTGCCAGCCGGGGTCTCGGTGAAGTTCTCGATCAGCGGATAGGGCGTAGTGTTGCGGAAGGTGCGCTGCAGGAAGTCGATCTCGACCTCGCCCGAGGGGTAGACGACCTTCATGGTCCGCTCGCGAGCCTCGGCCACGCGAGAGCTGTCGAATACGGCCGTGAAGCCGTTGTCGAAGGTCGCCTCGGCCTTCACCCAGTCCAGCGAGGTCGAGCGCGTGATCGCCCCCTCGCCTTCGACCGCGATCGGCTCGCCGTCGCAGAGCGCCAGGGCAAGGTCGATATCGTGGATCATCAGGTCCAGCACGACCGAGACGTCGAGATTGCGATCCGACGGCGTGCCGCGACGCACGGCTTCGAGGCGCAAGGGCTGTTCGGGAATATCCAGCAGGCCCATGGCCTGGAACACGACCCGCTCCTGGTGCCCGCAGGCCAGCGGCACACCCGCCTTGGCGGCTGCGGCGACCATCTTGTCGGCGTCCTCAGGCGACACGGCGATCGGCTTTTCCGAATAGACCGGCTTGCCGGCCTTGAGCGCGGCCAGGGCCGGCGCGGCATGATGAACGGCCGGCGCGGCGACGGTGACCACATCCACCGCACCCAGGAAAGCCGCCATGTCATCGTAGCCTTCCGCACCCAAGGGCTCGGCCAGGGCCTTGGCCCGCGCCAGATCGATATCGAACACGCCGACCAAGGTCACACCGTCCAACTCGGCGTACTTCTTGGCGTGATAGCCGCCGAACACACCGGCGCCGACGACGCCTGCTTTCAGAGTCTGGGTCATGGGTCGCTGTCTACCGCGCTTCGCGGTGGCTTAGAAGCACTGGTGACTTGCGTAAGGGCGCGCTAAACATCCGTTTAAATTTGCAACGCTTGGCCAAGTCCAAGGCAGGGAGGACCCCCATGACCACCTCGCGCGAGATCCGTCTGAAAGCCCGTCCCGTCGGGATGCCGAAGGCGTCGGACTTCGACTTGGCGACCGTCGACCTGCCCGCGCCGGGCGATGGTGAAATCCAGGTCAAGAACCTGTGGATGTCGGTCGACCCTTACATGCGCGGCCGCATGTACGACCGTCCCAGCTATGTCCCGCCCTTCCAACTGGGCGAAGCGCTGCAAGGCGGCGCGATCGGCGAGGTGATCGCCTCCAACGATCCCGACTTCAAGCCGGGCGATATGGTCAGTTCGATGTTTGGCTGGCGTGAAGCGTTCAACGCCCATCCCAAGTCGCTGGCCGCCGCCGGCATGGGCGCGATCACCAAGATCGAGACCCACGGCATCCCCCCGCAGGCCTTCCTGGGCGTGGTCGGCATGCCCGGCATGACCGCCTACGCCGGGCTGCTGCGGGTCGCGGCCCTCAAGGATGGCGACATCGTTTTCGTGTCGGCCGCCGCTGGTGCGGTCGGTTCGATCGTCTGCCAGATCGCCAAGCTGAAGGGCCACACCGTGATCGGCTCGGCTGGCGGCCCTGAAAAGGTGGCGTTCCTCAAGTCGATCGGCGTCGATCACGTCATCGACTACAAGGCTACGCCCGACGTGGTGGCCGAGTTGGCCAAGGTCGCGCCCAAGGGCATCGACGTCTATTTCGAAAACGTCGGCGGGGTTCACCTGGAGGCGGCCCTGAACTCGGCCCGCCCCTTCGCCCGGTTCGCCCTTTGCGGCATGATCTCGCAGTACAATGAAACCGGTAAGCCGGAAGGCCCGTCGAACATCATCCTGGCGGTGGGGAAAAGCCTGCGCCTGGAAGGCTTCATCGTTTCCAACCACTTCGATCTCTATCCGCAGTTCGCCAAGGACATGGCCGAGTGGATCAAGGCCGGAAAGATCACCTGGAAAGAGACGGTCGAGGAAGGCGTCGAGCGCGCGCCCGAGGCGTTCCTCAAACTCTTCACCGGCGAGAACCTCGGGAAGATGCTGGTGAAGCTGGGCTAGCCGCCTTGGGGCGGCGGTTGCCGTAGGAAGACCTGATCAGTCGGGCGGCTGGACCACCAGCCGCCCGTTCTGCATTCAGGGACGCGCGCCAAGCTCGGCGATCTCCAGACCTTGAGGCGTCTTCTTGAACGCGAAACTCACACGCGATCCGGGCGTGATCGGCGCCTCGGCCAACACATCGGCGTAAACGCGGAAACCATCGCGGCCAGGTTTCAGGCCGGCCGCGCTCGCGCCCTCGTGATCGAGCGTGAGAATCTGGCCCTCCAGGCTGGTGATGACCCCCTTGGATTCAAAGCTCGGCAGACCTTCAGAGGACGCAACAGCCTCGGCCGCGCCGCCTTCAGGCGTCGTCTTGGGGGCCTCTCTTCCGCAAGCCGCTAGGCCGAAAAGCGCGAGAGCTGCGACAATCGTGATATATTTCATTATCTTATACACTCCTTCCGGCGGACGGGGCGTTCAGCGTCCGCCGCGATGTCACGAAATCTTCTCGCAGCTGCGAAATCAGCGTGATTTCTGGTAGCGAATTTGTGATCGAAGTTTTACTGTAGTGCCACCGGCGGCTCTCCACGCCGGTTCTCGTCCGTCGCGAAGCGCTCAACGCGCCTGTCCGTTCCCTAGCGAACGCGCAGGCCAGCGAAAAGGGGTCTCGGCGGAAGGAGCGCGCGGAGAGAGCCCGGCTTGCCGGAAAAGTCCGAGATCTGACGATATGAGCGATCGCTCCGCCCTCTTCGATGTGCGCACCTCCACCAGCGTGAGCCTCGATCAGGTCGTTCGCCGTGACACGGTCGAAATCCCGGCCGAAGCCCCCCTGGCCATGCCGGTGCAACCGCTGAGCTTCTGGCAGGGCGGCGCGCGGCGCGCCACGGCCCTGATCCAGGACATGAACCTGCGTCGCTGGATGCTGGGCCTGATGACCATCGCCATGGGCGTCGCGGGTTGGAAGGCCTCGTTCGACACCATCGCGCTGGGCGGCGTGACCCGTCTGGAAGCCGTCGTCCTGACTCTGCTGGCCCCACTCTTCCTGGCGCTGTCGCTGTGGTTCTGTACGGCCCTGATCGGCTTTGTGGTGCTGATGGGCCGACCCAAGGATCCGCTGGGCATCGACGGCGAAACGCCGATGCCCAAACTGCATACGCGTACCGCCATCCTGATGCCGGTTTATAACGAGGACGCTGCGGCGGTGTTCGCGCGCCTGCGCGCCATGGACGCCTCGATCGCCGAGGCTGGCGCGGCTCGGAACTTCGACATCTTCGTCATCAGCGACACGCGCGACGCGCAGGTGGCGTTGGCCGAACAAGCCTGCTTCGCGCGCTTCCGCCGCGAGGCCAACTGCAACGTCTACTATCGCATCCGCAAGGAAAACACCGGCCGCAAGGCGGGCAACGTCGCCGACTGGGTTAGCCGCTGGGGCAGCGCCTACGAGCATATGCTCGTGCTGGACGCCGACAGCCTGATGACCGGCGAGGCCATGGTGCGCCTCGCCGATGCGATGGAGCGTCACCCGGGCGCGGGTCTGATCCAGACCATGCCGATGATCATCAATGGCCAGACGATCTTCGCCCGCACCTTGCAGTTCGCCACGCGCCTGTACGGCCGCGTCGCCTGGACGGGTCTGGCCTGGTGGTCGGGTTCGGAAAGCTCGTTCTGGGGCCACAACGCCATCGTGCGCACCCGCGCCTTCGCCGAGACGTGCGGCCTGCCGCACCTGCCCGGCCCCAAGCCCTTCGGCGGCGAAGTGATGAGCCACGACGCCCTCGAAAGCGCCCTGCTCCGCCGCGGCGGCTGGAGCGTGCATCTGGCCCCCTATCTTGACGGCTCCTACGAAGAGAGCCCGTCGAACCTGCTAGACTTCGCCACGCGTGACCGTCGCTGGTGCCGGGGCAACATCCAGCACGTGCCGCTGATCGCCCTGCCCGGCCTGCACTGGATGAGCCGCATGCACCTGGTGATCGGCGTGCTCAGCTACGCCCTGTCGCCGCTGTGGTTCTTCTGTCTGTCGGCCGGCCTGATCTCGCGCGCCCTGATGCCGGAGCTCAAGAAGGCCGCCTTCACCATGGCTGATCTAAAGGCCGCCGCGCACGCCCTGATCGACTGGCGCGAAATCCAGGCCACCGCCTGGGCGATGATCATCACCTTCGTGCTGCTGTTTGGCCCCAAGATCCTGGGCGCCATTCTTGTCCTGGCGCGCAAGGGTGAGGTGAAAGGTTTTGGCGGCAAGCGCCGGATGGCCGCCGGTCTGGCCGTCGAGATGCTGTTCTCGGCCCTGGTCGCGCCGATGCTGATGTTCACTCAGACCCGCGCCATCGTTGAAATCCTGGCCGGCAAGGTCGGCGGTTGGGCCGCCCAGCGCCGCGACGCCGACAAGGTCGACTTCAAGGAGGCCTGGGCCGCCATGGGCTGGATCAGCCTCTCGGGCCTGATCCTGGCGGCGTCGTTCTGGTTCACGCCGGACCTGCTGACCGCCACGGCTCCGATCCTGGCCGGTCTGGTTCTGGCCGTGCCGCTGACCATGCTCGGCGCCCACAAGGTGGCCGGCCTGAAGCTGAAGGCCAACGGCCTGTTCATGACCCCGGAAGAGCGCCGCCCGCCGGCCATTGTCCGGGCCGCCGTGGGCGCCGCCTGCGAACCCCCGATCCGCTGGTTCGCGCGCAATGGGCGCCCCATCGGTCCCACCACCAAGATTCGCGACGCGGCCTGATCTGACAACACGCAAACCGGGCTGGTCCTGAGCGGCCCAGAGCGGTAGAAGCGCGGCTTCGTTTCCGTCCAAGGAGCCGCGTGCCGTGTCGCGTCTGTTCAGCGCCTATGTCATCGTCGATTGGAGCGCGGCGGCTAAGCCGACCACGGGCGCGGACTCCATCTGGATCGGCGTGCTCAAGCGCGATGTCCGCTTCCGCCTGAGCTTCGAGAGCTTCAATCCGGCGACGCGCGGCGAGGCCGAGACCAAGCTGGCGGCCATCCTCGACGACCTGAAGAAGCGCGGCGAGCGGGCCCTGGTGGGCTTCGACTTCCCGCTGGGCTTTCCGCGCGGCCTGGCCCAGGCCCTAGCCCTGCCTGGCGAGACGCCGTGGCGCGCGGTGTGGGACCAGCTGGCCAAGATGGTCAAGGACAAGGCCGACAATACCAACAACCGCTTTGGCGTCGGCTCTGAGATCAATCGCCGACTGACGGGCGGCCCGTTCCCCTTCTGGGGTTGCCCGCCCAAGGACGCCCTGACGACCCTGCAGCCAAAGCGGGTGCGGGAGCATGGGCCGGGCGACCTACCCGAGTTCCGCTATGCGGATCAGGCGGCCAAGGGTGCGCATTCGATCTGGAAGCTCTACTACAACGGCTCGGTCGGCGGTCAGGCGATCATGGGCATCCCTGCGGTGCGCCGTCTGAAGGACGCGCGCGGTGAGGCCGTTAGGGTCTGGCCGTTCGAGACAGGCTTCAAGGCCCTGACTGACGCGGATCTCGACAGTGTCGAGGTCGTCGTCGCGGAGGTCTATCCCTCGCTGCTGAAGCCCACGCCGACGCCGGGCGAGGTGAAGGACCTGGCCCAGGTCCGTAGCCTGGCCGAACACTTCGCCAAGCTCGACGAGGCCGGCAAGCTGGGCGCGGCGTTCGACGCGCCCAAGGGTCTGGCTGAAGAAGCGCTTGCGGCGGCCGCGAGCGAAGAAGGCTGGATCCTGGGAGCCTAAGCCTCGCCCCCTGCCTTTCGATCGCGCCAGTCCAGCATTCGGAACCGCATCAGCAGGAAGCCCGCAGCCAGGAAACTGGTGACAATAATCGAGATCAGCACCCCGTTCAGGCCCATGCCCTTGGGGATCGCAAGCCACCAGGCCAGCGGCCCCATGACCAGGGCGTAGCTGATCAGGTGCGTGATCGTCGGGACCCAGACCTCGCCCCGGGCCCGCAGCGCCTGGGCAGCGACGACTTGCACCGCATCGGGCGCGAAGAACAGGCAGGCCAGAACCAGGGCTGGCAGGATCAGCGCCAGCGCCGCCGGGTCGGTGGTGTAGGCCAGGGCCACCCAGTGCTTGGTCGGATAGAGCAGCAGGCCAAACAGCACGCCGATCACCGCGATCACCGCAAAGGCGATCCAGCCTGCGCGGGTCATGCCCGCCGGGTCGCGCGCGCCATAGGCTCGCCCCACCATCACCGCAGTGGCCGAAGCCACGCCGAGCGGCACCATGAAGATGATCGCCGAGACGTTCAGCACCACCGTGTAAGCCGCTACGGCCAGGGCGCTGATCCAGCCGCAGATCAGGTTCATACCTGCAAAGGCCGACACCTCGAAGAAGTTGGACGCGCCAGCGCCATAGCCTATGCGCCGCTGCTCCATCTCGGCGGGGCGGTCACGCACGGGCTTGTCGAACACACCCAGGTCGCGCGCTTCCTTCATGCGGAGGACGAAGATCGCCAGCGCCAGGGCCAGCGCGGATCGCGCGATGAAAGTCGCCCAGGCGCCGCCTACCGCCCCCAGCGCCGGCAGGCCCAGCACACCCGGCACCAAAAGCAGATTGGCCGCCAAGTTCACGACATTGGCCAGCCACATCATCGCCGCGCCAGGCCCGGGCCTGGAAAGGCCCTCCAGCCAGAACGTCAGAACCACCGAGATCGCATAGACCGGCAGGGACAGTGAAAAGACGATCAGGGGCAGGGTCGCGCCCTCGGCGAGGCCGTCCTTCAGCCCCATGGCCTGCAGGAACATCGGCCCCAGCAGCGCCAGCAAGGCCATGGACCCAAATCCGAGCCAGGCGGCGTAGACGAGGCCGCGCCGCAGCACCGCGCCGGTTTCATGCGGATTCCCCGCCCCCATCGCCCGCGCGGTCATGACCTGCACGCCAACCAGGAGGCCGACGGTCGCAGTGACGAACACCGAGGACGGCGCCCACGCCATGGCGTGGTAGCCTAGCTGCTGCGCCGAGAAGTGTCCGACCACGATGGCGTCGGTCAGGCCCATCACCATGATGCCCAAGCGCGACAGCACGACCGGCCCGGCCAGGCGGAGCAGTTCGATCAGATCGGTCATGATGGGGCCGCGCGGCCGCTCTGGGGAGAGCGCCGTTCCGGCCGCGTCGCGCGGCATGGTCGTCACCACTGTCAAAGAAGGGGCGCAAGGTGGCCCATGCCCGTTTTTCGGGCAACCCGCATTTAGCAGCGCTTGGAACATCGCGCGACCCCGACGGTTACCCGATCCCGTCCCGCAGGAGCGCGCCATGACCAAGACCCACACCCCGGAGTTCGAACACACCGGCGAACGCGTCGCCCAAGCCTATCGCGACATTCAGGCGCCGCTCGACGCCAGGGAGGCGCGGTCGTTCAGACCGAGGGAGCGAAAGGGCGATCAGCCGAAAGCCATGCAGGCCGGCGCGCGTACCTATCCCGCACCGCCCTACCCCGAGCAGCATCAGGCCAAGCCCGGCCAGGAGCACCGCCTGGAGCCCGCGCCGATGTATGAGGCTCCATTCTACAAGGGCTCAGGAAAGCTCGAAGGCAAGGTCGCGCTGATCACCGGGGCCGACAGCGGGATCGGTCGCGCCGTGGCGGTGTTGTTCGCCCGCGAAGGCTGCGACATCGCCATCGCCTATCTGGATGAGGACCGCGATGCGGCGGACACGAAGACGGCGGTGGAGAACGAGGGCCGCCGCGCCATCCTGCTCCCGGGCGATGTAGCCGATCCCACTTACGCCCGGGCCGCAGTGGAACGTACGGTCAAGGCCCTCGGGCGACTGGATGTTCTCGTCAACAACGCGGCCTTTCAGGAGCATGTCACCGCGTTCGAGGACCTGACGCCCGAACACTTCGACCGCACGCTGCGCACCAACCTCTATGGCTATTTCCACATGGCCCAGGCGGCGGTGAAGCACCTGCCCAACGGCGGCTCGATCATCAACACGGGCTCGGTGACCGGATTGCTCGGCAACAAGGACCTACTGGATTATTCGATGACCAAGGGCGGCATCCATGCCTTTACCCGCTCGCTGGCCACCCACCTGATCGACAAGGGCATCCGGGTCAACGCCGTTGCGCCGGGGCCCGTCTGGACGCCGCTCAACCCGGCCGACAAATCGGCGCCGCAGGTCGCCCAGTTCGGGGCCAAGACACCGATGCGGCGCGCGGCGCAGCCCGAAGAGATCGCTCCGGCGTACGTGTTCCTGGCCTCCCCCCAAACCGCCAGCTACATCACCGGAGAAATCCTGCCGATCATCGGCGGCTACTCAGGCGGGTAGCCGCCGGGCAACGAGCGGCCGCTAGTGCGGCCACACCTCGCTCAAGACCTTGGCCCGACCGTCCTTGAAGCTGACCTCCATCGAGGGCTCCTTCGGCTTGCCCGCAGCAAACAGCTCGTAGATCACCATGCCATCGTTCTGCTTGCTCTCGATGACCCGCACGGGGCTGATCGTCTTGGCTGACGCCGCAGCGGCCTTGCGCACCGGCTCAGGCGCATCGGGCCAAGCAATATCCCGCTGGGTTTCGACAATCGTCCAGGCGCCGTCCTTCTCAAGCAGGTCGAACTCGATCTCCGAACCATCCGGCATCACGCCCTCAACATCAAAGTAGCGACGGTTCTCGCGCTCCTTGAGCTCCGCCGCCTTGATGGTCATGGCCGGCGCCGCACTCTTGACGACGACGACGACGGCCGATGGCAGATCCTTGACCGCCACGGGCGTGATCTTGGTGTCCGCGACGGGCGCCAGGACCATGGCCAGGACCGAGATGAGATGGGGGGTCACGGTGAACTCCTCAAAGGACGGATGGTGGACCATATCCGCCCTCAACGTCTGAAACGATGCAAAGGCGGTATCGCAGACGCGTGCTAGGACGGGCTATCCACTGGAGTCGCAAAGATGTCTCGCCGTCTCGCCCTGGTTTCGTTGCTTGTCGCCGACTATGACGAAGCGATCGCCTTCTATGTTGGAAAGCTTGGCTTTTCTTTGGTCGAGGACACCGACATGGGGCACGGCAAGCGCTGGGTGGTCGTCTCGCCGGGTAACGATGGGACCGACTTCCTGCTGGCCCGCGCCGCAGGCGAACAGGCCGAAGCAATCGGTCGCCAAGGCGGTGGGCGAGTCTGGCTATTTCTGCATACGGATGATTTCGTCGGCGACTACGCCCGCATGAGCGCGGCGGGCGTCCGGTTTCTCGAGGAACCGCGCCACGAGGTCTATGGAACGGTCGCGGTTTTCGAGGATCATTCCGGCAATCGCTGGGACCTGATGCAACCCAAGGCCTGAACTAGCCATGAACCGCCTCATTCTCCTCGTCGCGCTCGTCACCGCCCTCGCCTGTTCGGCGGCGCAAGCCGCGCCAAAGATCCGCGTGCTCTATCTTGACCAGTCGGTCGGCTGGCGGCACGCCCCCGTCACGCGCCCTAAAAACAGTAACGGTCCGACGCCGTCCGAAATCGCCTTGGCCGAGATCGGCGCGCGCAGCGGGGCCTTCAGCGTGGAATCGACCCAGGACGCGCGCCAGATCACGCCCGAGAAACTCAAGACCATCGACGTCCTGGTGTTCTACACGACTGGCGAGCTGCCGATCGCGCCAATGGCTTGGCAGGCGATCCAGCAATGGGTCGCGAGCGGCAAGGGCGGCTTTGTAGGCCTGCATAGCGCCACGGATACGCACTGGAACTATTCGGGACCGGGCCAGACCTATACCGCCTTCATCAACGGCCGGTTCGCGGGTCATCCCTGGACCGAGGGCACACCGATGACCATTCAGGCGCTGGGTGGCTCCAGCCCGGTGAACAAGGCCTGGCCACGCCGGTTCGCCTATGCCGAGGAGATCTATCAGTACTCGGACTATGACCCAACCAGGGTGCGGGCGCTGCAAGCGCTGGACTTTACCGAGACGCCGCTGAAACGCCCCTGGTTCGTACCCGTCACCTGGGCGCGCCAGCTCGGTAAGGGCCGTCTGTTCCATACCAATCTGGGCCACACGCCCAGTACCTGGAACGACCCGCGCTACCGCGCCCAACTGCTGGACGCGATACGCTGGGCAGCCCATCGCATCCCGGGCTCGGCTAAGCCCAACCCTGAAGAGCAAGCGCTGTGGGCGCTGCGGTCTTTGCTCGCCTATCAGGGCCTTCCGAAAACCGAGGTAGAGGCGCGGATCGCCAAGCTGGCCGGAGCCGACAAGGTGTGGCTGCTGCAGACCGCAGCTCGCACTGCGGCCCTGCGCCCGCTTTGGCCGGCGAAACCGGAAAACGATAAGCGCGCCTTCGACGCGGCCTATCAGGCGGTGCTCACCGACGTACTCGCCCGCTCGGGACCTTAGGCGGTCGCATCGTCGGCCCCAAAGGCCTCGGCGGCATAGGTTCTGAGCTGCGCCGCGATATCGCCCGGCCAAGTCTCGATCCGAGCCTCGAAACCGGCGTCATCGCCGGCGAACAGGCAGCGCATCGCTTCCTCGAAGCCCACGAGGTCACCGGCCATGGCGGACGCGAAGCGGTAGGCCGCGTCCCTGGACGCTCGAATGCGATCGGGTCCCTCCGAGGCTCGGCGCGCGGCCTCGACCAGTTTTCGCAGCGCGACCGAAGCGCCGCCGGGCTGCGCGGCCAGCCATTCCCAATGCCTTGGAAGCAGGGTGACCTCGCGCGCCACCACACCGAGCTTGGGCCGGCCGCGTCCCCGCGGGGCTTCATCCTCGGGCGCGAACCGCGCCCGCACCGCCTCGGGGCCGCCCCGAAGGTCGAAATCCACCGATCGCCCCTGGGGGTCGAAGATCAGCACGCCAGACTCGCCAGCCAAGGCCTGCGCCGCCAAGGCCGCCTCGACCTGGGAGCCGGCCGCCACGCGCCGCCCCCCCTGGAACACCACAAAGACCCCGTCCATCAATTCAGCCCTCGCGCGCCGAACGCCTCGATCCAATGGGCGCGTCGGTCCTTCAGGCGCGAGACTCGGCCGAACGTGTCCAGGCCGTCCAAATCGACCGTTTCCACGGTCTCGTAGGAGAAGCGGTCGGCGCCGTGGATGTTCCAGGCGGCCTGCAGGCTGGGCTCACGATGCGAACCCAGCCGTAGCGAGAACCAGATTCCGTTCTGTCGTGTCGAAAGATCGGGCGTTGCGCCGACCCAAACCTCATCGGTCGCGGCGCAGCGCACGGCATAGACCCCCGCCTCGACCTTGCGTTCCTTGTAAGCGCGCCGCAGCGCATCGCGTCCAGACATAGCGAACCTCCGGGCCCGCTTTTACCCGGATAAAATCCGACGTCAATATCGCCCGGATAAATTACGCCGGAATGGGCCGGTAGGCGACGTAGCCGCGCTCTACCATACGTCGGGTGGCCTCGTAGACGGACGAGAGCTCCTCATAGGTGCTTCGCAAGTGCGCCAGCCGCGCGACCTGGGCCTCGGAAAGCGACGCGCCCGCCTCAGCCATCTGAGCCGCCTCGCTCACCCATCTGGCCCGCGCCGTCGCCGCCGCCACCGCCAGTCGCTGGAACTGCACACCCTCCACCCTCGGCAAGGTCGCGCCCAGCACAGCCTTGTTGGACGCATAGGCGGTGTAGTCGATCTGCTCAAGATAGCCCCGGAGCCGGCGCTGGACTTGCGGGTCCGTGTCGGTCGGTTCGAAGTGGTCGCCGGTACGCCGCGTACTGGAAGTCATGGTCGCCATGACGGCCTCCGATCCGGCCGCGAGCCGGCCGCTCAGATCCTCAGCGTGCGCTCGACTGCTTAAGGAGGGGTTGAGAGCGCGGATGCGCTCTCGCGCGGCTAAAGCAACTTGCGGAAGCCCAGCCGCACCGTCCGGCCCAGCGGATCCAGATAGTCCCGCTGATAAGCTTGCGGCGTCACACCGTTCTGATCCCGCACCGTCTGCTTGGCGTCGAATAGGTTTTCGAAGTTCAGAGAGACCTGCGCACCCTTCAGGATCGGATACTTGTCCACCAGCGGCTTGCGAGCCGGAGCGTTGAAGCTGGCGAAGAAACTCATGCCAAGCGTGGCGAGATCCGAGAAGTACAAGGTCTGCCCCCCCGTGGCGCCGCCATTGACCCAGGTTGAAGCCTTCCAGACGCCGTTGAAGCGCATGCCAAGGCCGTCCTTGAAATAGCCGCCTTGCACCTGAACTTCATGTCGGGCTTGGCCATTGCGCGAGCTGATCGCCGCGCCGTCCAGTTGGTCCAGTACGGGCAGGCCCTTGCGGGTCGTCAGTTCGTCGGTCAGGCGCCAAGTATGGTACACGGACAGCTGCAGCATGCCCTGCCCCGGCCGCATCATGCCGCCAGGACCGCCTCCGCCCATCATGCCGCCACCGCCGCCCGGGCCTCCGCCTGGGCCGCCGAAACGCATCATCGGACCCATGCCGCCGCCCCCAGGGCCGCCGCCGAAGCGACCGCCGCCCGCCGCGGACGCCGCCCCGGGCGTCGGCTTGCCGACCGGCTTGAACAGGTTGAAGCCCCAGCGGATATCCTCTCGCTCGGCGCTGGCGAAGTTCACGGGCCGGGCGTCGATCACCAGCAGGCGGCCCGTCGCATCGCGCGTAAACCGATCAGGGAAGGCCCGTTCCAGATCCGGCGTAATGGCCGGGAAGGACGAGATCACATTGGTCGTCTCGGCGCGGGTGTAGGTAGCGTTGAAGGTCAGCTCGACCTTTTCCAGCGGCTTGTAGTTCACCTGGAACTTGGAGACCCGGCGATTGTCATTGCGCAGGGTGGGATTGCCGCCGTCTGTCCGGGTGACCAAGACGGTCTGGCCCGTGGTGAAATCGAACACCGAGACATTCGGCGTTACGATGAGCGGGTCATTGATCTGGTTCGTGGAGGGCGCGCCCTCCTCATCCGTCACGCTGGCGATGAAGCTGAGCGGCTTGATCGGCGTCCAGTTGACGCCAGCCCCGAGGGTGGTCAGGCCGCCCAGGTCCGAGAGGTTCTCATACCCCGCGTTGAAGTTGGCCGACAGGTCCCCGACCTTGGCCAAAACATCGTTGCGCGTGCTCGTCAGCGGCAGGGTGAAGCTGCTTTGGAAGTTCTCCCGGCTACGTTTGACGTTCCGTTGAGCCGTAACGCCCGACCGCACGGTCTTGGAGTCCAGGGTTCGGGTGTCAGCGCCCAGCTTGAAGGTGGTCTGGAGTCCGCCAGCCGGCAACTGGAAGAGATTGCCGTTCAGCACGAACTCGGCGCTGGCCGAGGTGGAGACTGAATGGGCGGTGTCAGCGGCTACGCTTTTGTACAGGTTCGTCGGGATGGGGCCGAACGGATTGAGGCCAGGATCGCCGGCGGCGACCGCCGCCTGGAACGCCGAAGCGTCCAGCCCGCGTCCGGTCGTGGTGTCGGTCGCAACGCGATCGAAGTCCCCGGTCAGGTTCCAGCGCCAATCGTTTACCCGGCCGTTGGCGGCCATGCTCAGCTGCGTCCGCAGGACATCGGTCTCCCGCGCCAAAGCGCCGGGCGCGTCAATGTAACGGTAGGCGGTGACAGGCTTCGAGAACGGCGAGAACGGACTGCCGGCCGGCAGGGTGAAGGTCACGCCAGGCAGGCCGAGCAGCGCGTGGCTGCTGGTGTCTTCCAGATTGCCGGTGACGGTGAGCTGCGTGGTCTTGTTGAGGTCCCGGCTCATCGACCCGCGCAGGGTCGCGCGGTCGGACTTGGAAATCAGGGACCGGCTGGCGGTCAGGTCGTCGGTGTTGTAGCGCCCGGCCAGGGGCGAGAAGGCGGAAAGGCCAGCCCGGCCGGCCTGAGCCGCGTCCGGAACACCGGCGATGGTCACGAGACCGCCCGCCGCCGCGGACAAAGCGGGATCGATCTCACCGCCGTTCACGCCACTGATGTTTCCGACCAGATCGAAGGGCTGACCGTTGGGCGCGCGCACGATGTCGCGGTCGGTTTCCAGCAGATAGGGGTCGTGCTGCAGCTGAAGGTCAAGGTTCCAGCGCTTGTCGCCGTCGATACGAACCCGGTTGCCGCCGCCGCTCAGCGAGGTGCGCCCGCCGTCCGTGGCGACCGTCGCGGACGCCTGGGTCATGGTGGCGTTGTAGTTCTTCTTCAGGATGATGTTCACGACCCGCTGGTCGGCCTTGTAGCCGTAGCTCAGCGCGACCTCTTCCGGCAGCACCTGGAAGCGCTCGATCGCCTCGGGTGGGACACCTTGGATTTCCTGGAAGCCCGAGATCCGGCGGCCGTTGATCAGCATCACCGGCCCGCCGCCCCCATCGCGGCCCCGCGTGCTGGTCGTCTGCGGCGTCAGAAGGCTCAGGAGCTCGCCGATGCTGTTGGCGCCGAAGCTCTTGATCTCTTCCTCGTTCAGTTCGAGCTCGGGCTGGATGTTTCCCTCGACCTTGCCGCGCGGATCGGCCTGAATGACCAGACCCTCGACCTCGTTGGGGCCGTCGTCCTTCTGCTGCGCCTTCGTCTGCCCGACGCCAGCGGCGGCCACGGCGACGCTGGGCGACGGCGCCGAACCGTCGGCGGCCGGGTTGAGCGAAGCAGCGGCCAGCCCATACAGGAGCACGGTCGAAAGGGTCATTCAGGCCCACAAAAGTCTGAGTTGCGAGGGACGCCGACGCAAACGGCGCCAACGCAGAGTTGCCGCTCCTTACGGCTGGGCGGAGACCACCGCAACAGCCATCGGGAACAAGCTCAGCTATTGCAGCAGAAAGCACACAGTGGTGTGTCCCAATCCGCGCCAAATACGGCCTAGGCTTTGAAAAATAGACATATTTGACGCAATGAGATGTGCGACACGACACGATGTTTCGATCAAGAAACAATCGCGCGCGCCCTCAGCGTGCTCGCCAACCGATACGTTCCCGACCAGCCCAGCTAAACGACGATGAAAGCAGAAGGCACAATCATAGCGGGCATGGGTAGTGGGTCGGGTCGCGCACGCCTCACGGGACGCCTGACGGACGGCCGCCCCTAGCGCACTGGGGCTGCGACGCCGCCCGCGCGGATCCTCGCGATGAGGTCCGCGATGGCCTTGGCGTGCCCGCCCAAAAGGTCCTCCTCCGGGAAGACCGTCATCTGGACGTCGGGCGTCAACCCGCGACCTTCGAGCTCCTGCCCCTTCGCGGATCGATAAAGCTCCGCCGGTAGAGCCAGCGTCCAGCCGTTCGGCAGCGGCTTGGGCAGTTGGTCCGAAAACGCGCCGCGCGTGGTTCCGCCCACCTGTGTGACGTTCGGCAAGGCCTTCATCATCAAGGTGAAGGTCTCTCCGGCGCTGACCGTGATGTCGCTGGTCACCACATAGACCGGCCCGGTGAATGCGACCGCGCCGGACGGCTCCACGCGGATGACCTGCGGCGAGCCCTTGCCACCGACCGGAACCTTGGCGTAGGCGATGCGCGGCTGGTCCGTGAATCGCGCCGCGATGCGGCGGCTGATGGTGTCGTAGCCGCCTCGATTGTTACTGACATCAACCACCACCGCCTTGGCGCCGACGAAGGCGGCCAGGGCCTCGTCCAGCACCGCGTCCAACGGGCGGGGATCGTCTGGCGCGGCGTTGCGCGCGAAGGCGCCCATCGTGACGATGTTGAGATAGCCGATATCGTCGACCCGTCCCCAGAAGACGCGATTGTTGGCCGCCTGACGCCCCTGCCCCTTCAGCACGCCGGTCAGGATCCCTTCGCGATAGGCCTGGAGCCAGGCCTTCTCCTCGCCGGCCGGGTCGGCCGCGCGGACACGCAACAGGGTCGGCGCCTCGCCGGGTTCGAAGTCCCGGCGCGCGCCCTGCACCGTGCCGTGGAGTTCGACATGCGGATCATCCAGTCCGCTCAGAAGATCCGTCAGCGCCAGCCACAGCTGATCATCAGTGGCGCTCGGACCGACCCGCGCCAGCGCCTTGGCCTTCCGCGCGGCCCAGTCCAGTTTGCGCTCGGCCGAGCGGGGATAGACTTCAGCGAAGGTGTCGGCGGCGAAGGCGACGACGCGGCCGGGGGTCCAGCCCGCGGCCGAGATGCAATCCGTCGGCAGATTGGGCAGTCGGTCGAACTGGTATCGTGTCCCCGAAGGATCGCCGGTCAGGCTGATCACGCCCGGCCCCTCGGCGCGCCAGAGACCCAGGACGCCATCCGGGTCGGGCTCGCGCCGGGGATCGGGATAGCAAGCGCCGCCGGCGGTGTGGAAGAGCTGCGCGCCGTCCGGTCCGAACAGGACGATCCACCCATAGCCCCGCGACTTCCAGGCGCCTCGGAGTTCGGCCGCCACCGGCGCGTTCTTTGGCTGAACCGGCCAGAACGGGCTTTCGGCCAAGGCTGGCGAAGCAAGCAGGACGGCCGCAGCGGCCGCGAGAAGACTCAAGCGTTTCATGGGCGCGACGGTGGAGGCGTCTCCGCCGCCGCGCCAGTGAAAACGACGTCACTCGGCCTTCAGATAGATCTCCGAGCCCTGCTCGCGGAACTTCTCGCTCATCTGCGCCATGCCCAGCTCGGCGTCGTTCGGCGCCTTGGCGGCCGCGAAGTCGCGGACCTCCTGGCTGATCTTCATCGAGCAGAACTTGGGACCGCACATCGAGCAGAAGTGCGCGGTCTTGTGCGCCTCCTTCGGCAAGGTCTCGTCGTGGAACTTGCGCGCCGTTTCCGGATCAAGGCCCAGATTGAACTGGTCCTCCCAGCGGAACTCGAACCGCGCGCGGCTGATGGCGTCGTCCCACATGGCCGCGCCCGGGTGACCCTTGGCGAGGTCGGCGGCGTGGGCGGCAAGCTTGTAGGTGATCACGCCGGTCTTCACGTCGTCGCGGTCCGGCAGGCCCAGGTGTTCCTTGGGCGTGACGTAGCAGAGCATCGCCGTGCCGAACCAGCCGATCATCGCCGCGCCGATGGCCGAGGTGATGTGGTCGTAGCCAGGCGCGATGTCGGTGGTCAACGGGCCGAGGGTGTAGAACGGAGCCTCGTGGCAGTGCTTCAGCTGCTCGTCCATGTTGGCCTTGATCTTGTGCATGGCCACGTGGCCCGGCCCTTCGATCATCACCTGGACGCCGTGGTTCCAGGCCACCTTGGTCAGCTCGCCCAGGGTGCGCAGTTCCGAGAACTGGGCCTCGTCATTGGCGTCGGCGGTCGAGCCGGGACGTAGGCCATCGCCCAGCGAGAACGACACGTCGTAGGCGCGCATGATCTCGCAGATCTCGTCGAAGCGCTCGTAGAGGAAGTTCTCCTTGTGGTGGGCCAGGCACCACTTGGCCATGATCGAGCCGCCGCGCGACACGATGCCGGTGACGCGCTTGGCGGTCATCGGGATGAACGGCAGGCGCACCCCGGCGTGGATGGTGAAATAGTCGACGCCCTGCTCACACTGCTCGATCAGGGTGTCGCGGAAGACTTCCCAGTTCAGGTCCTCGGCCACGCCGTTGACCTTCTCCAGCGCCTGATAGATCGGCACCGTGCCGATCGGCACACTGCTGTTGCGGATGATCCAGTCGCGGATGTTGTGGATGTTGCGGCCCGTCGACAGGTCCATGACCGTGTCCGCGCCCCAGCGCGTGGCCCAGACCAGCTTGTCGACCTCGTCGGCGACCGTCGAGAGCACCGCCGAGTTGCCGATATTGGCGTTGATCTTGACCAGGAAGTTGCGGCCGATCGCCATCGGCTCCAACTCGCCGTGGTTGATATTGGCCGGGATGATGGCGCGGCCGCGCGCCACTTCCTGGCGCACGAACTCGGGCGTCACGAAGTCGGGGATGCTGGCGCCGAAGTCCTCACCGTCGCGTACGCACGGGCGGGTCTGCTCACGGCGCAGGTTCTCACGGATGGCGACATATTCCATCTCGGCCGTGATGATCCCGGCGCGGGCGTATTCCAGCTGGGTGACCAGCTTGCCCGGCTTGGCGCGGTAGATCTTGCGGCCAGTGTCCGGGAACTCCGGGGCTAGGTGCTTGCCTTGGGCGAAGCCGTTGTCCTCTGGCTTCACCTGCCGGGGATCTGTGATCTCTTCGACGTCGCCGCGCGCCACCACGAAAGCTTCGCGGGTGCGCGGCAGGCCCTTCTCGATGTCGATCTGGACGGTCGGGTCGCTATAGGGGCCGGAGGGGTCATAGATCGTGACTGGCGGCTCGTTGGCGGACGGGTGGACGGCCACCTCGCGGAACGGCACGCGCAGTTCGGGGAAAAGTTCGCCGGCCTGGTAAACCTTGCGCGAACCGGGGATCGGACCGGTCGAGATCGTCTCGGCCACGGCCTTGATGGTGCTCTGAATGTTCATTTCGGGCGCTCCTCAAGTTTCCAAGGAGACCCGGACGTGCGTGCTTGAGTCGGTCTAACGGACGAAACAAACGCTCCCGTCCGCGTTCCCTCCCTTCGCCGGCATGACCCGGATCAGGTTCTACGGGTCAGGGCGTCAGCCCAATCTCAGCCGCGCGAGCGGCCCCCCGGTGAACAGAGGGCGGAGACTAGGCCCGCTGACGTGGAGGTCAAGTGCGGCCCTGCGATCAGAGCCGCGATGCCGAGAAGGTGTCGCAAGCCGCCGGGTCGCCCTGCTCGAAACCCCGCCGGAACCAGCGCATGCGCTGAGCGCTGGAACCGTGCGTGAAGCTGTCGGGCACGACCTGGCCTTGAGAGCGCTTCTGGATCGTGTCGTCGCCCACCGCCGCAGCCGCGCCAAGACCATCCTCGATGTCGGCGGGATTGATGACGATACCACCGCGTGACACGTCTCCGGCCCGCGCCGCCCAGACCCCGGCGTAGCAGTCGGCCTGCAGTTCCAGCCTGACCGACCCGCTCTCCTCGCCGCGCGCCCCGAGTCTCCTGGCCTGCTGATCTGCGCCCAGAAGGTGCTGGACGTGATGGCCGACCTCATGGCTGATCACATAGGCGCGCGCGAACTCGCCCTTGGCGCCAAAGCGCGCCTCCAGCTCCTGCCAGAAGGACAGGTCCAGATAGACTTTCTGGTCGGCGGGACAGTAGAACGGGCCCATCGCCGATTGGCCCGTGCCGCAGCCCGTGCCCGTGCTTTGCTCATAAAGCACAATGGCGGCGGGCGGCCTGTAGTCCACGCCTTCCTGACGGAAGATCGGCGTCCAGACGTCTCGATTCGAGGTTTCGATCACATCGACGAACTGGCCCTCCGCATCGGAGACCTGACCACGCACGCCTTCCTGTTGGACGGGCTGCTGCAGACGCTGGGTCGCCTCAAGCGTCGTCCGAGGGTCGACACCAAAGACGAAGTATCCGATCGCCGCCAGCACCACCGCGCCGATCCCACCGCCCGCGATCCCGACGGGTCCAAGCCCACGTCGGTCCTCGATATTGCCCGACCGACGACCGCCTTCCCATTCCATGAAACCCTACTCCTTCGGCTCGCTAGCGGGCCGGATCGCCCTCATCCGAGCATTGCTCTGCGCCAGGGCCTCTTGAGTGAGCCGTTCCAGGCGCTCCATGGAGGCGTCAAAATCCAGTTCCCGCCGCATCGCTTCAGCATCCACGAGCGGCGGGGTCGACTCTCTCAACAAGACAGGTCCGGTCACCAAACCTGCGTTCAGGTCGCGCAGGATGACTTGGGTGCGGGCCCGCTCCTGAGCGTTGGACGCCGCGATCTGGTTCTGCACCGCCTCGAGACGGATGTCTTCAAGGGCGTGGGCGGCGGCGTTTCGCGCCTGAAGGTCCCGCAGATCCTGCGCTCCGGCGGAAAGAGGACAGACCAGGAACCCAATCGTCGCCAAACAAGCAGCGCCTGAACGCATCATATGACGCCCCTCGCGCAGCAGGACACGATCATCCGAGTCTCTCGATGGTTTCAGTCTCAGGGCCGTTTGACCGTGAAACGCGCGAGCTCTGTTTTCGGCGCCGCCCAATCCGGCTTCAAGGCGGCCGCCCGTGAATAGTCGCGATAGGCTGCGTTCAGATCGCCCAGCCCTTCGTTGGCGAGACCGCGATTGAACCAGGCTCGCTCCGGATCCTTGACGCCGAGCGCGAGGCCCTTGTCGATCTGCTCGACGCCTTCGCGGTAGCGCTTTTCTCCCACATAGGCGGCGCCGCGATTGACCCAGGCCTCGCCAAGATTGGGATCCAGCTTCGACGCCGTGTCGAAATCGGCCCTGGCGCCGGTGAAATCGCGTTGCCGCATCTGGAGGACGCCCCGGTTGACGAAAGTGCGCGCGCGGTCCCTGAAGTTCAGGGTCTCGGTCTCCAGCGCCGTCGTGCAGGTCACGACCGACGCCTTGTCCGATCGGCCGTCGATCGCGGCGTCAGAACACTCCTTGGCCAGCCCGCCCCCGATCACGAGCGTCGACGCGCTGGCCAGGGTCGAAAGCGACGAAGCGCCCAGCAGCGTCGCCACCAGAACCGCCCTCATCAGAAGGCCACGCTGACTCATGACTTCCTCCCATTGTTAGCGGTCGACCCCGCACGTCTGCGACGCACGTCGATCAGCTCTTTTCGTGATGTCAGCCTAGCATGCTTTGCCCCCGTCAAGAACTGAGAGGGATACCGGAAGCGAGACCGCCGGTCGCCCGCCAATTCAACTCAAGCCGCGAGCCCCCTGTGCGAGCGTGCGAAACTGGGCGATACAGGAGAGCTCACCCGCAGGTTGTCGCCATGCTAATTGTTGCCTTGCTTATCGCCCTATCGGGCCAGACCGCCCAGGATGCGCCAGTGGATGCGGTGACGGTGGAGGCTTCTCGCAAGGTTCTCCAGAAGACCCTGCCGGATCAGGAGATCATCGAGCAGTTGAACGCACTCCATAAGGCTGAGCCCGACCGCGTGGTCTGCGTGAAAAAGACCATGGGGGGCACGATCATCCCAAAGACGGTCTGCGGCACGCTTCGCCAGTGGTACGATCAGGAAAGGGCCAGGGACACGGCGAATGTCGTGGCCGAGATCATGGGCGATCCGAGCGGATCCCCCCCGACGACTGACCCTCCCTACGAACTGGTTCAGATGATCAAGAAGCAGCTCAAAGACCCCGAAGCGCGCGCCCGGGCGGCTGAGCGCGCCCGGCGACGCATTGAAGCCAAGGCGGAAGCCCAGCAACCCTGAAGTCGTGCGGTGGCCACCGCGTCGGACGTGATAACAAGAGCGCGACTCGTTCAGGAACCGCGCCCATGCACCTCGCTCGCTTTCCTCGCGCCCGCTTCGCGCACTTGCCGACACCCCTGGAGCCCCTCCCCCGCCTTGGCGCGGAACTGGGCGTTGATCTGTGGGTCAAACGCGACGACTGCACCGGCCTCGCCGGTGGCGGCAACAAGACCCGCAAGCTGGAGTTTCTACTCGGCGAAGCCCTGGCCCAGGGCGCCGACACCCTGGTCACCCAGGGGGCTGTGCAGTCCAACCACGTTCGCCAGACCATCGCCGCCGGGGCCCGCTTTGGCCTCAGGACCGAAGTGATCCTGGAGGAGCGCACCGGGTCGAAGGCCAGCGACTACATGGGCAACGGCAATGTACTGCTCGATAAGCTGATGGGCGCGTCGCTGCGCTATGTGCCGGGCGGGACCGACATGGTCGCAGAGCTTGAGATCACGGCCGAGAGCGTGCGCCAGCGCGGCGGCAAGCCGTACGTGATACCCGGCGGCGGCTCAAACACGGTCGGGGCGCTTGGCTATGTCGACTGCGCGCGCGAACTGGTGGTTCAGGCTGACCAGATGGATCTCAAGATCGATCGCCTGGTCACCGCCACCGGTAGCGCAGGCACCCATGCGGGCCTGGTCGCCGGCTTCGCCGCATTGTCGGTCGACATCCCGATCCTGGGATTTGGCGTGCGCGCGCCCAAGCCCAAGCAGGAAGAGAACGTCTATAACCTCGCCGTCGCGACGGCCGAGACGATCGGCGCGGCGGGCCGGGTCCGGCGCGAAGCGGTCGTCGCCGACTGCGACTATGTGGGCGAAGGCTACGGCCTCGTGGACCAAGGCGTCATCGACGCCCTGGCCCTGGCCGCCCGCACCGAAGGCCTGCTGCTCGATCCGGTCTATTCGGGCAAGGCGATGAAGGGGCTCATCGATCAGGCGCGCAAAGGCGCTTTCAAGGGCGAACGGGTCGTGTTCCTGCATACCGGCGGCGCCCAGGGGCTGTTCGGCTATCAGACGGTGCTAGAGCCCGCGCTAGGTTAGGAGCGTTTCGGATGAGCAAGGTTCTGGGCGTTCTGGGCGGCATGGGTCCGGCCGCTACCCTCGACTTTCTGGCGAAGCTGCAGGCGGCGACACCGGTAAGTCGAGAGCAGGACCATCTGCGGGTGCTGGTGGATATCAATCCCAAGGTCCCCGACCGGAATGTCGACGGCTCTGATCCTGGCCCGGTGCTGGCGGCGATGGCCGCTGGCCTAAGCGCTTCGGGCGCGCAGGTGCTGGCGATCGCGTGCAACACCGCGCACGCTTACGCACAGGAGGTGCGCGCTTCGGGTCTGCCGCTGATCGACATGCTGGAAACGGCCGGGCTCGCCGCGCGCGCCCAGGGCGCCGGCGTCGCTGGCGTCCTGGGCACGAGCCTGGCGCTCGGACTCTATCGAGACCGGTTCTCTCAGCTTGGCCTGGAAGTCGTAACTCTGGACGATCACGAGCAGGTCGAGTTCATGGCTCTGCTTTACCGGATCAAGAGGGGCGATGTGGGACAGGCCTCTCGCGAGGCCATGGCCGCTCTCGCCCACCGCCTGATCAACAAGGGCGCCCAGGCGGTCGTCGCCGGTTGCACCGAAGTGCCGCTGGTCCTGTCCCAGACCGAATTGTCGACGCCGTTTCTCGACGCCACGCAAAGCCTAGCGGTCCGCTGCGTCGAGGTCTGTCTCGCCGATTGAGGCGCTAACCGCGCGACACCGTAAGCGCTTCATCGTAACTGGCCTCGAACAGGCCCACCAACGCGGCGGCGCCGCGCGAAGCTTGCGCCATGCGCAGCAAGGCGGCGCGCGCGTGCGCGCTCTCGGCGATCTCGGCTTGTCGCTCAAGCCGCTCGGCTTCGGTCAGGTGGTCGTCGCGTGTCCCCATGGCCGATAGATTTACAAGACGTAAACACCTGCACACCATGCGACCGCTGGACGCAGAGTGATCACCGTTCTGTCACCGGAATGGCATCGCCGCTTCGCTGGCGGCATGAAAACGCCCCCGGGCCTTTGCGGACCCAGGGGCGTCGTCCTGTTCCCCAACAGGACGGCGTCGGCCACGCTGCTCCGAGCGCGGCGGCGTCGCCTCAAATGAACGCGCAGAACCTCGCCGAACGCAGATCATCAGGCAACGCGTCTCCCTGTCGCAGGAGATCCGCCTAAGCGCGACGAACGATCCAGATCGACAGATTCCGCTGTGCCCACAGGGATGAAAAGTGGATAGTCAAAATGATGACACCGGTAGCATACTAGCCTCAACGTCACGTCAAAGATGACGGAGCCATCGCTGGCTAGGGAGTTCGCTCACCCAACCCTCGATGTAAGCTCCGCGCCGATCGGAGTTCTTGATGCCCGTCAGCCCGCTCTCCCGCCGCCGCCTCCTGGCCACTTCTGCGGCGGCCTTCGCTGCGGCCGGCGTCCTGTCGCCCCGCCGTGCGCTCGCCGCGCCGAGCCGCGAGGCCGCGCTGCAGACGATGCGCAAGGCGACGCGCTTCATGGTCGACAAGGTCGCCTACAAGGGTGGCTACGTCTGGAGCTATCTGCCCGACTTCTCGCGCCGCTGGGGCGAGATGGAGGCCTATCCGACGATGATCTGGGTGCAACCGCCGGGCACGGCGACGATGGGGCACCTGTTCCTCGACGCCTATCACGCCACCGGCGACGAGGCTTACTACGACGCCGCCTGCAAGGCGGCCGAGGCCCTGATCGCCATCCAGCATCCCGCTGGCGGCTGGAACTACCTGGGCGACCTCGCCGGCGAGGCGTCGATCCGCAAATGGTACGACACCATCGGCAAGAACGGCTGGCGGCTCGAGGAATTCCAGCACTACTACGGCAACGCCACCTTCGACGACGCCGGCACGGCGGAGAGTTCCCAGTTCCTGCTGCGCCTCTACGCCGAAAAGCAGGACAAGCGCTTCAAACCGGCCTTGGACAAGGCCCTGCAGTTCGTTCTGGACAGCCAGTATCCCAACGGCGGCTGGCCCCAGCGCTTCCCGCTCAAGACCGATTTCAAGAACCACGGCCACGCGGACTACACTGGCTACATCACCTTCAACGACGATGTGGCCGGCGAGAACATCAAGTTCCTGATCATGGTCTGGCAGACCCTGGGCGATCCCCGCGCCCTGCCTGCGATCAGGAAGGCGATGGACTGCTTCGTGATCTGCCAGCAGCCACAGCCGCAGCCAGCCTGGGGCCTGCAGCATCACGTCGACACGCTCAAACCCGCCGCCGCGCGCAGCTACGAGCCGGAGGCCTTCGCCTCTCACACCACCGGCGCCAACATCGCCGCCTGCATGGACTTCTACGAACTGACGGGCGACCCGAAGTATCTGGCGCGCCTGGGCGAGGCCTTGGACTGGCTGGACAGCATCAAGCTGCCGCAGGAAATCCAGAAGGGCCGCCCCTACCCCACCTTCATCGAGATCGGCACGGGAAAGCCGCTCTACATCCACCGCCGGGGCAGCAATGTCGTCAACGGCGAATACTATGCCGACCAGAACCCGCAAGGCACGGTCATCCACTATTCATCGTTCCGGTCAGTGAACGTCGCGGGGCTGCGCAAGCGACTGGCCAAGCTTCAGGCGACGCCCCCCGAGGTCGCCAGCAAGGACTCGCCGCTCAAGGGGGGGCGCAAGGCTCTGCCGAAGTACTTCACGACCGGAGACATCTCGGTCTCCGACCTGAACGTGGACACGCTGAAGGCCGACGCCGGCCAGACCTCGCCGGACAAGGTCGCCGGCCTGATCGCGTCGCTGAACGCTGAAGGCTGGTGGCCGACCGAACTGAAAGCGACCAGCAATCCGTACATCGGCGACGGGTCGCCAACGCCGGCGCCGGGCGACTTCAGCCAGACGCGAGTCGGCGATGCGACGGACACCTCCCCCTACATCACCGAAACGCCCAAGATCGGCATCTCCACGGGGACTTACATCGAGAACATGGCCGCGCTGATCAAGTACGTGACCGCGAGCTGACAGGACCTGACTACTCGCAGAGACGCTTGAGATTCATCAGCACCTTGGGCGTGTCCTTGCGTAGCGCTTCGCGGATCAGCGCTTTGGGGACAGGCCAGTCCACCGCCAGGCGATTGTCGTAGAAGACGCGGGTTCGCCGGCCGTCGCCCAAGGCTTGCAGCTTCCATTCGCCCTGCTCGACCTTCAGATCGCCGCCGACCAGCTTGAACCTGATGCGGCTGTAGGGCTCGTAGTCGGACCGGAACACGATCCGCATACCGGGAAACACCAGGTTCCTGCGGGTCACATGCTCGCGAATATCCCAGCCCCGGGCCATGTCGCCCTCGACGATGCGGCAGACGGCAAGCGTGGTGATCATCACCTTGGCCGCCGCGCAATCGGTCATGATACGCCAGACCTTCTCAGGCGGCGCATTGATATCCACCACCCCCTTCACATGCCCCGAGATGCCGTCAGGATCCGGAAACACCTCGGCATAAGCCTCCCCCTTGGCGAGCGCCGCCTTGGCCTTGGCGGAAAGCTCAAAGGACCAGGCCTGGCCCGCGACCAGCAGTGAGAACGCCACGACAGCCAGGGCGACGGGGTTTCGAACACGCATGCACAGGTCTCCTCGTGACGAGGAGCGGTACGACTCCGAACGTCGACCGGACGCATCGCGCAGGTGGGTTCAGACCGTCTTCGCGGTCAGGAAGGCGCTGGTCGCCTCAATGGCTTCGACAAGACTGACCCGCTCCAGCGTGACCCCTTCGGGAAGGCTGGAGAACAGCCGGGTGGGCGCCGCCGCGTCCAGCATCACGAAGACCCCGCGATCGTCGGCGCGTCGGATCAGTCGCCCAAAGGCTTGGCTGATTCGCGCCCGCGCCACCGCGTCGTCATAGCCCTTGCCCCCAAAGCGTAGCCGGCGCGCCTTGTGCAGCACGTCCGGTCGCGGCCAGGGCACGCGGTCGAACACCAAGAGCCGCAGCGAGCGGCCGGGCACGTCCACGCCGTCGCGAATGGCGTCGGTGCCCAGCAGGCAGGCGTCTTCCTCGGCCCGGAAGATGTCGACCAGCGCCCCGACCTCCAGGGGATCTACATGCTGGGCGTAGAGCGCCAGGCCCTGATCGGCCAGCGGCGCGGCGATACGCTCATGCACGGCCTTCAGGCGGCGGATGGCGGTGAAGAGGCCAAGCCCCCCGCCCCCAGCCGCGAGGAACAGCTCGCGCATGGCCGCAGAGACCTGACGCGGATCTTCCTTGTTCACGTCCGTGACCACAAAGGCCTTGGCGTTGTTCTCGTAGTCGAAGGGCGAAACCAGCCGAAGGACCTTGGGCGCGGAGGGCAGCCGCGCGGCTCCCGTGCGCATCTCCGCCAGGGCGAACGGATCTTCCAGCGCGGGATCGACCAAGGTGGCGCTGGTCACCAGCACGCCGTGCGCCGGCGAAAGCACCGCCGCGCGCAAGGGTTCGGTCGGGTCCACCCAGTGGCGACGGCAGGCGGCGTCGACCACGCGGCCATAGAGGAAAGTGGCCTCGAACCAGTCGACGAAATCGGGATCGCTGTCGCTCGGCTCGACGTCGTCGTCCTCGATGGCTTTCAGAATCGAGCGCCAGGCCGGCAGCGTCATGCGCGCGCGCCGATCCAACCCGCGCAGCGCGCCTTCGATCCGCGCGCGTTCCGAGGCGCCTAGGTGCTCGGCGTCCTCGTCGAGCACGTCCTCCAGCGCACGCGCCAGGGCCAGCAGCGGGGCCTCGATCGCCGCCAGCGCCTTTGCCGCCTCTGGCGCACGCTCGCGGACGAGATCGATAGGCGGGCGAGCATCGCATTGCAGGCCAAGATCGGCCCCACCCCGGTCGCCGCTGCGGGCGCGCAGCTGCTCGATGACGGCGACCAGGAAGTTCTCGATCGGGCCGATCGGGTTGATCTGGCCGTCAGGCGGCGCGACCCGGCCCGACCAGCCTTCGCCGGGAAGGGCGGCCGCGGCCTGGATGGCCTGGCTCATCGCGCCCCGCGCGCCCTCCCGGTCGCCCAGGATGTCCAGCAAGCGCGCCTCCAGGCCGCGCCCGCGACGGCCTCGGCCTTCGGGCCCACGGATCCAGCGCCGCAGCTCCGCCGCCTCAGCGCCGGACAGGGCGGCGGAGAAGGCGCTGTCGGCGGCCTCGAAAAGATGGTGGCCCTCGTCGAAGACGATCCGCTTGAGGCTGGTCGTCTCGTTGTCACCCTTCAGCCCGCGCGCGGTCCGCGCGCCGTCGAAGGCCGCCTGCGTGAGGACCAGAGCGTGGTTGGCGATCACCAGATCCGCGCGCTTTGAGGCGCGCACCGCCTTCTCGATAAAACAGATCCGATAGTGCTGGCAGCCGGCGTGGATGCACTCGCCGCGTCGGTCGACGAGGTTGGCGGGGCTGGCCTGCATGGAGGGCGGCACAGCTGTCAGGGTGGGAAGCCAAGCGGGAAAGTCCCCGCCGGTCATGTCGCCGTCGCGAGTCGCGCGGGCCCAGCGGGCCGTCAGCGCCAGCCCGATCAGGTCGCCATTGCCCAGCTGCGCACCGTTGACCTGTTCCTGAAAGTTCAACAAGCAAAGATAGTTCTCCCGACCTTTTCGCACGACGGCCTTGCGGGCGCGCTCCTTAGGATCGGGATAGATCGACCGGCTCTCGCGCTCGATCTGCCGCTGCAACGCGCGCGTATAGGTGCTGATCCACACCGACGGCCCATTCGCCTCGGCCCACAGCGACGCCGGCGCCAGATAGCCCAGAGTCTTGCCGACGCCCGTGCCAGCCTCGGCCAGCATCATACGCGGCTCACCCTCGCGCTCGCGCGGCTGGAAGGCGAACGCGGCTTCCTTGGCGAAGGTCGCCTGGGCTTCACGGACCTCTTCCAGGCCCGACCGTTGCAGCAGTTCGGCCAGGCGCTCGCCGGCGCGCTCGGGGTCGATGGGGCGCGAGCCCGCCTCGCCGGGCGGCGCCTGATCTTCCCACTCGACGAGCCGGGCCCAGACATCGAGGCCCGATCCGCGAAACTGGTTGCCGACCGGTACGGAGCGCAGAGCGCCAATCACGGCCGCCCCCCAGGACCACCCGGCCTTGGCCAGGGTTTCGGCGATCGCCAGCGTCTCCTCGCGGGACGGGACTGGCGTCAGGGCCAGCTCGCGCAGCAAGGCGTCGGCCGCTTCGCGCAGGGTCTGCGCCTGCTCGGCCGCACCGTGCGGCTCGCGCAGACCCAGGGCCGTGGCCAGCCCCACCGCCGAAGGGGCGCAGAACGCGGCCGGGCGGACAAAGGCGTGCAATTCGAGCACATCGAACAAGCGCGGAGAACGCGGCGGCGGGGACAGGTTCAGGCGGCGAGCGGTCATCGCCGCGTGAGCCACCAACACCGGACCGTGCTCGAACAGGTCGCGCGCGTCTGGCGCACGCAACATGCGGGCCTCGCCGCCATCGGCGAAGCCGGCGCGCGGTCCAGGCAGGACGACCAGGGCGGGAGCCAGATCCAGAGTCGGCGGCGAAGCAGTCACCCAGGTTCGTTACCAGAACCCGGCTCGAAACAGAATGGGAACGCGCAGGCGCGTCTCAGCCCACCGGCTCTTCGTCGTCCTCGGCGAGACCCAGGAGGCGGTCGATCGCTCTTTGCGACTTTTCGCGCAGCGCGGGGTCGGCGCTGTCGGCCGCGCGGCGGTACATCTCCAGCGCCAGGTCCGGATCGGCCGGGATGCCTCGGCCGGTCTCGCACATCAGCCCCAGCGCAAACCAGGCGTCATGATCGCCACGCTCGGCGGCAAGCTGAAACCAGCGCATCGCCTCGATGTAGTTCTTGGCTGTCAGCTGCCCATTGTAGTGCGCAGCGCCCAGCCGATACATCGCGTCCGGCAGATCGTTCCACGCGGCGGCCCGATAGAAATCTATCGCCTTGGCCGGGTCCGGCGGAACGCCGGTTCCTTCGGCGTGCAGACGACCCAGCTCGTTCATCGCCTCGGGCGAGCCCATCTCGATGGCCCGCCGCAGCCAGAGCACGCCCCGCCCTGTATCCGCGCGCCCGCCGTACCCCGTCATCAAGGCCACGCCGGCGCCAAACGCGCCCGTGGCGGATCCCGCTTCCGCCGACCGGATATACCAGGCCCGCGCCAGGCGAGGGTTCTCGGGCAGGCCGTGATCGCCACGATGGATGACGGCGAGGTTGAACATCGCGTTCGGATCACCCCGCCGCGCGGCGCGTGCATAGAGCGCCACGGCGTCGCGAGTGTTGGCCGCGAGCCCTTCAGCGCCGAGCAGATAGAGGTTACCCAGTTCGACCATCGCGTCGGTGTCGCCCAGCGCCACAGCCTTTCGCAGCCAGACGAGACCTTGGGCGACATCCGGCTCACGCCCCTCGCCCCGCAGATGACAGATGGCCAAGTCGACATAGAAGGACGTATCGCCCTGCAGGGAAGCACGCTCGACGGCGTCGCAGTCGACCCGGGGTCGCCAATCCTCGCCCCATGCCGCGCCGGCGGGCCCGAAGGCCACGAGCACCAGCGCGATCACCCATCCCGGACGCATACGATCCCCATCTTCGCCGGGGCCGTCAGGTCAACCTCGCCAGCATCGGCATAGACAACCGCGAGCAACGGCCGACGCAACCAAACTCGCGCGACGCGCGCGCGAAAGACGGATGAAACAGAAAGGGAACATGCTATATGGCCGCCAATGTCTGCGGCGAACGCCCTTCCTCCACAGTTCCAGGCCTGGTTCGCCAAGCGCGGGTGGACCCCGCGCGAACATCAGCTCGCCATGCTGGAAAAGGCGCGGGCCGGTCGCGGGGCCTTGCTGATCGCGCCGACGGGGGGCGGCAAGACGCTGGCGGGGTTCCTGCCCAGCCTGATCGAGCTGGCCGAGCGTGCGCCCCGCAACAACCCCGCCGGCGTCCACACCCTCTACATCTCGCCCCTGAAGGCGCTGGCGGTCGATGTCGAGCGTAACCTTCTGACGCCGATCCGCGAGATGGGCCTGCCGATCGTCGCCGAGAGCCGCACTGGCGACACCGGCGAGAGCCGCAAGGCCCGCCAGAAGGTCCGTCCGCCCGACATCCTGCTGACGACGCCCGAGCAACTGGCCCTGTTCTGCGCCTGGGAAGGCGCGCGGGAGTACTTTTCCGACCTTTCCTGCGTGATCATTGATGAAGCCCATGCGATCTGGCCCAGCAAGCGCGGCGACCTGCTGGCGCTGGGTCTGGCGCGCCTGCAGCAGTTCGCGCCGAGGATGCGACGGGTCGGCTTGTCGGCGACGGTCGATGATCCGGACTTGGTGAGGAAGTGGCTAGGCGCAAACAAAAGCCCTCTCCCTGAAGGGGAGGATTGCTCCATCGACCTCGTCCTCGGCTCAGGCGGCGCGCAGCCGGTGGTCGAAGTGCTGGTGTCAGGCGGGCGCGTGCCCTGGGCCGGCCACACAGCCGAGCACGCCATGGCCGAGGTCTACGACGTCATCAAGGGCGCCAAAACCGCCCTCGTCTTCGTCAACACCCGCTTTCAGGCCGAGTTCGCGTTCCAACGTCTGTGGGAGCTGAACGACGAAGGCCTGCCGATCGCCTTGCATCACGGGAGTCTCTCGGCGGAGCAGCGGCGCAAGGTCGAGGCGGCGATGGCGCGCGGGGAGCTGCGGGCGGTGGTCTGCACCTCGACTCTCGACATGGGGATCGACTGGGGCGACGTGGATCTCGTCATTCAGCTGGCCGCGCCCAAGGGGGCCTCGCGGATGGTCCAGCGTATCGGCCGCGCCAACCACCGCCTGGACGAGCCGAGCCGCGCCCTGTTCGTGCCGGCCAGCCGCTTCGAGATGCTGGAATGCCGCGCCGCCGCCGACGCGATCCTGGAAAACCATCTCGACGGCGAACCGCCGCGCATCGGCGCCCTCGACGTGCTGGCCCAGCATGTGATGGGCTGCGCCTGCTCCGAACCGTTCAAGCTGACCGACCTCTATGACGAGGTCCGTTCTGCGGGACCTTACGCGGATCTGAGCTGGGAGGATTTCGAGGCCGTCGTCGACTTTGTCTCGACCGGCGGCTACGCCCTGCGCACCTACGACAAGTTTCGCCGGATCGTGCAGACCGCCGATGGCTTATGGACCGCGCGCAACGCCCAGGCGCGGCAGCAACACCGGATGAACGTCGGAGCCATAATCTCCCCGGCCACGATCAACATCCGGATCGGCGGGGGCCGCAAACCGGTTGGCGGCCGCAAGATCGGTGAGGCCGAGGAAGGCTATTTCGAGCAACTGACGCCCGGCGACACCTTCGTCTTCGCGGGTCAGGTCTGGCGCTACAACAGCCTTGTCGGGGCAGACGCCTTTGTCTCGCCTGCGCCGAACGATGATCCCAAGATGCCCAGCTGGGGCGGCTCGAAGTTCCCGTTGTCGACCTATCTGGCCGGGCGCGTTCGTCAAATGATGCATGACGAGCGCGAATGGGGCGCCCTGCCCGGCGATGTGCAGGAGTGGCTGTCGTGGCAGAAGACCCGCTCAGCCATTCCATCGGAAGGCGAGATGCTGCTGGAGACCTTCCCGCGCGGGAAGCGATTCCACATGGTCTGCTATCCGTTCGACGGGCGTCTGGCGCACACGACCCTGGCCATGCTTCTGACCCGGCGTCTGGATCGCCTGGGCGTGGGCCCGCTGGGCTTTGTCTGCAACGACTACGCGCTGAACCTCTGGTCGCTGCGTCCGATGGACGAGCTCGACCTGGATGAGCTGTTCGCCCAGGACATGCTGGGCGATGACCTGGAGGCCTGGCTGGACGAGAGCTTCATGATGAAGCGATCGTTCAAGCACTGCGCCTTGATCGCCGGCCTGATCGAGCGTCGTCACCCCGGCGCCGAGAAGTCGGGCCGGCAAGTCACCTTCTCTACGGACCTGATCTACGACGTGCTGCGCAAACACCAACCTGACCACCTGATGCTGCGTTGCGCGCGGTTCGACGCCGCGACGGGTCTTCTCGACATCGCCCGCTTGGGCGACATGCTGACCCGGGTCAGAGGCCATATCCGACACGTGGCGCTCGATCGCGTGTCTCCCTTCGCTGTGCCGATGATGCTGGAGATCGGTCGCGAACGCGCGCCAGGCGACGCCGCCGGCGAAATGATCCTCGCCGAGGCCGAGGAAGACCTGATCGCCGAGGCGCGGCCATGACCCGCTTCGAACCCTCCGCATGCGGTGGCCTGCGCGTGGCCCTGGCCAATGTCGAGGTGATGCTGCGCTGGTCCGGCGCGATGTGGCTGGAGGGCGAGCGCACGCTGATCGTCGCGGATCTGCACTTCGAGAAGGGCAGCAGCTACGCCGCGCGCTTTGGTCAGATGCTGCCGCCCTACGACACGCGCGAGACTCTCGACCGGCTCGATCGCGAGATCGCTCAGCTTGCGCCTGAGCGGCTGATCTTTCTCGGCGACAGCTTCCATGACGGCCAGGGCGAAACTCGGCTAGCGACGGAAGATTACCGACGCCTCGAAGGGCTAGCTGTGGGACGCGAGCTGATCTGGGCGGTCGGCAACCACGACGCCGACGGGCCCCAATCACTGCCAGGCGATATAATCGACGAGGCCAACATCGCGGGTCTCGTTCTGCGGCATGAACCCCTGGCCGGCGCGCAGCCCGGCGAAGTGGCCGGCCACCTGCATCCTGCGGCCAAGGTTTCCAGCGGACGGGCCACGGTGCGCCGGCGCTGCTTCGTCACCGACGGCGCCCGCATCGTGCTGCCAGCCTTCGGCGCCTATACGGGGGGTCTGAATGTCCTGGACAAGGCGTTCTCGAACCTCTTCGAGGGGCCGGTCATGGCCGGCGCCCTGGGGCCGCGCCGGGTGCACGCGGTGGGCGCGAAATCCTTGAGACCCGACTGACGCCGGATCACATCTGCAGGGCCTGCTCCAGGGAAAAGGCTAGAGAGATGGCCGCGCCGGCGGTCAACAAGGTGCGCATTCGAGGACGCCAGCCTGGTCCCTCATGGTCGGTGACGTCCCAGACCCATTGCAGCAGGAACACCAGCAGGAATCCCGACAGCTGCCAGGCGGGCTCGAACTTCAGCTCGCCGAGCAGCAAGCCAAAGCCGGCGAGCGGAAACAGCAGCGAAATGCCCAACACCGACCAGCGGGGGCTGGGGTTCTCGATCTCCAGGCCCGTGCGGACCCCGCCGAAGTAGGAGACCATCGCCGCAGAGTAGGCCAGCAGCCCCAGCAGCGCGGATTTCTGAATCGCGGCGGGGCCGTAACAGAACAGACCCGACGCCAAGAAGAAGGGGATCAAGGTCGAAAGACCAAAGACCCACGCCGCCGGAGGAACCGGCGTCCGCCCGCCCGCGGACTCGTTCATGCCACAACTCCTTCGGCCGACGACCGTGGCCGCCTGCCCTGCCCCTATCGCGACTATTACCGACCGGACGCGATAGGTCCACGGACGATCTTCAGCGACCGGCTAGATGGTTTATGACCTGAAGTGGCCTAGAAAGGCGATTGAATGCAATGGACTTTTGTCCGTGCGCCGCCTTCGGCAGGCGCCTCGCGCCCGTTTAGCGTTGTCGGAAGCGTTAGCCCGCGAGGCTGTCAGCGCGCGTAGACCGACAGTCGATTGAGCGTCTCGCCATCCACCGCGCCGGTGGCGGGCAGACCCTGATCGCGCTGGTAGGCCGAGATCGCCATTCGCAGCGCCGGGGACGAAACACCGTCCCGAGGACCTTGATAGTAGCCCAGCTGCGACAGAACACGTTGAGCCAGACCCAGATTGGCGTTGGCGGCGGCCGGCGCGGCGGCCGATAGACCTGCGGTCTGAACTTGCGTCTGCGGACGGAAGGCCAAGGCCGAGCGATCGGCGGTCTGCTGAGCTTCCGCGGTCAGTTGCGAGCGCAGCGCATTGGCGCGGCCACGGGCGGTCGAGTCGCCGGCCCGCCCCGCGATCACGTACCACTTGTAGGCCTCGGCGGGGTTCTGGCTGACGCCAAGGCCGCTCTCGTACAACTGCGCGAGATTGAACTGGCTGTCGACGAGGCCCATGTCGGCGGCCTTGCGGAACCAGGTCGCGGCGGTGGTCGAATTGCGGGGACCGCCCTCGCCCTTGAAGTAGTAGAGCGCCAGGTTGTGCATGGCGCGCGGGTCACCGCCGTTGGCCGCGCGCTCACTCCAGCGCCGGGCCTGGGCCATGTCGACCTTCACGCCGTTCTTTCCGCCCTCGTACATCTTTGAGAGATAGAACTGCGCGGCCGGATAGCCGCCGTTCGCGGCGCGCTTCAGCAGCTCGACACCGGTCCGGTCACCCGACTCGATCTTGCGGACCGCGTCTTCGAACAGAGCCTTCGACTCGTTCGTCGGCGGCGCAGCGGTCGCGTCGACCGGCGTGGGCGCAACCTGTCCCGTCGCCAGAGCAACAGCTGCGCGCGGCGCGCCCGGCGTGGTGTCAGCTTCGGGTCCGTTGACTTCGACATCCGCCTTGCGCCCGGCGATCGCCTGAGCGACGCGGCTCGGCGCGGTGTTCGAACCTTCCGTGTTCAGGAGCAGCAGCCCCCCTACGCCCGCGCCCAAGGCGCCGGCGGCGGCGAACACGATGAACGCCGTGCTCAGGGTCGCCCCCAGGCGCGCCTTGGACTTCTTGGTCGAGAACCCGCCAAAGCCGCTGAACAGCGAGCCGCTGGACTTGGGACTTTTTTCCTTCTTGGCGGCCTTGTCGGCCTTGCCCTTGCTTGGGCTCTTGCCTTCCGACGCGGCGGCCGCGCGCGCGGCGGCGCGCGCCTGCTCGATGATGTCGCGAGTCGACATCGGGCGGGTCGGTTGGGCCGGCGCGAAGTCGGAAACCTCTTGCTCGACCTCGTAGCGCTGACCTTCGGGCTCGAAGCCGTCGGCGATGGCGTAGTCGTCCTGAGCGAAACCTCGGTCCTCGGGCTCAACGGCCGGAAACGCCTCAACCTCAAAGCTCCGGGCGGGCGCCGGCGGCGGGTCGAAGACCTCTTCCTCGTCGTCGACCGTGCTGAACGATGCGGCCTGGCTGAAGTAGCTGTCGTCAAACGGCGACGGCGTCGGAGCGGCGGGTCGTGTCGGCGCGGCCGGGGCGATCGGCGCCGACGGCGGCGCGGCCGCTTCCAGCTTGCGCTGCGCGTCGGATAGACGGCTGTCGATCTTCTCGCGCGCCTCCTCGAGCATCCGGAGCGTGCGCTCCTCGCTTTGGCGAATCCGATCCACCAGCTCCTGGCTGGAGCGTTCGTGGCGTTGGTTCAGGCGTTCGGTGACGCGGGCCACCTGCTCGCCGACATCGTCGATGGCCAGGGCGTTGCGACGCTCGGCGCTGCCGATCCGCTCGGCCAGCTTTTCGGTGATCCGGGCGATCTCACCGCCCAGCTTTTCAAGGGCTTGGGCCTGTACGCTGTCGGCGCGGTTGAGCTTGTGTTCGACGCTGGCCGCGATGCGCGCGACCTCGCCGCCGACCTGCTCAATGGCGCTGGCGTTACGGCTTTCGGCAGCGTGAACGCGACGGTTGAAGGCGTCGGCCACGCCGACGATCTCGCGCCCCATCCGCTCAATGGCTTGAGCCGAGCGCTGTTCGGCGGCCTGAACATGGGCCGCCATCTCGCCCAGCTTGCGCTCCATCCGGTCAAAGCGACCGTCAGCGCTTTCGCGAAGCTTCGCCGCCATCTCAAGGCGCGCGGCTTCCATCTTTTGCGTGAGGGTGGCCGCGAGGCTGTCCAGTCGCTCCTGAACCCCCGACGCGGGGTTGGCGCTCTCCACCGCGCCCAGACGCTGATCCAGCGCCTGGAACGAGCTTCCCAGCTCGCGCAGAGCTTCGCTGGTGCGGCTCTCGGCGGCTTCCAGCCGTTCACCCAGGCGAGCGACGACGGCGTCGACCAGAGCGCTCGGATCGCTGGCGACCTGCTGGTTCAGCCGTGCCTCCAGCGTCGCGATGGCCTCGCGGGTCCTGGCCTCGCCCTCGTAAAGGTGGCCAGCGACCTTGCCCAAGGCCCCTTCCAGCGCGCGCAGCGCCTCGGCCGAGCGCGGGCCCGCCGCTTCGGCCTCGATCCGGCGTAGGCGTTCGGTCGTCCGGGCCTGTTCAGTCTTCAGTTCATCGACAGCGCCTTCAAACCTCGCGGCGACGGCGATCTGCTCACGCTCCGACTGACCCAGCCGGGCCAGAGCGTCACGGACGGAATGGTCGATGCCGGTGATGGCTGCGGCGTTGCGGCCCTCGGCGGCCTCGATGCGCTGGGTCAGACGGTCCAGCGCCAACGCGACGCGGCCAACCTCATCGGCGGGATGTTCGGCGATCTCGATACGCGGAGGCGCGTCCTCTTTGACGATCTCGAGATAGGCGCGGTTCGGGGCCTCGTCGGAGGCTGGACGCGCGTCGGCGCCCAGACCATCGCCCTCGATGATCATGCGGTTGAGCCACTCACCCAGAGTCATGCCGGAGCGACGCGCGAGGTCTTTCGCGACCTCCCGTGCCTTGGGGTCAATCCCCTTAACGCTCCATGGCGACGCCGCCGTCATGCGAATCGATCTCCCCGCATCTGGGGAAAACGCTAGTCACCGATTCCTAGGGTGTAAACGCGACGAAAACGCCAGATGTAGTGGCTGTGCGATTCACTGTGGAGGAATCAGGACAGAGTCCCATCACTCTGTAACGCGGTTCAAAAGCAAGAGGGTTAACGCAGGTTAACCATTTGCCAGGCGGATTGTCGCAGGCTTAGAAGCGCGGATGGACCTGACCGTCACCGCCGCCGCCGCGATCCTGTTCCTGATCCTCGCCGTGCTCTTCGGCTGGCTCGGCGCTCGGCCCATCAATGTTCTCAAGGGGCCGCGGCTGATTCCGTGGCGTCCGTTGATGATGATCTGCGTCGTCGGCCTGATGCTCATGATGGTGCATCTGGTGAACCTGCTGGGCGTGCAGACCGGCGGCCAGCCGCGCTATTAGGTCGCGGCCTTCTCGGGCGTCTTCTTGGGCCTTTTGGCCAATCCCGACACCCCTCCCGACGACAACAAGCCGACGTCCGCCAACAGGAACGGGATGGCCCACTTCTGAGGCGCGGCGATGTAGCGCGGTTGCCAGACCGGGTCGTACTTGTCCTTGTAGCGGCGCACGCCCTGGAAATTGTAGATTTCCTCGCCGCGCTCGAAGAGCAGCCGCCCGACGCGTGACATGATCGGCGCCAGCGGCCGATCCTGCAGGCCCGCCAGCGGCGCGACGCCGAACTCGAAGGCGCTGTACCCCTCGTCCTTGCCCCACTGGAGCAACTCGACGAACAGGTAGTCCATGACGTTCTTGGGCGCTTCGTCTGAGTAGCGCATCAGATCCATGGAAAACGCGGTCTTGGCGGCCGTGGTCCACAGCGTCGCGAATGCAACGATCTTGCCTTCGCTGCGAACGACGGCGACAGGGAACTCGGCGACGTAACGCGGATCAAAGCCGCCCATGGAAAAGCTCTTTTCGCCGCCGGCGTGATGCGAGAGCCAGGAGTCCGAGATCGCCTTCAGCTCATCCATCAGGGCCGGCGCCGCGCCGACAGGCAGGACCTCGAACGCCGCGCCCCCCTCCCCGGCTTTGCGCCAGTTCCGGCGCAGCACTTCCCGGCGTCGCCCCACAAGACTGAACGCCTCCAACGGCACAGCCGCGCTTTCGCCGGTCTTCTGGATCGCCAGACCCAAGTCCACCGTATCGGGCAGGTCGTCGGGCCCGAGCCCGTAAAAGCCCGCGCGCGCGGCGTGGGCGTCGGCCAGTTCACGGAACCGCCAGAAGAGCTCCATGCGCTCCTCGCGCTTGCCGACCGGCGGGCCGAGCGCAATCCACGACCGACCGCGAACGCCGAACATCAAGAAGGTCTCGCCCGAGGCCGAGAACAAGAAACGCTTGTCGCCCAGAAGCGCGAGGTTGGCGCTGGGCTCTGCCCCTTCGGCCTTGGCCAGAATGGCGCGCACCCGGTCAAACTCCGGGTCGGTGTCATCAACGACAGAGGGCGTCGCCGCCGTCGCCATCAGGCGCCAGACGCCAACGGCCAGCAGGACAATCGCGGCGGCGACCGACGAGCGGATGGCCCGGGCGGCTTCGTCGTGATCCTGAAGGATCTTGATCCAGGACTTATCGGCGAATTCGGTGTGGTGGAACGACCACCAACCCAGAACAGAAGCGCCGACAATGGCGGCTGCGGCGGATAGCAGCCATCCGGGCGTGATCTCCATCTTCGTCAGCGCCGCCTTGCGAGGAAACGCGTCGTGAAATGGCAGGATGAGGAAGAAGCAGACCAGCAGCATCGCGGTCTCTTCCCAGTTCAAGCCCTTGAAGATGGCGAGAACGGCCGAAGCCCCCAGCACGATCAAGGCGGCCCACCAGGCCGCACCAAGGCGGGCGCGCAGGCCAAAGGCCAGCAACAGCAGTACGAGACCCAGAATGGAGGAGAAGAAGTGGCTGATTTCGATCAGCAGATCCGGCGCGAAGGCCAGCAGCAGCAGGAAACGGGTCGGCTCTGAAGGCGTCGCGCCGGAGGCTAACAGCATGACGCCTGCCGACGCGGTCAGGATCGCCGCCACGGTGGGGGCGATCGCGTGGGCCGCGGGCCTGAAAACTGTCGAGGACATCCAGATCCCGAAATCGCGAATCCCCGAGGGATCCAGGAGCAGCCGCTTCTATACAGCGTAATGCCCGGCGGGGTCGCGCGCCAAGATGCGAACGATTGTTTGAAACAGCTTGCCCGCGTCGCCGCTAGGCGTAGTGTGTCGGCCAACACCGGTCCGCTTAGGGAGAAGAGACCATGGCCGATTTCGGGGGAACCGATCTCGACGCCTTCCGCGCCGACACCCGCGCCTGGCTCGAAGCCAACTATCCGAAGTCGCTCAATGCGCCCATGGGCGAGGATGAGGCCCCCTGGGGCGGCCGCAAGATGGTGTGGAAGAACCCTGACGCCAAGCTCTGGCTGGACCGGATGGCCGAACGCGGCTGGACCGCGCCGATGTGGCCCAAGGAGTACGGCGGCGGCGGCCTTTCCAAGGCCCAGAACAAGGTGCTGGAGCAAGAACTCCGTCGCATCAAGGCGCGGCCCGCCCTGATGAGCTTCGGCGTCTGGATGCTTGGCCCGGTGCTGCTGGAATACGCCACGGAGGAGCAGAAGCAGCGCTTCCTGCCGCAGATCGTGCGCGGCGAGATTCGCTGGTGCCAAGGCTACAGCGAACCAGGCGCCGGCTCTGACCTCGCGTCCCTGCAGACCAAGTGCGAGGACAAGGGCGACCACTACCTGATCAATGGCCAGAAGGTCTGGACCAGCTATGCCGACCAGGCCGACTGGATCTTTTGCCTGGTGCGCACTGACACGAGCAAGAAGCACGAGGGCATCTCTTTCGTGCTGTTCGACATGACCACGCCGGGGGTTGAAGCCCGTCCGATCAAGCTGATCAGCGGCTCCTCGCCGTTCTGCGAGACCTTCTTCGACAATGTGAAGGTTCCCAAGGAACAGCTGGTCGGCAAGCTGAACGGCGGCTGGGACATCGCCAAGCGCCTGCTTCAGTACGAACGCCAGAACATCAGCGCCTCGGGCTTTGGCGGCGGCGGCGGCCTGTCGGTCGTGGAGGCCGCCAAGAAGGAGATCGGCGTCGACAGCGAAGGCCGGATCGCCGACGGTGATTTCCGTGCTCGCCTCGCCGCCCATTCGATGGACGCCCACGCCTTCATGCTGACCGTGCGCCGCGCCGAGGCGGAGTCCAAGCAGGGCTCGGGCCCCAGCGCCGCCGTCTCGATCATCAAGTACGCCGCCGCCAAGATGAACCAGGAGCGCACCGAGCTGCTCGTCGAGGCGCTGGGCCTTCAGGGCCTGGGCTGGGAGGGCGAAGGCTTCAGCGCCGAGGAGCTGGCCGCGCCACGCGCCATGCTGCGCGCCAAGGGCAACTCGATCGAGGGCGGCACCAGCGAGGTGAATCTCAACGTCGTCGCCAAGCGGGTCCTGGGTCTGCTGGACCACCAGTAGCCCCTTCGCACCGCAACCCGCGCCCGCCGTCGGAACGGCGCGCCAAGACCAAGACTTTTCGAGGAGCCTGAACATGGCCGTCCTGACTGAAGAACAGACGATGCTGCGCGACGCCGCCAAGGGCTGGGCCAGCGAAAGCGCGCCCGTCGGCGCCCTGCGCAAGCTGCGCGACAGCAAGAGCAAGCAGACCTTCGATCCCGCCGCCTGGGCCGAAATGGGCCAGATGGGCTGGGCCGGGGTGATCGTGCCGGAAGCCTATGACGGTTCGGCCTTCGGCTATCTGGGCCTGGGCCTGATCCTGGAAGAGACGGGCCGCACCCTGGCCGCTTCTCCCCTGCTCTCCACCGCCATGATCGCCGCTTCGGCGTTGCAGCTGGGCGGCTCGGACACCCAGAAGCAGGCCTGGCTGCCCAAGATCGCCACCGGCGAGGCCGTCGCCACCCTGGCGATCGACGAAGGCTCCCACCACGCGCCGGCGCGCACCGCCCTTTCGGCGACCAAGAGCGGCGCAGGCTATGTGCTGAACGGGACCAAGACCCTGGTTCTGGATGGCGAGGCCGCCGATCTGCTGATCGTCGCGGCCCGCACAAGCGGTCAGCCAGACGACACCGCCGGCCTGACCCTGTTCCTCGTCGCGGGCGACGTTGCCGGCGTGACCCGCTCGCACCTGTCGCTGATCGACTCACGCGGCGCGGCCAAGATCGACTTTGACAGTGTCGAAGTCAGCGCAGACGCCGTGCTCGGCGAGGTCGACAAGGGCTGGGCCGTGCTCGAGCCGACCCTGGATCGCGCCTATGCCGGCCTCGCCGCCGAGATGCTGGGCAGCGCCAGCGCGGCCTTCGATATCACTCTGGACTATCTGAAGACCCGCACCCAGTTCGGCCAGGTCATCGGCACGTTCCAGGCCCTGCAGCACCGCGCGGCCAAGTGGTTCACCGACCTGGAGACCACCCGCTCGTGCGTCGAGGCCGCTCTGGAGGCTCTGGACGCCGGCGCCGACAGCCGCGCCCTGGCGTCTCTGGCCAAGGCCAAGGCCAGCGAACTGGTGCATCTGGCGTCCAACGAGATGGTTCAGATGCACGGCGGCATTGGCATGACCGACGCCCACGACGCCGGCCTGTACATGAAGCGCGCGCGCGTCACCGAGGCCCTGTTCGGCGGCGCCAGCTTCCATCGCGACCGCTACGCCCGCTTGATGGGCTTCTAACCCCCCCGTTCAGGGGATAGGCCCCCGCGCCAGCCGCCGGATACCGTCGTTCGCGTAATGACGGACCGGCCGCCCGCGGTGGGCTTAGACGGTCGCCGGCTCCCGTCATCCGGAGCCGAACATGACCAAGACCCTGGCTACCTTCGCCGCGCTGGGCCTCGCCCTGAGCGCGACGGCCACCTACGCCCAGACCCCGCTTCAAATGAGCTACCCCACTGACGCGTCGATGACCTGCGAGCAGATCAGCGCGGAAATGGTGCGCATGGATCAGTTGATGGGCGCCTCCAACTCCGCGATCGCCAGCGCCGAAGGGGCCGCGCGCGGGGCCGAGACGGCGGCGAGCCTGGGCGTGAACGCCGCGCTCTACAGCGGGGCGCTGGGTCGCGTTCCGGGCCTTGGCATGTTCGCCAACGCCGCAGCGGCGCAAGCCAAGGCCGCAGCGGCGGCCAAGGCCCAACGCGAGGCCCAGAACATCCAGATCGCTCAGCAACGGCGCGCGGTGATGGGCGGCCTCTATCAGGGCAAGTGCGCTGGCGCCCCGACCGCGACGGCGGTGTCGGCCACTCTTGCAACCGCGCCTGTCTCAACCAGCGCGCCAAACCTTCTGGCGGCGACTCAAGATATCGCGCTACGCGCCTCGGCCTCGCCGACGGCGGCCGTGGTCGGCTCAGTCAAGGCGGGCGCCTCGGTCTATCCGACGGGGCAGCGCAACGGCGTTTGGATGGAAGTCGACGACGAAAACGGCGCCCGTGGCTGGATGTCCTCCGCCTTCGCCAAAGCCAAATAGACCTCCGGCCGGATCGCGCGGCGGCGCGATCTTCATGCCGCGCGACGCAAGGGCTCCGCCTTCAGGGTAGCTGGCGGGCCTGCTGCGTGGGAGCAGGCCACACGCTCGTCTCGCCCCGGGAAAAGGCGTGGAACCTGAAGCGCCGGAACCGCCGCCCGCGCCATCGGTTCTTCCTTGCGATTCCCCGATCGCAAGGAAGACCTCCCATGCAAGACACCCTTCACGACAAGGCCGAAGCTGAACGCCGGCTCTGGAAGGAAATCGACGACGTCCGCTTCGGCATGCTCGGCGTCCCGGCCAGCGGCGACCACTTCCAACCCATGACCGCCTTCGCCGAACCCGACGACAATGCGTTATGGTTCTTCACGAATGAGGACAACGGCTTGATCCGCGCCGTGGGCGAGGGTCATGACGCGGCGATGTTCATCGTCCAGGCCAAGGATCAGGACTATCAGGCCTGCATCGGCGGCCGCCTGACCGAAGACAAGGACCGCGCCCGGATCGAGCGCTACTGGAACCCGATGGTCGCGGCCTGGTTTCCGCGCGGCAAGGACGATCCCAGCCTGACCCTGTTGCGCTTCGACATGATCGACGCCGAGACCTGGGCCTCCAAGGGCGGCGTTCGCTTCGCCTGGGAGATCGCGAAGGCCAATCTGACCGGCGATACCCCGGATGTGGGCCGCCAGGAACACATCAACCTAGCCTAGGCTTATCCATCCGCTGATCTCTCGAGCCGCCCCGAAGGGCGGCTCTTTCTTTATCGTGATTGAGAAAAAATATGCATTCTGCGCTCGGCTCGAGCATCTAAGTCGGGAACCCGACCAATCGGTTGGAAGTGGAGCGAGGAGCATGACAGTCCGCTTCTGTGGACTCTTCTCACTTTAGACCTCACTCCATACGCTTGTGTCGGCTAAGCGACGGCATCTGTTCTCGACTTCATCTACGGCTTGCAACCCTTGCCGTAGAATGACGTTCGATTCCGCATGACTGGGCCGTTGCCGATCTTGATGAACCGCTTCCTTTCAGCCCTGCCTGCGGACGACAAGGCGCTCCTCGCGCCACAGCTGGCACAGGTTGAACTTGAGAAGGGTCGCCTGCTCTACGACCCAGGGGATCTGCTCGATCAGGTCTACTTTCCGGCAAGTTGCGTGGTCTCTCTGATGACCTTGATGGAGAACGGCTCGGCCATCGAGTCCGCTACCATCGGTCGGGAGGGTGCGCTGGGCCTGATGGCCGCCGTCGGACCGCGCCAATCCTTGAGCCGCGCGATCGTCCAAGCCCCGGGCGCCGCCTTCCGGATCTCCGCTCAGAACCTCCACGAGGTCTGGAGCCGCAGCCCTTCGCTGAGAGACATGGTGGACCGACACAACGAAGCGCTGTTTGGGCACGCGATCCAATCGGTGGCCTGCAATGCGCTCCACCCCGTCGAGGCGCGGTTCTGCCGCTGGCTCCTGTCGTACCAGGACCGGATTGACACCAATACCGTCAGCCTGACCCAAGAGTTCCTGGCCGACATGCTCGGCGTTCAGCGGACGACCGTGACGGCCGTCGCGCGAACGCTCCAGGACAAGGGCCTGATCCGCTATCGTCGCGGCGTGGTGGACATCCTGGACCGCGAGGGCCTCAAGGCCCTCGCCTGCGAGTGCTACGGCACGGTCAGGCGAGGCTACGAACGGCTGTTGCCAGCGTCGTTCGCCTAGCGGCGGCGGGCCGGCGCAGGCGCGTGCGCCAGACGCAGAAGGTTCGCCGCGCCCGGCGCGCCAAACGGCGTACCCGCGACGACCAGCAGCCTCTCCCCCGGCGCCACAAGGCCCAACTCCAGCGCCTTGCTCGAGGCGTCCGTCGTCACGACCTCAAGACTGTCCGGCTGAGCGCTGACACGCGCTTCCACGCCCCACACCAGGCACATGCGGCGCACCGCGTTGATCTCCGGCGACAAGGCCAGGACGGGCTGCAAGGGCCGCTCGCGCGCGAGGCGACGCGCCGTGGCCCCGGTAGTGGTGAAGGCCACCAGGCACTTGGTGGACCCGGCCTTGGCCGCGCCGGCGGCGGCGACCACCAGGACGTCGGCGTCGACGTCGCCGTGGCTCTGTTCGGCGAACATCAGCTCGGGCCAACGCGGATCGCGCTCAACGCGTTCGATGATGCGGTTCATCATCGAGACCGCCTCTTCCGGATAATCCCCTGCGGCGGACTCGGCTGACAGCATCACAGCGTCCGCGCCCTCATAGACCGCGTTGGCGACATCGGACGCCTCGGCCCGCGTGGGGGTGGGCGAACTGGTCATCGACTCCAGCATCTGGGTCGCGACGATCACCGGGATGCCCCGCTCACGCGCGGCGCGAAGGATTTCCTTCTGGGCGACCGGCACCTCCTCGGGCGCCATCTCAACGCCGAGGTCGCCGCGCGCGACCATCACCCCGTCGCAGAGATCGAGGATCGGTCCCAGCACTTTCAGCGCCTGCGGCTTTTCGATCTTGGCCAGCACGGCGGCGCGGCCCTCCACGATACGGCGCAGCTCCGCCATGTCTTCAGGCGCCTGAACGAACGACAACGCCACCCAGTCCACGCCCAGGCGCAGGGCGAAGGCCAGGTCCTCGCGGTCCTTGGCGGTCAGCGGCGACATCGGGATGACGACATCCGGCACCGCCACGCCCTTGCGCTCCGACAGCTTGCCGCCGTTCACGACCGTGGTGTCAGCGTAGCCTGGTCCCGCCTCGGTCACCGTCATCCGCAGTTTGCCATCGTCCAGCAGCAGCGTCGCGCCCGGCCGCATGGCCGTCAGGATCTCCGGGTGAGGCAGATGCACGCGCGTTACGTCGCCCGGCGTCGGATCGCTGTCGAACCGGAACGCCTGGCCCGGCTTCAGCATCACCGGACCATCGGCGAACTTGCCGACACGCAGCTTGGGTCCCTGCAAGTCGGCAAGGACGCCCAGCGGACGATCGACGATCTTTTCCGCCTCCCGGATAGCCGCATAGACAGCCGCATGGGTCTCGTGCGCTCCGTGGCTGAAGTTCAGGCGAAAGACGTCCGCCCCGGCCTTGGCCAGCGTGACGATCATCTCGGGCGAACTCGACGCCGGACCCAGGGTGGCGACGATGCGAGAGCGACGGGCGCGGATCATGCCGTCGCTCCTTCCAGGACTAGGCGGGACAGAAGGCGTCGCCCTCGTTCGAGGCGAGGCGGATTTCGGTGAATGACAGCGTCAAAGCGCCTGCTGTCCAGAGTCCGAACGGGGACGAAATATGCGTCATGTCCGCGCCCTTGGCTTGGAAGCAGGAAAGTTTGATCTTCGCCGTACGCCATTCGCCCGTTTTCGCACCTGACAACGTTGACGTTACGTCTACCGCCGCCCGACAGGATTCGCCACAGGTTAGGCTGAGCGACACCGGCTTCGTCGGGGCGGCGTCCACGCGGTAGCGGATCATCAGGGCCATATCACCGGTGGTCTGGCGGGAGAGATCGACAGAGGGTCCGTTAACGCTGACGACACCTGGGCCCTCGCCGCTCCAGATCGCCTGGCGTGCGTTTTCCTGCGCGCCGGCGTCGATGGTCTTCAGCGACGCCGCGCCCGACGCGCTGATCATCCACGGCGCCGGCGAGCGTCCATCGACGAAGTAGCGGTCGACATTGGTCGCCGCCGAGGCCACCCCGGGGTCTTCCGTCAACGCCGCTACCTTGCCGGGCTTCGCGTAGCTGAGACCGTAGCCATAGGCGAACAGCGGATCATAGCCGGGATCGCCCACATTGATCGGCTCCTGGTCGGCGCGCTTGGGCCAGGAGAAGGACAGCTTGCCCTGGAAGTCATGGCGCGGCTTGCCGGCCCTGTCGCCGACCAGAACATCGGCCACGCCGCCGCCCTCCGAGCCAGGCAGCCACGCCGCCACGAACGCATCCGACGCATTCAGCTCAGGGTTGGTCCACAGCGGGCGACCGCTCAGGAACACCGACACCACGGGGATACCGGACGCCTTCAGCTTCTTCAGCAGCGCCAGGTCCCGCTTGTCACCGGCTTGGTACTCGATGCTGGTGATGTCGCCCTGGAACTCGGCGTAGGGGTTTTCGCCGAAGACGACGATCGCCACGTCGGGCTTCTTCTGGAAGTCGCCGGACACCGACAGCTCGGCGCTGCCGCCGCCGGCCTTCACCGCCTCGGCGACACCCGCATAGATCGACTGGCCGTGCGGAAAGTCGCTGTTCTTGTTGCCGGTGCCCTGCCAGGTGAGGGTCCAACCGCCCGAGGCCTTGCCGATGTCGTCGGCGCCGTCACCCGCCACCAGCACATGAGCCGAGCTCTTCAGAGGCAGGACGCCTTCGTTCTTCAGAAGCACCAACGACTTGCGGACCGCCTCACGCGCCACGGCCCGGTGTTCGGGCGCGCCCAGCAGGTCGAGCTTGCCTTCCAGCGGACGCCTGTCCTCAAAGAGGCCGGCCTTGACCTTGACGCGCAGAATGCGCCGGACGGCGTCGTCAAGCCGCGCCATGGAGATCTGCCCCGCCTTCACTTGCGCCAGGGTGTTCTCGTACAGGCCCTTCCAGCTGTCGGGGGCCATCATCATGTCCATGCCCGCGTTATAGGCCTGGGCGCAGCTGGTGTTGGTGCAACCCTCGACCTGGCCATGGGCGTTCCAGTCGCCGACCACGAAGCCCTCGAAGCCCATCCGGCCCTTCAGCACATCGGTCAGCAGGCTCTTATTGCCGGTATGCTTGACGCCGTTCCAGCTGGAGAACGAAACCATCACCGACAGGATGCCGGCCTCGATCGCGGGTGGATAACCGGCGTTGTGCAGACGGACCAGATCGGCCTCAGAGATCTTGGCGTCGCCCTGGTCTCGGCCGTTCTCGGTGCCGCCATCCGCCAGGAAGTGCTTGGCCGAGCCCGCCACGTGTCCAGCCGCCAGCGGCTTGCCGACCTTCAGCGCGCCCTGGAGGCCTAGCGTCATCGGCCCCGAATAGGCTTTCACGATCTCAGGATCCTCGCCATAGCCCTCGTAGGCGCGCCCCCAACGCTCGTCGCGGGGTACGGCCACCGTCGGACCAAAGGTCCAGTCCGCGCCGGTCGCGGCCATTTCCCGCGCGGTCACCTCGCCGATGCGGCGGATCAGGTCAGGGTCGCGCGCGGCGCCGAGACCAACATTGTGCGGGAAGATCGTGGCGCCCACGACGTTGTTGTGCCCGTGCACAGCGTCGACGCCGAAGATGATCGGGATTTCCTGCCGCTCTCCCCGCTTTTCCAAGGCCGCCGCCCGGAAGGCGCGGATCCACTCGATCCAGCGCTGAGCGCTCGCGCGGTCGTTTCCGTCCGGCGCAGAGTTGCCCCCGACGAGCACCGAGCCCAGACGGTACTGCTTAAGTTCCTCGGGCGTGATCGAGGCGCCGTCGGCCTGAATGGTCTGGCCGACCTTCTCCTCGACCGTCATCTGGCTCATCAGCCGGGTGATGAAGGCCTCGGTCTTGGCGTCCGTTATGGTCTTGGGGCTAGCCGCCTTGGGCCACACCGCGGGGTTGGCGGTGGCGCTCGCCGCCGTCTGGGCCAAGGTCCCGCCGGCCGATCCACAGGCGATCGTCAAGGACAGGGCGGAAGCGAAGGCGAAACGGCGCGAAAGCATGGGCAGTCCTTTGGAGGCGTCCGGTGAACGACGCGGCTTTTGCAAGAAAGGCGCTCGACGCGGCGCTTGCGGGGAACCGCGCCGAGCGAAGAAAGCGGTTCAGGTCCGCTTGGAGGGGAGTGATCGTGCGCACAGGGCGCGACAGCCGCTGGACTGGCCAGGCGAGGTCATGGCGTTTCCTCCTGACGCCGCCTTTTCGTGGGCGACTGTCTTGATCGAAGCGATCTCACGTAGATTGGACAGCGCTGTCAAGAACATTATGATTACGGTAACATGGCGCAGGAACCTTCCGCTCAGCGCGAGGCGGGACCGGTGGACTCCCGCACCACCAGCTCGAAGTCGAGCAGCCGCGAGGGCGGCGGCGCCCCCTCCTCCCGCTCGACGCCCTGCATCAGCATGTCCGCGGCGGCGCCCGCCATGGCGTGGATCGGCTGCCGGACAGTGGTGAGCTGCGGCCAGGTGATCTTTGCGCCGGGGGTGTCATCGAAGCCGGCGACCGAAAGTTGGGCCGGAACGTCCAGGCGCAGGCGGTTGGCCACCGCCATCACCCCTAACGCCATATCGTCGTTCGAGGCGAAGATCGCCGTCGGCCTGTCCGGTCCGCCCAGGAGTTTCTCCGCAGCCTCGAAACCCGACCGGAACGAGAACCAGCCCTGCTCCACCCGACTGTCGCGAACCAGCAAACCGCTGTCTCGCATGGCGTCGAGGAAACCCTGATGACGCAGATGCGAGGCGCCGTGATCCGGGTGGCCGATGATGAAGCCAATATCCTTGTGGCCCAGCTCGATCAGATGCTTGGTCATCTCGTAGGCCGCCAAGCGATCGTCCATGCTGACCCACGGCGCCCGGTCCAGTTCCCCGCCGGGCGCGATGCGGACATAGGCCACACCTTCGCGCTCCAGGGCGGCCAGCACCACCGGATGATCGCTGAGCGGCGGCGTCAGAATCACACCATCCATGCGAAGCGTCGCCAGCATCGGGGCCACCTGGTCTTCGACATCCGCCGTCGAGTCGATGGGCTCGACAATCAGGTGGAAGCCCTCCTGGCGGCAGCGCGCGATCGCGCCAAGCTGCACGTCGGTGACGTAACCAGGGCTGGGGTTATCGAAGAAGACGCCGATCAGATAGGCCTTAGACCCGGCCAGGCTACGTGCGGAAATGTTGGGCCGATAGTTCAGCGCGGCCACGGCGGCCTGTACACGGTCCCGGGTGTCGGCCTTGACGTTGGGCTCGCGATTGAGGACTCGCGAAACGGTCTTGATCGAGACTCCGCTTTCGCGGGCCACGTCGTGGATCGTGACTTTGGCGCTCAATTCCGTCCCTCACCGCCCCGATTCGTTCGGTTCGGCGCGTACTTAGCCATGACAAGGCTGTCATGGCGAGCCCCAAGAAGACGACTACGAAACGGCGGCCCGCCCCTCCGGCGTCAAGGCCACCGCCGCACCGATTAGGGCGGTGTGCGGGTGCAGGATGACGTGGGTCGGGATCGCCTGAGTGAAGCCCGACAGTCGGCCCTTGCTTTCGAAGCGCTCGCGAAATGCGCTCTTCTCAAGGATGTCGATGATGCGCGGCGCGATGCCGCCGGCGATAAACACCCCGCCGCGCGCGCCCAGAGTCAGAGCGATGTCGCCCGCCGTTGAACCCAACACCGCGCAGAAGCGGTTCACCGTGGCCAGACTGTCGCCGCAGCCCTCGACCGCCCGCTCGGTGATCTGCTTGGCGCTCAGCGCCTCGACTTGCCGCCCCTCAGCGGCCGCCAGATCGATGTGAAGATCTTCCATGCCCGGCCCGGACAGGATGCGTTCGACCGAGACCCGGCCACCGTCCAGGCGCTTGCTCAACGCGCGGAGCACCTCGATCTCGACGTCGTCGACGGGCGCGAAGGCGACGTGGCCGCCTTCGGTCGCCAGCGGAATTTCCTGGCCGTGGCGGCGCACCAGGCCCGCGACGCCAAAACCGGTGCCTGGGCCGAGGATCGCCAAGTCCCCCTCGCCCGAGGTCGGCAGTTGACCGATCTGGCGCAGGTCCTTGGGGCTCAGGCGTGGCGCGGCAAGCGCCTGGGCGGTGAAGTCGTTGATCAGCTTGGCGTTCCGGAATCCTCCCGCGCGACGCAGGCCATCCTCGGAAATCCGCCAGTCGAGATTGGTCATGTGGACCTGACCATGGTCGATCGGACCGGCGACGGCGACCACCGCCTGATCAGGATGCCTGACCCCGACCTTGCGCAGGTAGTCCTCGATGGCGTCCTCGGCCGTGCCGTAGTCCTCGCCCTTGTAGGCGGTGGGCTCGATCAGGCGCGGGTCCGGACCGTCGAACTCGACCAAGGCGAAGCGGGCGTTCGTGCCGCCGATGTCGCCGACGAGGCCGAGCCCGCCGCTATGATTGCCGTCCATGACCTAGCGCTTCCTCAAGCAAAGACGGAGGCGCCGGCGTCGGCGGCGCCGACCCCCGCTCGCATCCATCCAAACAGTTCCCTACCAAAGCCCGGCTTGGACGCCGGGACGTTCGCTGGGGTACGGGCGAGCAAGATCGCCTCGTCCACCAGGATGTTCAGTTCGCCAGTCTCGGCGTTGACGCGGATCACATCGCCGTCCTCGACAAAGGCCAGGGGCCCGCCCTTGGCGGCTTCCGGCGTCACGTGGATGGCGGCCGGCGTCTTGCCCGAGGCGCCCGACATGCGGCCGTCGGTGACCAGCGCGACCTTGTGGCCGCGATCCAGCAGCACCGAGATCGACGGCGACAGATTGTGCAGTTCCGGCATGCCGTTGGCGGACGGCCCCTGGAAGCGGACGACGATCACGACGTCGCGATCCAGCTCGCCGCGCTTGAAGGCGGCGATGAAATCTTCCTGCTCCTGGAAAACGGCGCAGGGCGCTTCGATGACATGGTGCTCGGGCTTAACCGCCGAGATCTTCATGACGCCGCGCCCCAGATTGCCCGCCATCAGGCGCAGACCGCCCTCCTTGCTGAAGGGATCGGAGACCGGGCGCACGATGGCGGTGTCCAGGCTCTCATGGGCGCCGTCGCGCCACTTCAGAACGCCGTCTTCGAGCACCGGCTCCTGCGCGTAGAGCGACAGCCCCGCGCCGGCGATCGTCTGGACGTCCTCGTGCACGAGCCCGGCCTTCAGGAGCTCGCGGATCACGAAGGCCATGCCGCCGGCCGCCTGGAAGTGGTTCACATCAGCCGAGCCGTTCGGATAGACGCGCGCCAGCAGCGGCGTCGCCCGCGAGATGTCGTCCAGGTCCTCCAAGGTCAGTTGGACGCCGGCGGCGTTCGCCATGGCGATGATATGCAAGGCCAGATTGGTCGACCCGCCCGTCGCCATCAGGCCGACCACGCCGTTGACGATCGACTTCTCGTCGATCATCCGGCCGACCGGGATGAATTCGTTGCCCTTGTTGGTCACGGCGGCGACGCGGCGCGCGGCTTCCTTGACCAGGGCCTCGCGCAGCGGGGTGTTGGGGTGGACGAAGGCCGAACCCGGCAGATGGAAGCCCATCAGCTCCATCAGCATCTGGTTGGTGTTGGCCGTGCCGTAGAAGGTGCAGGTGCCCGGGCCGTGATAGCTGGCGCTCTCGGCCTCCAGCAGCTCGGCGCGGCCGACCTTGCCCTCGGCGTAGAGCGCTCGGATGCGAGCTTTCTCGCTGTTGGGCAGACCTGAGGTCATGGGCCCCGCGGGCACGAACAGAGCCGGCAGATGGCTGAATGTCAGGGCCCCGATCACGAGGCCCGGCACGATCTTGTCGCAGACGCCGAGGTAAAGCGCGGAGTCGAAGGCGTCATGGGTCAGGGCGACGGCGGTCGCCATGGCGATCACGTCGCGCGAGAACAGCGACAGCTCCATGCCCGGACGGCCTTGTGTGACGCCGTCGCACATGGCCGGCACCCCGCCGGCGAACTGAGCGGTGGCCCCGACTTCGCGCGCGGCGTCCTTGATCAGCGCCGGATAGGCTTCCAGCGGCTGGTGGGCCGAGAGCATATCGTTATAGGCCGAGACGATGCCGATATTGGGCGCGTTCGGGTCGAGGGCGCGCACCTTGTCGACACCCGGCGAGGCCGCGAAGGCGTGGGCCCAGTTGGCGCAGGACAGCTTGGCCCGGCCGGGCTGGTTCTCGATCGCCCGCTCCATATTGGCGAGATAGGCCGCGCGGCTGTCCTTGCTGCGCGCCACGATGCGGGCGGTGACGTCGGCGATGACCGGGTTCAGGCTCATGGCGATCTACTCCGCCCAGAGGATGCGGACCTTGGCGCGGTCCTGTTTCAGAATGGCGGCGACCGGCAGGGCCGGATCGACGTCGCCTTCCAACAACGCTTTCTTGGCCGCTCCGGTGACCAGCAGCACGATCAAATCCGTGCGAGTCAGGGCCGCGAGGGTCAGGCTGAGACGCGGGATGTCCGGCGCGGGGTCGCTCGGCGGCACGGCCAGAACCGAGCGGTCGGACGTCAGGTCCAGCCCGGCTTCCAGCAGGGGATTGCCGGGGAAGAGCGAGGCGAAATGGCCGTCGGCGCCGACGCCCAGAAGCACCACGCCGAATGGCTGAGCGGCATTGACCCCCGCTTGCGCCTTCAGCGCGCTCTCTTCGTGGCTGACGCCGTCGAAGAACAAGGGCGCGAACGAGGCCTTAGCCGCCTCCCCGACCAGCAGATGCCGACGCACCAGCCCTTCATTGCTGCTGGAGTCGCTGGCCGGAACGAAGCGCTCGTCGGTCAGGGTGACCGTGATCTTGTCCCAGGGCGCCGTCATGGTCGCCATGCGGTCATAGACCGGCGCCGGCGTCGTACCGCCGGTGGCGGCGAACCCGACCCGACCGTGACTGGCGACGGCGGTCGTCAGCGCGCCAACCAGGATCGAAGCAGCGGCGTCATAGAGGTCCTCGCGCGAGCCGAAGGCTTCTAGCTTGACGGGCGTAGACGGCATCTCAGGCCTTCCAGGCCCGGCCGCCGGGCGAGATCAGCCCTTGGGCCGACTGCGGCCCCCAGGTGCCCGCCGCATAGTGCGCCGGCTCGATCTTCGCCTCTTCCCAGGCGGCCGAGACACCATCAATGAAGCGCCAGGCTTGCTCGACCTCGTCGCGTCGCACGAACAGCGTACGGTCGCCCCGGAACGCATCGACGAACAGCTTTTCGTAGGCGATCCGGCGACGGCCGCCGGTCTGGCCGAACGACAGCGACAGAGGCAGCGATTGCAGGCGCATGCCCTCCTCCGACAGGCCCGGACGCTTGTTCATGATGGTCAGCGAGATGTCTTCGTCCGGCTGCAGGTCGATCACCAGCCGGTTGGCCACCAGCTCGCCATCGGTCGTCGGGCCAAAGATGTTGTGCGGCAGCGGCTTGAACTGAACAACGATCTGCGTGCGGCGATCCGGCAGGTTCTTGCCGGTGCGCAGGAAGAACGGCACCCCGTCCCAACGCCAGTTATCGATCGCCACCTTCATGGCCACGAAGGTCTCGGTCTTGGTGGGCTTGCCCACCTCCTCGACATAGCCAGGCCGCGCACCGCCCTCGACCACGCCAGCGACGTACTGACCGCGCACCGTGTCGTGCGCCACGGTCTCCTTGGTGAACGGACGCAAGCTGCGCAGCACCTTGACCTTCTCGTCGCGCACGGCGTCGGGGTCGAAGCCCGACGGCGCTTCCATCGCCACCAGGCACAAGAGCTGCAGCATATGGTTCTGCACCATGTCGCGCAGCGCGCCATACTCGTCGTAATAGGGCCAACGGTCGCCGACCTTCTCGGTCTCGGCGATGGTGATCTGCACGTGGTCGATCGTGTTGCGATCCCACAGCGGCTCGAACAGCACGTTGGCGAAGCGCAGAGCGGTCAGGTTCTGAACCGTCTCCTTGCCCAGATAGTGGTCGATGCGGAAGACTTGGCTCTCATCGACCACGGCGGCGACGGCGGCGTTGGTCGCCTTCGAGCTTTCCAGATCGCGGCCGAGCGGCTTTTCGAGGATCAGGCGGGTTTGCGGCCCCGTCAGACCGGCGGCCTGCAGCGCCTGACAGGCGGGGCCATAAAGGCTCGGCGACAGCGAGAAGAAGATCACCAAGGAGCCGTGCTCGCCGATCCGCTCGGCTAGCTTGCGGGTGTCATCCTCACTGGTGATGTTGGCCGGCACATAGTCCAGGCGCGCGGCGAGACGATTCCAGACCGCTTCCTCGACCGTGGCGCGCTTGCCCAGTTGCTCGCGCACCAGCGCCTTGTAGCTGGCGGCGTCGTGGTCGGCCCGCGCCACACCGATGATCCGCAGATCGTGCGGCAGCAAACGGTCGAGTTCGAGGAAATACAGCGAAGGCAGCAGCATCCGGAGCGCCAGATCGCCCGCTCCGCCCAGCAGCACCAAGACTTCGCGGCCGTTATCGCCGTCGTCGTTGTTCTTAGCCAATGTCGTCCACCCTATGACAACGTTGTCATGACATGACTGCGGCAGAAAGGCAAGCGGCCGCGATCCAAGGCCCCCGGGATCGGAGAGCGCGGGCCCTAACTAGGCCAAACGTCGACGCCCCGCCATAAGACCAATTCTCTTTTGGCAGTGAGCTTTTGCACGCTTGAGCCGGTTGCCCGAAAGAACCTGCCCGCAGCCGCCGAATTGGGCGCGGCTTTGGGAATGGAAACGCCCTAGCGACCGGCGCGGGCGGGAGAACCGGCCGGTTGAGCGGTGCGGAACTTTTCCTTCATCCGGCCAATCCAGCCGTTGAACGCTTCGTTGTCGGCGGAGACCCGACCGAAGTCGGACGCCGAAACCGCTTCCATCGACATGCCCTGCAGCGCCACACGCAGGCCGTCAGGGTTCTTGGCGGTGTCGATGAACCCCGACCAACGGGCCCGTAGCCGCCCGAGCGCGGCGTTATCATCGGCCAGGCTGTAGGCGACGGCGGCGCGGAGAAGTCTTGCCTCCTCGGCGGCGCTCAGCGCGCCGGCCGTCCGGAAGCGATCGCCCAGCGACCGTTCGTAAAGCGCGCCGGCGGCCGGCCATGCCCGCTGCTTCCAGGCGATCTCGCCGCGCAGTTCCTGTCCGTCGCGGCTCGTGTCGGTTTCGACCAACTCCAGCGCCGCGTCGTAACGGCCCAGCCCCATAAGGGCCCGAGCCGTCGCCAGACGCCGCTCTGCGTTCAGGGCGGGCGGCAGGATCGTCGTGCGGGTCGCGTTGATGGTGTTCAGCGCGTCCTCGGGCTTCTTGTCCATCAGGTAGATCCAGGCCAGGTCAGTGGCGACCTGGGCCTTGGGGACGCCGTTGAGGCGGTTCTCTACCTGGTATTTCAACAACTTGGCCGCATCGCCGAGCAGATCGACATCAACGAGGCGGCGCACGAGGTTGCGCACCATCTGATCGCCGTCGGCGCCGATGGGAGTCAAATCCTGGAAGTCGTAGAACAAGCCCACCGCCTGGATGGGCTGCATGCCGTCGGCCAGACCTTGTAGGAACAACTGACGGAAGGCCTCGGACAGGTCATTCTGCAAGGCCACGGCCTCGGGACGGTCGGACAGACGCCGCCCCGCCGACCGCAGCGCTTCAAGCGCCTCGCGATAGCGACCCTGGTCAATGTAGAGCCTGCCGAGCGCACGGATGACCTCGAGTTCCACCCCGTCCCCGCGCCAGCGGTAGCGAAGCTGGTTCAGCGTCTCGGCGGCCTTGGTCGCGTTGATCTGACCGCGCGCATACTGCAGTTGCGTCGCGTGCAGCATCGCCGGCGCGGCGATGCGGTCGATCGGCGCCCCGGCTATGGCTGTAAACATGCGCTGAGCGCGGGCCTTCTCGCCCTTGGCCTCGAAGATCCGGGCCTGGACAAGTCGAATATCCAGTTGATCCTCGACCGAGATTTTGGGCTGGGCGAGCGCCTTGGCCACCGCCTGCATGGCGCCGGTCAGATCACCGACCCCGAGCGCGGCCTCGGCCTGGGCTTTGAGAAAGCGCGCACGCCAAACTGGCGGGAAGAGATCCAACGCCCGCGAACCGTTTGCGAACTGGGTCCGGGCGTCCAGCCACTGGCCGTTCTTGGCCGAGATATAGCCGCGCCAGAGCGCGCTTGAAGGTTCATCGGCCAACACCGGCGAGGAGAAGTCGGCGTCAGCCTCGGAAAGGCGCCCCGCCAGTACCCTCGCCACGCCGCGCAGGCCGCGAAACTCGGGATTGCCCACCAAGGTCTGGTGCTTGCGAGCGCCCGCGTTCAGCACCCCGATCGCCTCGAACGACATCTCCGAACCGACCAGGAACCGCGCCAGGGCCAGCCGTGCGCCGACATCGGCCTGCTCGTCGCCCGCTGCGGCCACCGCGCCCTGCAAGGCGTTGTAACGCGCCAGGAATCCCCCCGACCCGGTCTTGGGCCAGTTCTCCAGGTCGACAAGCGCCGGCATCGACAACGGCTGCGGCGCGCCGGCGCTGGCCTCTTCGGGCGGCGCGGCGGCGGAGGCCGGCGACAGGGCAAGGCCTTTGGGGCGGCCGATGCGAACCTGGTCGGCCTGGGCTTGCACCATCAGGTCCGAGGCATAGGCTTCCGCCGCAAGGCCTTGAACCGACTGCAAAAGCGCGAACTCGACATATTCGCGTCGGGACGGCAGGCCTTTCGCCGGAGCCAGGGCCGGCGCGACGATGATCCGGTCGCCGACGGCCGGATCATCCACCCATATGGCCCGCGTAACGCCGGCCACCGAGGCAGAAAGCGCCGCCGAGGCCGCGCCTTCGGCACGTGTGACCTGGATGATGTCCGGGCTCTGCTGAGGACCCGCCCCGAAGCTGATCCGCCAGGACGGCCCCGTGCCGACCGCGACGAAAGGCTCACCCGCCGGAGCGACCACGCGCAGAGCGACATAGTCGGCGCCGCGATAGACCTGCAGCTTCGAATAGCGAGGCGTCGTGCCGGGCAGCTTGGAAATATCGAGCCGCGCCGGGGTGTCGAAGACGATCCAGACCGCCTCGCCGCGCCGGAAGACCGCCGCGCCGGCGGGCGCGGCCCAGTCGAACGACAGGGTCACTTGCCCATCGCGCCGCTCAATGCCCGCGCGCACCACGCCGTCGCGCGGCATCGGATTGGGGCGGCCGACCGGCGCAGGCGCGGTCGTCGGCGAGGGAGTCGCGGTCGGCGCCGCGTCGGCCTTGGGGTAGATATTGACGAAATCGACGCCATCGGCGGTGCCGAGCTTGGCGTCGGCGTCGTCCGTCAGCGTGATCACCAACTCCAGCTTGCCGTTGACGCGACGGGCTTCCGCCGACTTGACCCAGCGCGGCGGGGCGATCTTCAGCGCGGAAAGATCTGGGTTGGCGTCCCGACTGAAGCGCAGAACCAGCGACTGACCCTGCCGCACCGGCGTCATCCGGGCGCCGCCAGCCCAGTGGAACTCGATCCGCGAGAACGCCGCTGCCTGGGCCACGCGCACGTCCAGGGCGCCGCGCGCCGCGCTCGGTGGCGCAGCGGCGTAGCCGGACGG